>Ga0228711_1003519_pt1 | contig 24356 bp, 8 predicted proteins | sample MedpolnodulmetaG_2_FD_177996 | JGI IMG/M metagenome (GOLD analysis project Ga0228711, IMG submission 177996) | Root nodule microbial communities from Medicago polymorpha collected in Santa Monica, California, United States - brown nodules | ecosystem: Host-associated > Plants > Roots > Nodule... | reverse complement strand
AATAAAAAAGAGAGAGAATTGTTACTAGAAGAAAAATCATGTGTAGATGATATACCACAATAACATAGAAACCAAGTAAATCTGACCATTAAGATCATGAAATAAAGTTTTCCTTCTACTTACGGTACTGTAGACCGCCTACACTGTAACATAATGCAGGTATCTGACGTGTCATCACTTGAAATCTGATTGGCCCATTCAAACGACTGCACCGAAGAAGTCAATTACCTGACTTCTTCGTAGAAGCTCCCTATTATCAAACCCAATATATTTTTCTTTGCACTTATTATTCCAAACACCTAAAAATCATCTCAGTTTCAATTCACTTTCGACCAACTTTCATTTCTTTAACATTATTTCTTCTTACTTTCTTCTCTTATCCAAACAAAGCATAAAATAACATATTCTGTACAAAAAATATTTCATACAAATACAAATCAACTACATTTGACGGTTGAATAATCAAGCACATTTGTGAAAATTAAACCATCTATACATAGGATAATACTTGGATGACATTGTGGTTGATGACATTGGCGAACCACAATGTCACAAGTGTACAAAGAAGCAAATAAATATTGTGGAAGAGAAAGAAGAAAGACACTTGTGACATTGTGGTTGGTCAATGTCACCCAAGTGCTACACATATACATAAAGAATAGAGTAATGATAAGTTTTCTGACGATAAGAGTAATGATAAATTGACAACTAAAAGGTTTTTCAACACCAAATATTTATCGATGATCGTGTATTATTCTCTCTCTCTTACACACACAAACATTTAGTCTCTCAAATGTGAAGAATCAAAATCTTTAGAGAGATGCGAGACACCACTTCATTTTTCTTAATTTACATGTATTGTTATTGTCAAGATTTATCTCTCGTTCACGTCGTTTTTTCATAAATGAGTGCTACAACATGGTCTCTCCATCTGTCATCATAAGATCAAATAAAATTAAATAACTAAAGAATGAAGAAGCAAGAAATATAAAATAATAATCACATGAAAAAGTTTGAATAAACAGAAGAGGGGTCAACGAAAGAGGGATTTGAGAATTCGAGTAGAATTTTAATTTTAGAATGAACTTTGAATTTTGAAATGGTGTGAAAATGTTGAAAGTTAGAAACAATATTTATAGGAAAAAAAAAATCAATCAAATAACATCAATTACCTCATTCCCCTCAAAAAAGAAAATCATCAATTACCCTCTTAATTTTGTGATATGATCAATTCAAGAATATTTGATAGGACAAATGCATAGTTGACAATTGATATGATAAATGTCTAATCTTGAATATTGATACATTAATTAATGCATTCCTTTCTCAGTAACCAAAATAAGTAAATGGAATGAATGTAATATAAACAAAACAAAACGTAATTAAGACAACTTTCTTGATCAATGCAGTGCAACATTTTTATTAGAGGTGTAATAAATGCTAAAAAGAAAATAGAGACGCCACATGTACTATTGCCTATAGATATAGACTTTTGTATTATATAAAGATTAGGCTAACGTGTAATACAAACACTCTAATAAGATTGTGAATGAATGTAGTTACTTGTACTCTAATAAAATCTAGGCTGACATAACATTAGAGGATAAAGAGACATACATGTTACAGCTAAACAATAAAATCTCTAGTTCAACCTCATACTGACAATTAACCATTAACCACCGTAATCACTACTTGTTAACACTCACAATTTGGAGTTGTGTTGCTGCAGTAGCTTCACACTATATCTAAATGATAAATATACTTAAGAGTTACAAACATGGCATTCAATATAGTTTCCTTTATCCCTAAAAAAAATTGTTTCCTTTATATTAACCTGATCTTTGACATCCGTTTAATCATATTACCCATAAAATATATTTTAGTCTAATAGGTACTCTCCGTCCCTGTAAGGATCCTTAGTATTTTTCGAATTTGTTAAGAAAAATTTAATGCAATTAATGTGTCTATTTTGTGTGTTAATATTATCAAATTGTAATTTGTTTGTATGTGTATTAAATTTGACTTTTCATATTTTAAGACAAGTTAGTAGTATTAATCAGGAATATGTTTAGAGAAAAAATAATAAATACATCTAATAATTTGAAAATGAGTTTTTATTTAAAACAAAATTTTAATCAAAAGGATGCTTAAATCTAAGGATGCTTTTAATCAAAATGAGTATGTGGCATAAATGGATGTAGTCCCGCTGCATACTGTTTTGTTTGTCACCTAGCCATGACAATTTTTTCCACAACATTTAAGAGCAAACACCAATTCCCGTGATCTCTTGCAGATCCAAAATGTTGTCAACTTTATGAGCTGAATATGGGACAACAGTGGATATAGTAAGCACATAACTTTGACCTCTCGGTATTAATTATAATGTTCTTTTTTTTTTAGGGAAATTATAATGTTCTTAAAATGTTTGTAAATCATATAAAAAAATTAGAAGTTTAAGCATAATTAAATAAGTTTTTAATTTAAAGTGATTAAAACTGGATGCTAAATTTTTAATAGGGACTAAAACATGTATATAATTTTTTTATGAGGACAATTTTTTTTTATTATATTTATAGGGAACAAAAACTTATTTTACCTTTTAGTTTAATTTCATTTATTTAAGTCTTGACTAATGATGAATGAGCTCATATCTTTGTTTCCTTAAGCAAATTAAAGTACAATTCACTTTTTAACATATCATGGTTAATTTCTTAAAAAAAATAATATTGTGGTTAATGATCTTTAGTCAAAAAGAATAGCAATGAAAGAACTTAAATTCAAATTATAATTGAAACCCGAATTCATATCACCCAACCACTGTCAAATAAGAAATAAAAACTAAGAAGATACAATCAAGTACTCCTAGATTTATATTTCACTTATAGAAGAAACACATGTGACCACAATGTTTAAAAAAAAAAACCATATATCTTGTTGGACTTTCAAATAATTTTTAAGTATTGATACACCCTTTACCATTTATGAGACATTTTCTCACACTTTAAAAATCACATTTATTCTATGCATATTAAATCAAACTTTGATCTGATTGATTGCCTTCCATTTCCAATCAAGTATATCAAAGAATTAGACAATTAATCATAATGTCAAAGTAACTTGCACATTGGTTGAAATAATTGTATAACATGCAGCAATTCTAATCAACTGTTTAATTCTCTTAACTATACCCCACCACCTCCTTGATGAGTGGTACGTGCACATGAAGTGTAACTGTTTTATGTTTTTGTCTTGCATGAAATTGAAAACATCCCCCACAAATCTAGCAATTGTCTGTATTCATTCAAGACAAGATAAACATCGTACCTGCGAGGAGCAGACTGTCAAATTCGTAAAGGTATTGTAACAATCACACTCCATTTTTCCTTTCTTTTTTTGTGTGAATAAAACAATCACACACCTCGTTTGTGTTATAGCTAATCGAGATTTTTGTTTGTACTTATTACTACAAACTGTCGACAAAATACGGTGTGTTTGTGTCTTTTCTCCACGCGAACTGATTAATAAATTAATAAGTGATTTTTGTTGTCGGATTCAAACCCCGGATCTTATATATTTTATGCATTGTTTATACCAACTGAGTTAAGCTCACGAGGACAAATTAATAAGTGAATTACAAAATAAAATACTAGTATTATCCTCTTTTACGGATAACCAAAAATTAGTAGTGCTATATTTTGTTGGAGAATGCTAACAAATTTCCAAGAGTATTAATTAAGCAATCTAAACAAGTAAGTTTTTTTTAAGTATGTTTATATAAAAATATCGTGTAATTATTACTTCATTAAAATTAAAAATTTATATTTATAAGATAAAATTTTTATTTGAAGATTCTTAATCAGTGCTCTAGAAACACGGGTTAGCAAGACTGATAATGTTTAACCTTGTCTTTTTGTCTTTATTTTTTTCTTCTTATTTTTCTTAAAAAAATTCATTTATTTTTTTTGTCTTTTTATATTATTTTTTAAATGATTCCTTTATACACACGACACACACATTAAATTTTGATAATTTATTGTAGTATATATACTCTACACCCTCTAGTTACTATTATAAGTAGAAATCTACATTTTAGATATATTCAATTAATGATGTATATGATCTTTATTATACACTACATATATCATTTAATAAATGAATCTAAAATGTTAATTTTTTATTTATTATAATAGTGATTAGATGGTGTATTTTTGTGTGCCAATTCCTATGATATACTTTTTTTTTTGTTCATTTCAATTTCTATAGTAAATGAATAATTATAGTCCATCTTCTCGAAAAACATGAGCCATTTGCAAAAAAAAGATCTTAAAATAACTGACTCATATCACTTTTCAATGCAATATTAATATTTTTTTCAATTATAACTCAAATTAATACTAATTTCATCACTTCCAATTCAATATATTCTACTTTGCATTTATGACAATGGTGAATGCACCAATACTTAACAAAGACACTCAAAACTATTTTTCTTTCTTTCACTTATACATTTTTTTTTAATATATGTAAAATGATCAAAAGACTAAATTATTATGGAACGGAAGGAGTATATAAACAAATAAATTTGATAAAGTTTTCATTAAATAATTTCATTATTTTTTTGAAGGTAAATACAATTTTTTAATAATATTTTTTTTTAATTATTCTTTAACTATTTTAGATTCCAACTTCTGTGCCTTGTCTATGTAAACTTTTTTTTACATAATTGTCATAATAATATAAACTCTTTTAATATAAGAGAGAAAGCCTTAATTTAGGCTTCTCCTATAACAGATTTATTTTGTTGTTCTTTAATTGATATTTACCATTTGTCTTATGTTATACATAGATATATGCTCACATATAGTAAATATTAGATAACGATAATTCATTTTCTCATTAAACGAATTATATATAAGAAAAAGAGAACGGGAAATGGAAATCACCAAAACGTATAAAACAAATTTTTTTGGTAGACACAATTTTAATTTATTAATAACCTCAAATAATAGATATACCATATATTACTTTTTATACAAATGAGCATTATCAATTTATCATTCTTTTTTTTTTGTTGCTTTAAGTATGAGAAATTGAAATCACGCTAAATAGTACAAATATCAAAATTTATCATGTGAATATATCTATGTCTTTTTTTTTTGGTGGCCGGGGTTTGAACCACAGACCTTGCATGTATTATGCATTTGTCCCTACCAACTGAGTTAAACTCACGAGGACAAATATATCTATGTCTAAATATAAAGAAAATATTGTTTAAAAAAAAAAGGCAAATATTAAGGCCCTCTCGAAAAAAGGAAAATATTAAGGAATTAAAATAAAGTATTAATGGCAACATACCTTCCATTAGTTATAACTCCGAATTGTTCCACTAAGAATGAAAGTCACGTTATTCATCCTTATTATAACTAATTAACCACTCGAACCAAATTACTTGGTTTCATATATATCTCTTTTAACCGGGGAATCAAAATAAAACTTTAATTTAATTTTTTGACAAAATATTTTTTTATAAAAATAAGACTTAATTTAATATAGAAAATAAAACACTTATCTTTTCGGTGGTTGATAGAAAAAAAAATAAAAACTTAACTTTCGATTTTCATCGCTAGGAGGTAAATCCCCTTCAATGCCTTTAATATTGTTAACTACTTAGAGCGTTACATCAATTTCTAACTAGCAGCTTCGATAATTTTTGTTCTTGTAACTTAGTTATAATGACTCGAGTCCTAACTTAACACTTCTTGTATAGATTACGAGTTTATTTGTTTCAAAATATATTATTCATTTTGTCTTCTTAAAAAAATACCATAAAAAATATTTAAAAGAGGGAACCACTTGGCACTATTCGATTCACTAGATATTAGGCACTAGTCTAGATAACCTTTTTGAATTTCTAGTGATTCTTTTTTCCTTTAATTCTTGACGTTGGGCTCCTCATTCGGGCATTTTCAAAACTCAAAGTTTGGGTGATAATTACATCTTTGAAAACGAAAAGTGATATGGACCACTTCATTTTTTTATTTTATGAAAAGGGGTGTGAATATAATTTTATATAATAATGCAATGATTCCTTTCCTCACGTAATTTCAGCTTCCCAAGCAAGTCCATAGAATTTTCTAATGAAAGAAAAACGTACCAAAAGAGACCAAAAATCAAAGCTAGTAGCTGAGGTTAGGTAACACGTATAGCTATCTATCTGAAAATCAGGACAACAAAGGAAAGGAAGGAGGAAAGAAAACCACGCTCTACCCTATTTGAGTATTTGGACCCCTTCAAATAAAACAAAATAAATATTAAACCCTAATTTGTTTATAAATGCAGTACAATAATTTTATTCAACTTTTTTTTTGAGAGAATAATTTTATTCGACTTATTATTCTACTTTTACCTCCTCTATGTACTATTTTTTAAGGGTTACATCCTCTCTATATATCAATAAAAAATGAATGAAAACTGATCAAACCCTAAAAAGATACAAATGTTCATATGAAAGAAAAAAAGTACCCACAACTTATTATCTAAAATTATGATTAAGTTTATTTTTTTTAACAATAAAAAATGATATATATTAACAAAATTAGGAAGTCTCTGAAGCACAATGACAAACAAATGAGATTGTTCATGCTTTAGCTAAGTATGTCATATTTAGAGCCAGCAACCTCACATTTTACTATTCATTAAATGCAACTTTGTTTTCATAGAAAAGAGGTGGAAAAAATTATTCTTTTTAAGCATACTGTAGGATCATATTTCTTCCTCTCATGAAATTTTCACACGATATCATAATTCCTTTTCTTAAATTAAATTAGTATATTTTATCAATATACAATTATTTAAATTTACACATGGACCTAATATTGTGTAATCACCTAAATTAATGAATACGACAATTAATGTATTTTTATATTTATTAATTGATGTGACCTTCCATTTTTATTTGAATATGTAAAATAATTGTACACGGACAAAATATATTAATTAAATTCTAAGAATAACAAATGGAAATCTATGCACTATTTAATTACTTATCATATTCATGGAAATTAAACTATAAAAGTTTAAAAATTTATTATGATATTAATAACAATAAAAATGATTTCTTTTTTTCTCACAATGAAAAGCAATAAAAATAATGATTTCCCTAATAAAAAAAAGTCTCTTTATTTATTCATTTTTTTATACACATATTTATTCATTTTCTAGAAACAACAAAAAAGGTATTTTGGATACACACATGACACACTACCCACACGTACACACAAGACATGACAAAGACAAAGACAAAAAAGGTAATGATTATTATTATTTCCTTCATTATTTTCATGAAACAAAAACAAAAACAAAAGAAAATAAAAGAAAGAATCAATACTCATAATAAGTGTTAGAGAAATGAAAAAAAGAGAAAACAAACCAAATCAAATTACTACTACAACAAGAAACATGTCATGTAAATGTTCACCAACAAGAACAAGAACAAGAACATGTGTTATTGTTCTTCATGTGATTGTTTCATTCATAACACTAACCTTAACATCTTCAACAATAACAACCTTTGATTCAGCAACGTTGTTAAACAATTTCAAACACTCAAACATCATTTCTGATCCAAACAACTTCATTTCAAACTGGTCACTTTCATCTTCACCTTGTTTCTGGCAAGGTATTACTTGTTCATTTTCCGGCGATATCACGACGGTAAACCTCACCGGAGCTTCACTTTCAGGCAACCATCTTAGCCTTTCCACCTTCACTTCAATACCCTCTTTGCAAAATCTTCTTTTGCATGGAAATTCATTCACTTCTTTCAACTTATCTGTTTCACCACCTTGCTCTCTTATCACTCTTGATCTTTCTTCCACCAATTTCTCAGGAACTTTCCCTTTTGAAAATTTTGTTTCTTGTTATAGTCTTAGTTACCTTAACTTGTCTAGGAATTTCATAACTTCAACAACAAAGAATCATAGTCTTGTAGGGTTTGGTTCTTCCTTGGTTCAACTTGATATGTCTAGAAACATGTTTTCTGATGTTGATTATGTTGTTGAAGTTTTGACAAAGTTTGAGAGTTTGGTTTTTGTTAATTTTTCTGACAACAAAATCTATGGTCAAATCAGTGATTCACTTGTTCCTTCTGTGAATTTGTCAACTTTGGATTTGTCTCATAATTTGTTGTTTGGGAAACTACCCTCTAAAATTGTTGGTGGCAGTGTTCAAATTTTGGATCTTTCAAGTAACAATTTTTCTTCAGGGTTTTCTGAGTTTGATTTTGGTGGGTGTAAGAAACTTGTTTGGTTGAGTTTATCTCACAATGTGATATCTGATTTTGAGTTTCCACAGAGTTTGAGAAATTGTCAAATGTTGGAAAGTTTGGACCTTTCTCAAAATCAATTAAAGATGAAGATTCCTGGTGCTGTTCTTGGTGGGTTGAGGAATTTGAAGGAACTTTATTTAGGGAATAATCTTCTTTATGGAGAAATATCTAAGGAGCTTGGAAGTGTTTGTAAGAGTTTGGAAATTCTTGATCTTTCTAAGAATAAACTCTCTGGTGAGTTTCCTTTGGTTTTTGGAAAATGTTCATCTTTGAAGAGTCTTAACCTAGCTAAGAATTATCTCTATGGTAATTTTCTTGAAAATGTTGTTACCAAACTTGCTAGTCTTAGGTATCTTTCTGTGTCCTTCAACAACATAACCGGAAACGTTCCTTTGTCAATTGTTGCAAATTGTACACAACTTCAGGTTCTTGACCTGAGTTCGAATGTCTTCATCGGTAACATTCCGTCGATGTTATGTCCTTCAAAATTGGAGAAGTTGCTTTTAGCTAATAATTACCTTTCAGGGACTGTGCCTGCGAAACTCGGTGAATGCAAGAGTTTGAGGACTATTGATTTTAGCTTCAACAATTTGAGTGGTTCAATACCTTTAGAAGTTTGGTTTTTGCCTAATCTTTCTGACTTGATTATGTGGGCAAATAGTCTCACTGGTGAGATTCCTGAAGGAATTTGTGTCAATGGAGGGAACCTTGAGACATTGATTCTTAACAACAATCTCATTTCTGGTTCAATTCCTCAGTCCATTGCAAATTGTACCAACATGATTTGGGTTTCGCTTGCTAGTAACCACATTACTGGAGCAATACCCGTTGGCATCGGGAATCTGAATGAACTTGCTATTCTCCAATTAGGTAACAACTCTCTTGTTGGAAAGATTCCTCCCGAGATTGGAATGTGTAAGAGACTGATATGGTTGGACTTGACGAGCAATAATCTCACCGGTACTATTCCATCCGAGCTTGCAAATCAAGCTGGATCGGTTATTCCGGGGAGTGTTTCGGGTAAGCAATTTGCATTTGTGAGAAATGAAGGCGGAACTAATTGCCGAGGAGCCGGAGGACTAGTTGAGTTTGAGGATATAAGGGCAGAGAGGCTTGAAGATTTTCCTATGGTACATGCTTGTCCGTTAACAAGAATATATTCTGGTTATACAGTTTATACTTTTACCACCAATGGAAGCATGATTTACCTTGACCTTTCCTACAATTTCTTGTCAGGGACTATTCCGGAAAATTTCGGTGCAATGGCCTATTTGCAGGTCTTGAATCTAGGACACAATAGACTCAACGGAAAAATTCCTGAAAGCCTTGGTGATTTAAAACCTATAGGAGTGCTTGATTTATCTCATAATAACCTTCAAGGATTCATCCCTGGATCATTACAATCTCTATCATTTCTCAGTGACTTTGATGTGTCGAATAATAACCTTAGTGGAATGATTCCTTCTGGAGGTCAGCTAACAACTTTCCCGGCATCTAGATACCAAAACAACTCGAACCTTTGCGGTGTTCCGTTACCAACATGCCGCGCTTCAAATCACACGGTAGCTGTTCGTACGTTGAAGAAGAAGCAACCTATTGCAGTTTTGACAGCCACATGCCTCCTTTTCTTTCTCTTGTTTGTTGTTGTGCTTGTATTGGCTATGTATCGAGTGCAAAAGACTCGGAAGAAAGAAGAAATGAGAGAAAAATATATAGAAAGTCTTCCGACTTCTGGTAGCAGTAGTTGGAAGCTCTCTGGCTTTCCTGAGCCTCTGAGCATCAACGTGGCTACGTTCGAGAAGCCTCTGCGGAAGTTGACGTTCGCACATCTCCTCGAGGCTACTAACGGTTTCAGCGCCGAAAGTTTGATAGGTTCGGGAGGTTTTGGTGAAGTCTATAAGGCTAAGATGAAAGACGGCAGTGTAGTTGCTATCAAGAAACTCATTCGTGTCACAGGTCAGGGAGACAGAGAGTTCATAGCTGAAATGGAAACGATAGGGAAGATTAAGCACCGGAACCTTGTTCCACTTCTTGGTTACTGTAAAATTGGAGATGAGAGGCTACTTGTGTATGAGTACATGAAATATGGAAGTTTAGAAACTGTTCTACATGAGAGAATCAAAAGTTCAGAGCTTGCTTGGGAAACAAGAAAGAAGATAGCACTAGGATCAGCAAGAGGTCTTGCATTTCTTCATCATAGTTGCATACCTCATATTATACATAGAGACATGAAGTCAAGCAATATTCTTCTTGACGAAAATTTCGAGGCTAGAGTTTCAGATTTCGGCATGGCAAGATTGGTTAATGCTCTCGACACTCACCTCACAGTTAGCACGCTTGCAGGAACACCAGGTTATGTACCACCAGAATACTATCAGAGTTTCCGATGCACAGCAAAAGGTGATGTTTATAGTTATGGTGTCATACTGCTAGAACTTCTATCAGGGAAGAGACCGATCAACTCATCCGAGTTTGGCGATGATAACAATCTTGTTGGATGGTCTAAGAAGCTTTATAGAGAAAGAAGAATTAGTGAAATACTCGATCCTGAATTGGTTATGCAAAGTTCTAGTGAAGGTGAACTTTTTCAATATTTGAGAATTGCTTTTGAATGTTTAGAAGAAAGACCTTACCGGCGTCCGACGATGATACAAGTGATGGCAATGTTTAAAGAGCTTCAAGTTGATACAGATAATGATAGTGTTGTTGATGGTTACTCTATGAAAGACTGTGTTATTGATGAAGCATGATATATGACTCAAAGTCCTTTTGTTGAAAATGAAAAAAAAGAAGACATTGATCTGTTCTGTTTGTGAAATTGTAGAAATGTTCTTTTACATTTTTGTTGCTGTATATATAACATTTTCTTGAGGTTATAGACAGAATTCAGTCACTTGAAATTGGTAGACATTTCTGTTACTATATACCACAGTTTTGGTGACATTTGTTTTGATTCATATGCTAACTTTTATTGCTAAACAAAAATCCAAAAATCTCTCCACATGTGATATACTGTTCAAATTTTCTATTAACGAGTCAATTGTTTGATCTATAGTATATAAAATGATTGATCCTTAATTTTTTTTTTGCGCAGACTCGAGGTTTTATTGTGTGAATTTAGAGAATTTTTCATCATAGTGATTCAAGTCCTATTTTGCAGCACGTTTATGAATAAAACTTGTATTATGTGGAATTTTATCTGAGTTTCAATAGAAAGTAAAGTTAAAAGTTGAAATGAACTATGCTCTTTGTATAGGATACCCCTAAAGAAGTTCAAGACTTTTTTGCCTGCCCTTTGCATACTAGTTGCATTGAGTTTCCTAAAATAATAATAATTTCATTTTTTAATGGCATTAAATGTACTAAATTGGAAGTTCCTTTTCAATATTTTGTTTGTGTCTAGTGTCTACACAGAAAGAACAGTTTCTTTTTTCAATTTCTTATGTGATAACCAAACAGTGGACAGTTGCTGTTGTTGACTAAACCACTAAATTATAATAGCACTTTAATATACAAAGGGTTTGTACCTACGGCCTTTTAGTACAATGATGGGTTGAAGGATTTTGACAAATTTAAAAGTCATATACTCCATCCGTCTCACAATATTAGTCGTTTAAGGTATGTGCACGATTATTAAAGAAATGATTAATTGTGTTGATTTCAATGGTAAAATTAGTTACATTTACTAAAACACATTTATTAATTGTAGCTAATGGAGTAGTTAAGTTAGATGAAATTCAATAAATAAAGGTAAAATAGTAGAAAAAATAATAAATGTTGCATTGATATTGTAAAGTGACAATTATTTTGAGAAAAGATAAAATGCTAAAGAGGCAATAATTGTGAGACGGAGGGAGTAAACTTGAAGTGTAGTCAAGTTTAATAGGGATGTTTATCATGAGTCAGCTTTGATAAACTTCTCAAGAAGCACTTAGATCATTTATGATGGTGAGTGTTTTACTTTTTTTAGCACCATACTAAATAAGTGTCTCTATTGTGCAGTAAATAAATTGTATGGTTGCAAAGAAGGGTGGTTTGGAAGCACTTCTTCTTCATTTTTTTAGGGTCCCTCTAGATAAATTGCATTAAAAAAATTCTGTTAAAATTTAATGAATTAAAGTTATTGATTGGACTAATTTAGTAATTATTTGTGATGCGTTAGGTTGGAGAGATTGATTGCTTATTAAAATTAACATTAAAAAGTTACAAAATTAGTGATGTGTACATATATGATTCATTTAAGCACCTAAAATGGGTGCTCCGTCGTGAATAATCTTATAATACTCCATCCATATTTTATTATATGTCACTTCCGAAAACATGTGTTTTATTACATGTCACTTTACAATATGAATGACATATTAAGATTTCTTTTCCTTATTGTACTCTGTACTATTTACTTCTCTATTTCCTTTCAATTTTTTTTATTTCTCTTTCTCATAATAACGAAGGATAGTTTGCATACAAAATTAACTACATTTTTGTATGTGTGAGAGTGACAAACTAACTTATAATGAAAAGAGGTAAGAGGCAGAGAAGGAGCGGTTAGCGGAACGCTGCAAAATACGATTCAGGGCTATTGTTGTAATCTGAGCCGTAACATTGTATATTGGCTGTAACACTATAAACCCTGAATCATAAAAAAAACATATACGAAACTATAATTGCTCTATAGTCGTAGAAGTAGATATTATTAACCGAACTGTATGAACAAATATTGTATCCCGGTGTCTTGTTTCTTTTATTCTTCTATTATTGGTTGTTGTTATAAAAGTTATAATTGGCTTCTGCATCTCATTATTATAAGTAGCACTTATTTAACTTTTCCATTCATATCTTTAAGTTTATCTGGGTGAATTGAACTATAAAATATTTAATTCAAAAACTTCCTTGAGCAAGAAACTAATCAAAACAAGGCCTATAAATTTACATTAGTTGAAAAGGTTCCCTTTTAAGCAAGAAACTGAACTGAATTAAACCCTGAACGCTCATAAAGACAAGGGATTCATGTTAATGAGGTAGAAATAGCTATGTATTGTATATTCTATGCAATTGCTACTTGCCAGTATACCAGCCAGCACAATAGATGCAACATCAAAACGTTGAAAATGGTACTTTATTTAGTACAGTGCAAATTTTAATTTCAGTTTTTAGTTTTGATTTGGTAACATTTTGAGTTTATGTTATTGATTAGAACATTACTCATTTTGATGTTATTTACAATGATGACTCTTTTTAATGTTATTGATGCTATTTACAAGTTTTTAATGTTATTTAAAATTTAAATAAACGACGAATCTTTTTGAACCTTTTGTTTTTCTTTTTATTATGACCCAATTTTTACGATTAAAACAAAGCTGTTAAATTGTTTAAGACGGAATGAAGGGTTGTAGGTTAAGATACACATTAAACATGTTTTTCCACGAAAAACTAAAAGTGAACAATAAGATTTGAATTCTATAGTCCATGTGAGTTTAACTGAGTTGGATTATATATGTAGAGATCGAGATTCAAATCTTAAAAAGCTTAAAAAATGACATAATAATTTGAATTTCGTTTAAAAATATATTCAGTGAGATTTGAACATGTGCAACATTATTACATTAAAAAGCCTTCTTATGAATGTAACGTTTGAACGTATTAAGTCAACCCGTGTTGAAGAAAATACAAACATATCATTCATTGATGAAGCCAAAATTACATCCGAAATTATTATCAAGTTACCAATCTTGCTTCTTTCTCAGTTTGAAATCACATTTGAACTACATCGAAACTATGATGTACTAACACAACTCATCAAATATGGAAGATTTGACTTACTAAAGCAATTAACCACAACCATTACACAATATGGTATAGAGTTAGAATCGTTTTAGGAAGATAAAGATATTCATGCATAAATAAATGGGTGCAATATCCTTCCTTGCATCGTTTCAAATTTTCAATCCTTAGCTATTATAATTATAGCTCAAATAATATAACAGCTTAAAATTTGCATATGATATCTCCTTCCTTATTCATAAAGATATTTGCATTAACTCAAATATTTTTTAAATAAATAAGCCTTCTTATAAGCTTCTCTTTTCATCAAATCAGAAATCCACAAACCCTATTCTCCAACATAAGGCATTGTTTGCTATCCTTAATTTGTGCCATGGCATCCCAATCCTCTAGCGTCTCCGCCACTTCACAAGATGAAGGTGATTCTTCCAACTCAAAAAAAATGATGATCATGAAGGATATTGAACATGATCAACCATCAAATTCCAATCCCAACAAGTTTTTTGATTTCGTAAAGCTATCGAAAGACGATTCGGTTCTCAAGTCGGAGGTGCAAGAGCACGATTTTTTTGGCTCTTTTCATGTCGGTTCATCGTCTCGTTTTCCTAGTAACAACAATGAAAGGAAAGATGAGAGCAACGATGAAGAGAAGAATTCAGATTCAAAGTCTTTTTCATGTTGTTTTTGCAAGAGAAAATTTTCTACTTCACAAGCCTTAGGAGGACACCAGAATGCCCATAAGGCGGAGCGTGCGTTAGAAAAACAACGTAAACAAAGGTATGAAAGTGGTACTTTCGGTTTAGGGCAACCTCACTTTAACCCTTATTTTAGTTATCCAAGTACTCTTTTTACACCCCCTTATTATAGGTCACTTGGGGCTAGAATGGAATCCATGATTCAAAAACCACTTTTTGTTAACCCCAGGATTACTCCACATAGTTTTAGACCTTTTGGGTATGGTAATGGTGCTTTGTGTTTGCAAGAGTTATTAAACCCTTCTCTTGTTAATTTGAGAAATATGGAGGGTAGTAATAGTAATACTAGGGTTGGAATTCTAGGTACCGGGGGTGCAACTACTTTAAGGATTGAAGATGGTGAAAATAATAAAATTGGTACTGATCTAAAGTTTGAGGAATCTTCTACAAATGTTGCAACAAGTTCAAACTCAAACCTAGAAAAGAAAATTATTATGGATCCCACTTCTACCAATGATGATATTAATGGTCAATCAAAATCCAACATTGAAGAAGAACCATCAGATAAATCTTCTTGCCTTGATTTATCACTGAAGCTGTAAATAAGTTTTGTTTTTATATGTCAATGTTCTTGTTAATTTGATTGCTACTCTAGTTGAATAAATCTCATGGCCTTGATTTATCACTGAAGCTGTAAATAAGTTCTGTTTTTATATGTCAATGTTCTTGTTAATTTGATTGCTACTCTCTAGTTGAAGTTATTTCTTGAAATTTACTGTTTTTCTGTATCGAGGAATTGATATTTACTTTTTTGTTCATGTCACATTATTATATATTTTAATGGCAATTATTAGTATTAATTGTGTTTTGATTACTACCTTGATTATTGTTATTCAATTGTGTTTTGGTCAATTGCCTAATTTGTTTGCAAGATGTATTTGATGAAATTAAAAAAAATAATAATATTGGGTTTCTTTGAAGTCCGGTGATACACCCTCCAACCACTATCAAAACCGTTTTAATCTCACTAAATACATCTCGCAAACAAGCCCAATATATCAAGAAATAACTTGAACAAGAAATAATCCTCGCATTAAAAACAAAAATTATTAAACATTTTATAATCTATATCGCTATCTCTATCTTTATAGTCTCTATAATAACCATTTGTCTTCCTTCATTTAATACTTTCTTGTTATCCAATCAAAATGAATTATGACACATTTATTTTATATCAACCAATAAAAAAAGGGATTATGACTAATTTGTTTTTCATGAGCCAATCAAAATTGATCATGACTCATTCGTAAATTTTAATGCATGGTTTTTTTCCCCAATATATACACAATTCTTTTTTGATTATTTTCATCTTTCTCCCATAAAAAATGTATATTGTGTTTTTATTTGCATGATTGTAGATTATGAGGTTGATTTTCTTTTTTTATTTGTAACTTATTGCTAAGTCTACCTTTTTAGGGTTGCATTGAAGAACATGTATCTCCAAATTTTGAAAATTGATTCAATTTCTCATATTAATCCACTATATATTGTATATCTCCATGTATGTTTTTCAAATACGCAAGTTTATGTAATCGCGTATGTTGTTCAAATACTCATGTTTTGATGCCTTATCACATAGACCTAATCGCGTAACTTGAAGAATGTTTATGTACCAAGAGAAAAATTGATAATGTTTAATTGATAAGTCTATTGTATGTGTTTTTTCATCCAAAATGATTGGAACGACCAATTTTATATTCTATTGGAGTTTTTGTTTCTTGAGATTTTTGCTCATTCCTCTTTGCATTTTTTTTAGATTCCTCAACATGAGTTTTTAATCAACCTTTACTGTAGAAATGTTATAAATTAAAAAAACATGTTATAAAGACTTATGAATGCTCGATTAGAAATGTCTCAACATGAGTTTTTAATCAACCTTTACTGTAATTAATAACAAACATTACCAAATTAGGGAAAAACTAATTTTGTCATTGGATGCGAATTAGATGGAAAAGGAATAAGAATGGGGTGGTCACAAGCTACCCTTACGATTAAGGATTCCAAGTGATCGGCAGCCCACCATATTGTGATTTCTCCTTAATTTTATAGTGTATGTTTGGTTTTATTTTTGAAAGAGATAAAATTGATTTAAGGTGTGAAGAATTAATTTTAATATGTTTAAATGTTTTTGAGTAGAATTGATTTTAATTTAAAGTTAAAGTTTAAAATTTTTGTCTAGAAGTTTTAGCTCACCTGATAAATACCAAAATTGTAAAGCCGGAAGTCGTGACCTGGGTTCGAACCCAAGACCTCACAGTTATATGTGAGTCTAATTTTAATGGATTATCACTTCGTCTAAGACTAAAAACAAAGTTTAAAGTTTTTTATTCTAGAATTGATTTTTAATTTAAAATATATTGTCCCACTCACTTTTACTTAAAAAATTCAATCATAAATTATTTTCCATTCGATATTACTTATGCAGTTCATTGAAATCATTTTTTGTCACCTTTATGGTTGGTTTTACCTCTATGAGAATACAACTAATTTTGAAAGTATAAATTTGAACAAAGGGGATCTAGCTCATATGGTAGAACGCTCCCTTTATGGCTAAGGGGGTGCAGCACAACTTGGAAAATGCTAGTTTGCATGTGTATGCATATGTAGTACTAGAAATCTCGGATGCCTTACACCATGGGACTGTAAATTTAGTTCATATTTTGAGGGAGCATAACATTTGTGCTGACTTTATGGCTAAGGAGGCTTCCTATTCCGCTTGTTCAGCTCACTGGACTCGTCCTCCAACTGGCTTAGAGTCTCTCCTTCTAGGAGACAATCTAGCTAGTTAATTTTTTTTTTCCTTTTCTTTTTGCTTGTTACAATGCAACACCACAAAAAAAATGTTGCAATTGTCCCGTGTTTATCATTGTTTGGCATTATATTTTTAGTGGAATCTCAGGTTTAACCCAGATGATTGTATTTTCCTCTTCTCCTATGTGATGTCTACTAGGTGAAAAGAAAAAAAAAACCATTATAAATTGTTTCAAACTTTCAATCTGGTATCACCAAACATAACTTTTGCATAAAATTTATTAGTCAATTCAGTTTTACACACACGTGACTTTTTACATATGACTGTATTTGCTTGTAAAAAAACCATATATTTGAACATAAATTTTATATTTAACTTATAATAGAAAAAAAGGTTAAATTACACCAAAAGTTCTTTAAGTTTGAGGTTTGTAACAGATTGGTTCTTTAAATTATTTTGGTCACACATAAGTCTTTTAAGTCTGAGGTTTGTAACAAATTGGTTCTTTAAGTTATTTTGGTCACACGTAAGTCATTTAAGTTTGTAAGGTTTTAAGTTTAGTCCTTCTGTTAACCAAACGATGATGTGGCAGAAGAACTAAATCGAAAACGTTTACAAACTTAAAGGACTTATGTGACCAAAATAACCTAAAGGACCAATTTGTGACAAACCTCAAACTTAAAGGACTTATGTATGACTAAAATAACTTAAAGGACCAATCTATTAAAAACTTCAAACTTAAAGGACCTTTAGTGTAATTTAGAAGAAAAAAAGTTCATTCTAAAACAAATATTGTAATCACACACATAGCGTGCATTTGGTTCTACAGTAACATAAATTGATTTCGAATTTATTAATTCTGGCTAAAAGAAAATTGAATCTACTATATATTAAAATAAAATGTTTTGGTTTTTTCTGAACTGACTTTTTCTCTTTTCAAAATTACCCTCAACTTTCAGTATAAATAATGCATATAACAAATAAATAAGAGTAAATTCTAATATTAAAAAAATGTAACAAATTATTCACGAAAACATCACGATCAGTAACTAAGAATTAAGCTTACCCACTAACCATGCTTTTTGTTACTATATGATAATTATTTAAATAAAAAAAAAGTGAAAATTTACAACAATGTAATCAAGAATTAAGCTTACCCAGTAATATCACGAAACTGTCTATACTATATATACTAGCGAAAAGACGGGTACTCACATGTCCGTCTTTCTGCTCTTTTTATTACGTTAACGTGTGCAAATTATAAACGGTATTTTATATGAAATTTTGGTTTCAATTAAAATTATAAGTACAAATATCAAATTGTAACAAACCCAAAAAACAATGTTAATCTTTTTCAATAACAACAATAATTTAACAAATATAATATAAATTCTTATCTTTTTAATACCACCAACAATAACATTATTATAGCAAAATTTGTTTAAGGGTATAATTGGAATTATAAAAAATCCATCCCAAAATCTCAATCTCCTTCGTATATAATATTGATAATATTGTTCCTATTGTAGTGGGATGTTTCCTATTTTAACGGGATTTACTTTTTTTAATTAAAATTTAAAACAATATGATCAAATGATAAAATAGTAAATAAAATAGTTTAATTGAAGGATAAAATAGGTAATGAAAAATTCAGCCCAAACTCATGTATTTTAAGTCTATATTCATTATAAAAGACGGGCATTCACATACCCGTCTTTCCGCTCTTTTTATTGCGCTGAAGTATGAAAATTATGAACGGTGTTTTTCTATGAAATTTTTATTTTGATTAAAATTATAATTATAAATGATTGTTGCTTTCAAAGTATAATTTTTTAAAATATTATCTAGTAATTTCAAATGTGACTTATATATCCCCATAAACATAGCTCAGTTGGCAGAGATATTGCAATATGTAAGGTCGGAGTCTGAACTTTGAGTTTCCCACTTATTCATCTTAAGTGCTAAATCTTTAGCCACAAGACTACTTGATATAAAAAAAATAAGACTTATATTTAAGCCGTTTATTAATATTAACATTTATATTGAGTACGCAAGAAATTATCTTTTACCACATTTATTCAGAAAATACTCCATATATCCCATTATAAGTAGGGATGACAATTGGACCCAAGTCCAATAGACACTCGTAAAAAATGCTCATGTTGGATGGGTAAATATTCACATTCTTGGGTTTAGATAATTACTGGTAAATTTAGATGAGTTTGGGTGCGGATAAAGACACTATAATGCCCAGCCCGCCCTGCAGCCTATACATTATATATACTACAACTATAATTTTATATAATAATAAAATTAGTTCAATAATTCTAAGATTTTATATTTATTATAATATGCACTTGCGTTTATATTTTAGATGTTTTTTACTTGGCTAAATACTACAATGTGTAATGTTTTATAAGTTGATTTAAAAAAAAAGATCATATTTCAATTATGGTGTGATGATTTTTTATTATTTATTATCTTTTTGTTGTTAAAGTACGGATATTAGGCGAAAAAAGGGGCCTTAGGGGCCAAATGGTACGGGGACATACACCAAACTTGTTGTCCTACGAGAGTATGTGCTAGGGTACGAACATTGTTTGTATAAACACTCTAGTACTCTACCTGATTGAAGGAACTATGATGTGACAATGTGAGTAGAAAATAATAATCGAAATAGCTAGAAAAGTCATAAAAAGCGAGTTACATAAAAGTCGAATACAAATAAAAAAAACCCATTAAAATGAGTTTCATAAATTTTTTTTTTATTATTGGAGGAAAATACGTCTCGGTTGCACAAATGTGATATGACCTTATGGCAGCCACTTAATATTGCTTATGCAACCGACATCATTTTTTTTACAAACTTACCATTGAAGATGCTCTTATATATAGAGACACACAAACAACACTCTCAAAATCCTATGAACGTAGCTCAGTAAGAAAAAACAACATATTGTTATATGCAGGAGTTGGGGTTTGAATCTCGGACATCCCAATTATTCAAAAGCGAATTCTAACAACTAAGCTACTTAACTAAAAAATAGAAATACAAAACAAACAATACTCTCAAATTAATATTTTCCACTTGACATCTATGAATAATGAATATATCCATACTTAATAAAGTTAATTTGATAAAATTGTTATTATTTTCCATCTTTTTTCTTGAGGAAAATATTTTCCATTAATTTATAATTTATAATTTTTCTTAATTTGTGTGAAACATTTTTGTCAAAAATAAATAAAATTGCTACTTTAGGAATATTTATATATAAGATATAAACACATTAAATGTATTTACTACTTTCTCTTATTTTGTCAATTATTTACTACCTTTTCTCTTTTTTTGGTCAAGTATTTACTACTTTCTTTATACTAGTACTAGTATAAGTTAAAGGAAAAAAATTAAAATAATAAGAGATAAGAATTTGGTCGTGTAAGATCCAAGATAATTTTTGTTGATCCTATCCAACAACACGGTTACTCATTTCATTTCACACAACTAATGACTTCAAGGCCAGCTGTGATTTGTTACAGTAAGTGACAAAAATGGGTACCGACCCCTAAAATCAGCATAATTTTAAATTGTAAAAAATAGTGAAAACAAATTCTATCCTACTAAACTCATCAAAAAAAGAAAAAAAAAACTATCCTACTATTGGAAAAAGATAAAAAATAGAATTTTCCATTCACTGTAATTAAAACTAAAACTCTAGTTGTAATTGAAAATGAAAAATATCAATCTAGTTTCAAAATATATTTTAAATCAATAATAGAATATAATTTGATCATATTTAACATTTTTTTTAATATTAATTAACATCATTTATTTTTAATATTAATCGGTCAAAATATATATTTTTTAAAAGAAGGAGTAAATCTCTGCTCTATCGGTTACAAAATATCTAGGAAACACGAATACAGACACATACATCAGACACGACACTGACACACCGACACCTTTAATAATTTGAAAAAATCACATAATTTAATGTAATTATATACATCGGTGTCGTGTCAATATCAGACACAACACATGTCCGATACCAAAACACGCCTAATCCGAAGTGCGTATGTGTTTCATAACAAAGTACAAACAAAAGTGAATCAATTGATGTATTTGATTTTAAATGTAACATAATAAGTATTTTTTTTAAGTTGGAATTTTTTTAATGTAAATTTATTATTTTTGCTTCTATAATTTTAATCTTATTTTTGCTTCTAAAATTTTAATCTTTACTAATTACTCATGATGCAAACAAAGAAAAATGAAAATGAGTAAGATTGTGTGTGATAAAAGATTTATAGATAGAAAAAAGAGGTGATGCTATGTTTTCATGTGTGTGTCAAAGATTCCATTGATATATGAGGTCCACCACCATTTCTCAATCACCTCTCTTTTCTCTTCCACCTTCCCCACAAAGTCCTTCCTTCCTTTTGCTTTAATAATAGTAGTAATAATTTTATTGATATTTCATAAATTAAGAATGTCATCATTAATATAATATCCTTATAAATTAATTTATTCAATAAAGAAAAAATTAAATATTCAATAATTTATTACTAATAATTAAAAATATTGATTTTCTTTTTGTATCTATTCTCCTTCTTCCTTCTTTTTCTCCTTCAACAAATAGAAACAAAAAACAAGACAACATTGTTCATCCATTCATTCATACACACAAAGGTAAGAAAGAGAATCATTCATTTTTGTTTCAAGATTAACACAAAAGGAGAGAGACCCAGATACAATTTTGGGTCGGGTTCGGTTTTCTCGGATCCGATTCTTTTATTCAATAATTTATAGTAGTGGTTGAGCTTCCTTATGTAGTTTTTTCTTGTTAAAAATTTCATCTTTACAATTCTTCACTTCTTAGGTAAGCTCATTCATCATTCTCTTTCTCTCTTCATGTTTGATATTTTTTTTTTTACGTTGTTTTGTTTGTTTGATGATTTTAAGGATTGTGTAACAATGTTTATTTTTTTTGGTTGATAAATTTAAGGATTGTGTAACAATGTTGTTTGTTGCATTTTGTGAAATGGGTCGTGTTTTTTTTTTGTTTGGTCTTAGGTTGTCGTTTGTCCCATTTTTTGTTTTTTTTTTTATCATTTCCTTGTTGCAATGAACAAAAAAAGATTTTTTTTTTGGTTTAATGATGACAATTTTGGGAATCTGTCAAATGTGAACATTGTCCTATAAAAACATGATTTTTTTTTTTTATAATTTTTTGAAAATTTTAAGGTTGGTAATAAAAAACATTGTCCTATGATTCATTTTAGCGTTTTCTTGAGGTTGTCTTTTAAAACAAAATCATTTTTTTTTGTTGGCATGTTATTTTGTGTTTTTTTGGATGAGGATGGAGTTCTGTAATATTTGGACTGTTGATAATGTTTTTCTTCATAAAAATTTGATCTTTGTAGGTTAGGTGTTTTTGATACAGTGAGGTTTGAATGGCTGGGATTGATGAAAATCTTGCACTAAATGGTGATTGGGGTCTTCCTAGTCCAAGTCCAAGGTCCCTTTTTTCTAGACTGCTAGAGGAAGATAATAATAATGTAATACGACCGAATTCAGAACATTCGGGAAGTGGTAGAACTGAGGGACAAGATGGTGATTCCGGTACCCAATTGAGCGACACGAGTTATCCAACTGAGAACAAGTCGAGTTCGCGGGGTGGTCTTGTAGATAGAATTGCTGCTAGAACTGGATTTAATGCTCCAAGGTTGAATACAGAGAGCATTAGATCTACTGAACTTTCACTCAATTCTGAGATTCAGTCACCTTACTTGACTATACCGCCTGGTCTTAGTCCTACTACACTTTTAGATTCTCCCGTGTTCCTTGCAAATTCATTGGTGAGTTCTATGTTTGAATGATTTGAGAAAGCACATTTATGTTGTGGCTTGTTTATTTTTTTATTTTTTTTTATCAATTTTGTTGTTTATTCTCTGAAGTTGTTTTTATTAGATCCTAGATGAAGCACAATCCATTATTGCTCATGATGCATACATTTCATAGGATAGACAACACTATGTAGGGCTAATGTTTTATTGCAATCTTGGTGACGGCTGCGGTCACGTCATAATCCTAGATATTGTCGGGAGAATCACAATTAAATGCTGCTGATGCAATTTAAATTGACGCGATTCAAATCATGGTCACCGAGACATCCAAAACAATGATGTCGTAGCCCAGATCGTGGTCACCGATTTTTTTTTAAAACCCTATGCATGGCTGTGTATTTAACACTTTTATGTAATCTTAATGTTGCAATTGGATAATCTATGGTCAATTTTTCAATTTGAACAAGGGTTCTATTAGATGATTTTGAGTTTTTATGTTACTTTATCTCATTTCACTTTTCTGATGTTATAGTAAACTGAAACACGATTCTATCGAAATTGGTATTCGTCCTACTGAGTTATGAATCTGTCTAATTTCAGGCACAGCCATCTCCAACAACTGGAAAGTTTCCATTTGTTTCAAATGGCAACGTCCGCAGCACAGAATTATCATCGGATGTTCAAGAAAAATCTAAACATAATGGCTTTAATGATATTTATGCATCATCCTTCGCTTTCAAGCCTACAACAGATTCAGGGCCCTCTTTTTATCAAGGTGCTGGTAGAAATGTAAGCACATTCTTATTTTTTATTTTCTTTTACAATTGTAGGTTTGGATTCTCTTATTGAATAAACCATCAATTTAGTCCCGAAACTATCATTCTTTCTAATTTAG
>Ga0228711_1003513_pt1 | contig 24371 bp, 18 predicted proteins | sample MedpolnodulmetaG_2_FD_177996 | JGI IMG/M metagenome (GOLD analysis project Ga0228711, IMG submission 177996) | Root nodule microbial communities from Medicago polymorpha collected in Santa Monica, California, United States - brown nodules | ecosystem: Host-associated > Plants > Roots > Nodule... | reverse complement strand
TCATTCAATCCCATGTGCCTAGCTACGACCCGGAAACCACAATTATCATCCCCTCTAACATTCACAATGTCTTCAACGTAAGGTCTCATGAGATGTGGAATTTGTGAAATGTATGGTATTTGCAAATAAGGTTTTAGTTTTGAAGTAGGAGTCGAAGCTTGTGAGCGGGAGCAAGTGCCAAGACGTGAACCTTTACTCTTTGGAACATTACTCTTGCCATGAGAGTATTGACTATCGGGATTTTGAGCATCAATAGTCTCCCACCTAGAAGGGATTCGACCGGTAGACCTCTTTTTCAGTGTAGACTTCACCCTTTTAGGTGCTCCCTTGGTGGCCACTTTTTTCGGAGGTGGCTTTAACATTGTCTCCTCCGGAAATCCTAGTTCACGCAACTTGTATTTGATGAAGAGTTTCATCTTGTAAGGGGCTCTCTTGACACGTTCTTGAATGGCGTTCCATTCCTCTATAACGGAAAAATTGGCATCAACCTCTTCTCCAATTACACATAACCTTCGCCAATGAGGGTTTATTTCATCCAAAAGAATAGGCAATTTTTTCTTTCTCTTCTCGGCAAGAATACAAGCACAAGGCAACCCGAACGTTGTCATTTGCACACAACCACAATCTTCTTTAGCAAAGCCGAATCTCCTAGAGCTTTCAAATTCTTCATAGATGAAACCCAAAGCGGCCTTAGAGACATACCCCTCCAATTCTGAGAATAATTTGTTTTTCCTGTATTTGTGCACCATGACGGTTATGGTCCTCCCAAAACTCCCCTGTATCTCACTGAATTGGTTTTTCAACATTTTGTCAATTTCATCCCAACATGATACCAAATCTCCCACACTACTCCTCAAGTATCTTTTCAATTATGCATGAGCCGATTCAACAATGTTGGTGGTTTTACACCCTAGATGCAAGTATTTATTTGTCCATGCCCTCACAAAATGCTTCTTAAGGGGCAAAACGGATTCCTCAACATATTTAACAAACAATGGAAACGGTCTGCATACCTCATCTTTGAATGTCAACCATGCAATTGCAAATTAATCCTCTGTAGGAGAGTTAACCACATCTCTCCAAGCCCTCACTATTTTCTTAACAAGCTCACAATGCTTGTCATCATCCGCTTCCTTCACATCTTTGTCAACAACTTTTCCTTTCGAAGGCTTCGATTTGACTCTACAATCCGTTATGCACCTAGATTTGACATTCTTCTCAATATGAAAATAGCAAAGTACATGGTATGTTTTAGGGAGAACTTCGGCAACGACTTTCATCAAAGTGGGGTCCCTATCGGTGGCAATCACCTTAGGCATGTTGCATTTTGAGGTCAAAAGACCAACCAACATCTCAAGTGTCCAAATGAAGTTATTCTCTCTTTCAAAGGAAAGAAAGGCAAACACAACCGAGTAGGTGATTTTGGTAGAGGTGACACCAACAATCTCAAATAACGCCATTCGGTAGGTGTTGGTTTTGTAGGTGGAGTCCATGACCAAAACGGTGGGAAAAGTGTTAAGCATATCAATTGAATCCGGATGAGCAAAGAATAAGTCTTCAAGAGTGGTTTCTTCGCTATTTGCTCTTGTGAAATAGACATATTGATGCTTCTCCAACTTTGTAATCAAGTATTGCAACTCCGTCTTGTCCTCTCTTTGCCCCTTGCGCCATCTAGTTTGCGCATTATACACTTGCTTGATGAGTGTCACACTTTCTTTGTTTCTTTCCTTCAAATCCGTGAGAATATTCGTAGGCTTTGTCAAGCTCTTTGTCATGTCGATAACTCTTTGCTTCTCCTCCGCTTTTAGTCGACCCGCAAGAAGGTGGCCGGATAACTTTGGCGCCAAGTCATGGTTGTGAATTCCACAAAGCATTGCAATCCACCAATCTTGTGTTTTTTTAATCAAAGAAGCATTTCAACCTAAACGGACAATTACATTTCCTTGTGCCCGTGCCTTCAAGCTTCGGTTTCTTCCTCGTCTTAGGTGGCTTGTATTCACCACTCCTCTCACATTGCATCGTCATGGATGGCGATATTGTACTAGATTTATCTATAGAAATAGTAAATCCGGCCCTTGCCGCTTGTCGACGAACCCAACCAAGTAATTCTTCACGATCTCTCCATCTTTCAATAGTTGTAAAAAATGACCCAATGTTTACTTCAATAACACAAACACCGGTAGGTACCGGTTTAGGCTTCTCTTCAAAGTTATCGGTAGGTACCGGTTTTGCTTGGTTGTGAACTATGTGAGCTTGAAAAGGAATTTTCACTTTAAACTCCACTTGTTTGGTTGGTTTGACATCGCCGGATCCTACGCCGGAACCTACGCCTACGCCGGAAGCTTTGCGTTTGGCCGGTTTAGGTTCAACGTCATCCTCCCCACATTTTCAACCATCTCACTCAATGTCTATTCAATAAAAAAATAAGAAAGAAAGAAAAAATAAATAACTTGTGCGGCAAGTAAAGCAAGTAAAAAAAGTGGCATAAAATTTCAAAATTTGGGCATCACAGTAGTGTGAGTTAACTCACGCAGCCCTTACAACTAGCGTGAGTTAACTCACGCTGAGCCCTACACCTACTGAAATGAAAAACGAAACTACCAGCAAAACCAACAAAAATGAAAGAGTTTTGACGGTACATTACCTGTTCTTTGATGCTTGATGAGCATAGAAACTTGTTTCCTGACTATTTGCAATGATTTGGAATGAAGATTTTGACCCAAAAATTTGCACTTTTTGGGTTTTTGGAGGTGGAGGTAAAGAAAAACTGGAGATGTGTGGTTGCCTGCTGGGTTTTGAACGGAAATAGTACCCAGCGTGACTTAACTCACGTAGCGTGAGTTAAGTCACGCGACGCATGTTAACTCACGTAAGGGCATTTTGGACATTTACTTTGGGAATGAGCGAAATGGTTTGGGTAAAGAGCAGAATTCAATTTTCAAACTAGAGAAGCTTATCCGTTGTACCATCAGAGAAGGGTCAAGTCCAATTACATGTCCACTGTAGAATCACGACATAGCACACATTATAACTTATCACAATTTCTTTTCGCACCCTCCACACCTGGTTCGGATTATGAAACCTGAAAAAATGTAGGGTGTTGGAGGATGTTTTTAGCGTATTTTTACACGTTTTAGATTATATAATCCGAAATGTTGTAGGACGCACACAAAGCTTGTTGAATAGGATAAGAAATTGTCGACATCATAAGAGGATTTAAATGTTAAAATATCCCGGTTTCAAGTTTAAGGATAAACCCCCCGACTACAATAGGTAGTTGCAGTCAACTTCCACTACATCGAAGTTTTTATTTGATATCTGTGTAGGTATAAACAAATTAGAAATAGAACTAAAAACAAACATTTATTCAAGGAAAAAACTGAAGTCTCAAATTTAATGTCAGAGTCTATCCTAAATTAGAGACAAAATTTATCTCTAACTTACTTGACATATTGGTCAGTGGTCACTAGCATTGGACAATAAAAAATGCAAATGTCTTGAAAAGAGACGGGCTCGTCTCATACTAAGATTGTAATGTTTAAGTTAGAATAATTTGTCCTTATGAAGATGAACTTTAAATCCCAATTCTAACATTTATTATTTATCAATGATTTAGTCTCTAAAGTCTATCTCCAATTAGAGACGAATATTTCCCTTTTGTAACCAAAAAAATAAGAGGGGAATATGATATTGTGTGTAATATTTTTATCTTTATTTTTATAAATTATCTATTTTTGTACCTTTTCTAAATTAAAATCAAAATATTCCTTCTTTCCATAAAAAAAATAAAAATAAAGTCAAACATGTAGGTGAGGTGACTCTATAATAAACATCAAATCATTCATATTTCAATCAGGTGCACATTTTGGAACTCTAACAAGCAAACACACTCATAAATTACAGAAAGTAGTTTGCAATTAGTTTAGGAGTCACACCATAAATTCATGATAACATAAAAAGGAAGTTAATATTTGATTTTGACAATATTTAAATGGAGATGTTATGACAGTTACAACTTGAGCTCTTAATCCAAATATGTGTCCTTTCTTGCTGATACCAAATCTATGATTTTGTCAGACTATTGGGTAGATTGCTCGCTACTACTCTCACCACTCTTTTGTCTCTCAGATATTTGTGTTGTTACATTTCCTGAAAATGTAGTTGTTAGTCTATATTTATTTTTTATTTTTTATATTTATAAGAGATAAAACTTTCAAGACTAGCATATATACATACATTTAGTTGTTAGTCCTTGAACCACTAATTTGGTTTTCTCTTTGGCCTATGAAGTCGATCATAAAGCTCAAAACATGTTGGTTCCCTATTCATTTCCATCTTCTAAAAGAATAACAAGCAAAAGCAAACATTAAATTAGTGCAAAATTAGTTAACTATCCATGCTATCATTAAGAGTTACTAACCATTCTCTTGGCATGTTCTCTTGTAGATATGGATCCTCCACTATGGGCATTGTGTCCATCTTGAGACTGCCTATTTTTCTTATTCATCGTAGAAACTTTTTGCCATTTAACCCTCAATCGTTCTAAAAAAATTTCGCCAATCCTACCACCCTTATCCTTACCACTACGCACCTTGAACAAAGCATTTTTTAGTGCTAAGGATCCCCTGCTATTGAAGCTCTTTTTAATCTTGTCTTCATCGTGTTCAAGCCACTTGTACTTGGCCTACAAACAAAAACAATTCCAAGATCAATTGTATCGCAGCATAAAAGCAATTCTGAAACTTGAATAAGACTAAAGTGTTTTGAAGAGTGGGGCTAGGAAGAGTAGCAAGTTATTTGTTGATGATCAGACCAGTTTAAAGATTTTTTAGCGTTGTCTTAGTGAAACGATATTGACTAGTAATCCAATTGGTGCAAATGGGGTAGCAGAATTAACTTTAGTTTAGAAGCTATTGTAACTATGTTTCACTTTGCAGTAGACTAAATTGTATAGAAGTCCTCAAATTGCAGTAAACTCGGATTTCTTTATAATTCAAGCCAAGTTTAAAGGGTAAATATCTTTCTGTTCCACTACACCACCATCTTTTGAAATTGTGGCTTAAACTTTGTTCAGAAGGTTTATGTGAAAGAAACATCAACTCTTAGCACTTTTACCTTATGGAATTGCGGTGGAGATGTTTAATTCAATTTTTCAAGTAAGAATTCAAGAATAAAGAAAATAATAGAAACCCTTATTTGTAGTAAACTTCATTGGTCAGCCTTTTGCAGACAAGATTCTCAATGTCTTGGCCCCTGATTCCTTTGTTCACTTGCAATTGTTATATGCTCATGTACTTATGAAGCCGTTATTTAGTCATAAGATTTAAAAACATGTGGTACGTATAACCTCTACGCAAAATATACATAAAGCACGACTCTAAACAAATTCTAAAAATCCCGAACACATTTTTGGATTCTCATGTATGTTGAAGGAGAGGTGGTCGGGGTGTGGGCATAAAGGGTTGGGAGGCATAAGGATGGGAGTTCGAACCCAACATAGATATGATAGTATGATCCCAATGAGTAAGTAGTAAACAAGACATGCGCTAGATTGGGTTAGATAAATAATCTAATCAACCAAAATGTATTATACATTAAACAGTCACAAGAATTAGTATCTTCCTGTAATTTCGCTACCAAATTCCAATACTGTTAAGACATAAACCATAATATTCTAAGTTTGTCATGTTTAAGTGCAAATTTACATATGATTATGTAAATGACAAAAAAAAAAAAGTAGCAGAGCAAATCTGATATATGGATGAACATATTCAGCTGGTACTATTCTATGTATAAGAGTATGAATTTCACACTTCACACTCTAAAAGCTAATCTTAATATATCGAAGTCCGTCAGAACTAAAAAATCACAACCAATCAAATTCCTCACAGGATTTCTCCAACGTCCATAGTTGATTTGGATCGACATATCTAAAACTTTACCCAGTTTTGATGTTAAAGAGAAGATTTAGGACCAAAATCATCTTGTATCATGTGAATAAATGACAAAAATGTTATAAGGGGCTGAACAAATCTGATATGAACAACATTTGACTTATTTTTAAACAACGAAATAACAAAACGAAATTGGGTTCATTGCCAAACAGGCAAACCTCTCCTATAATTGCCATATTTGGTCTGTTTGGAATAATAAGTTCGGGATCAAAATATAAAAATATCATACATATTTTGCTTTCTATTGGTATGGAATGTCACACAATACCTTAAAGTCAGCAAACCACTTGTCTATTATGTCATCATCCACGTTACTCCAAGATGTCCATGCCCCTTCAAACTTTTTCTTGACAATTTTTGTAATGACGCCCCTCACTTCAAGCTCTGGGTGAAAGCTGAAAGTACAAAGCAATATCTATGTGAGATGCAATATTAAACATATACTTTCGATATGAATTACATTATACAATTTGAATTACTTGTTTCCAGGTGCGGGCATGATCCAAATCCGTCCATCTACATCCTTTGACCCCCACTTGATGTTCTCCGATGTTAAGGACGATGTAATTTTCATGGATGACCCTGTTTGGGAATGCGAAAATGAGGAAGATGTAGGGGAATTCTGTAAAGGTTTAGATATGACTGATGTAGGTCTAATTTGGAAATGAGAATGAAGAGGTGTGGCAGATGCAGGGGAACCCCTGTGAAGGTTGAGATATGACTGGTGTTGGCCTAGTTTGGGACTGAGGAGATGGGTCGAGTGTATGTTCAGTCAGGAAAGATGGGATAGATAGTTGAGGTGAGTGAGAGGTCTGAGAGGCAACTCTTTGTCCTCCTCTACTTCTACCATTATCTATCATCTATATGCAATATATAAAATGAAATTTTGATAAGTTCAATTAAACTGACGTGAAAATAAACAAACAATTACTAAAATATATAAAAGTAAAGAAACTCACAACTGTGCGAGCATACTAAAATATGTGCAGTGTGTAATTTGATCAATGCTTGCATACAAAAAAGAAACAAAGGATAATTCTCCCTCCGATCCTAAATATATGAGACACTTGAATCAACAAAAGTTGATATTTCTAGTCCAAAATCAGGACTAAATACACCAACTTTTGCTGATTCAATTGTCTCTTAGCAACCGCATGGAGTATTATCTAGTAAGAATGTTTCGTTGTTTCATTATTATCTCTAGTCAGAACATAAGTACCAAGAGAAAGTCAAGAGGCATCCATTACCGTCTCCTCGTAGTACTTGCAGTGTTCTCGATCCCCGCTACTTCCATAAGAGTTGTTTGAAACCATTGGTGGAATGTGAGCCCTTCCTTCACCATGGCTAGTCCAACAATAGTAACCACTCTTAAACCCCTTCATACAAAGGTGCCCTTTGACATCATCAACAAAGTGAAACTTCAAACACTTGCATTTTGCACATGGGCATCTTAGCTTTCCTCCTTCCTTGTAATTTTCTTGTGCACATGCAAACTCAACAACCCCCGCCAGAAATCCATCTGTAACTCTTCTTCTATGAGGACCTATCCTTTTAACCATCCACTTGCGATGCTCGGGAATTTCCATTTTTTCCTATTTGAAAATATGCGACATGTCAATTACTATAGACAGGGACAATGTATCAAGATTCCTAGCACAAATAGGTAATCTTTAAGTGCAAAAATATTTACATTTTTTAAAAAGGTCAATATGACAAAGGTCTACCATATTACAGAACATCGACGGCAAAATATCACAAAGCAGATATAAAATAAAATATTCACGTTCCATAATAAAAGCAAAAGACTAGCTACAACTCAAATAGAGGGTGCAAGAAGATAAAAGAGAGTTTTTGCTTGGAAAATTATTTAGGGGTAAACAACCACTAAAACAGGCACTTTGATTGGATTCTACACATAAATTTTTTATAAGACTATAACAATAGATTTGAGTAGCTAACTGTGGCGTATATCATATTGTTTTAACAATCATTTAACAAACCCTAAGTACTATTACAAAACTATAACCAAGGGAGAAGTAGAACTTGAAATCAAAGCAAGCATAAGACATACACATAAGAAAGCTCCATTTCAAAGTTCTGGTCCAACAACAGTTAAAACGAAGCTTTAACATATCCCCGGCAAACAAGTTAAAAGAACATGAACCAAAATCTACGAAGAAAGTATACCTAAATAAGATCCTTCCTTCAAGATCCGAAGAAATTGAAAATTTTATTAGATAATAGTTCACTTATGCTTTACTATATGTTGACAATATGAATTGAAAGAGAAAAGGAGAAACATCTAAAGGATGTTATGGTTCCAATAAAATTCAATTGACTAAATAATAACTTGACTTTCAGGTTTTTTATATTGAGCTTAACTCATTCTTACAAAACCGATTTGTAAGGTGAGGGCTGACATAACTTTATAAATACTTTAGGGGCGAACAGCTATGAAGGTGGAATATCCAACTCTATGAATTCACTTTGTAACCCTTATTTTCCTAACTATTATGCATTCTAATTGAGCCCCTAGATTTGTTCTCTTTCGTATATTTTGTCATTTCTATTGTTAACAAAATCATCAAACAAGCATCAAAGGAAGTGTGCCACTAGGTGGTGAACAAAGGAAGCGTTGAATTAAACCTTACCTGAAGCCTAGAGTTGATGTTGCAGCGTAATGAGGTCAACAAGTTGGGGTGAATGACGGAGGGAAATGAGGTGTTGGAGGAACAAATTATGGTGTTGAAAGGGTATGGACTATGGAGTGGAACGGTGAGCGAGGGTTTGGAACGTTTTCGGAGGGAACGGTGGCAATGGTGGGAAATTTTTAGTTTTAAGCTTTCAAAAATGTTGTTACTAATTAATTTTTGCTTAAACATCATTTTGTCCCTCAACCTATTTTAAAAGTTGGTTTAAATATGATTTTCGTCTCTGTAATTTGGGCGAGTTTTGGTTTTCGTCCCTGAAAAAAAATTGAAAAACATCCTTGCAAAAAAAAATTCTTTGAAAAAGGTCAGTTTAATTTTCTTTGCAAAAAAAAAATTTCTTTAAAAAAACGCGCCCAAATTACAGGGACGAAAATCATATTTAAGCCAAACAATTTGATCATTTAACTTATTTAAAAAGTTCAGTTTTATCCCGAATGAAAATATATTATTATATTTATCTATTGAGGGATCAAGATGTATTTATTTATTTATGCTAGTACAAGACCAAATTGCATCAACTTACATAATAAATTAAAAGATCAAATTGATCTATTTAAAAGTTAATAGACTAAACTAAACTTTTAAATTAATTTAAGGGATCAAATTAAACAATTTTAAAATTAAGGGACAAAAGTACATAAACAGACAATTACTAAAATACGTGACTATGGTGGTTGAGTAAAGAAACAAGCAAATATTAAAATAAGAGTTTGCAATTTTGTTCAAAAAAATTATATAAAAGGTTTTGCAATTTTCTCGTGTAAAAAAATACGGGTTGAGTAATAAATATTTTATTGAAAGATTGTGGATTTATGTATAAAGTGTCTTGTGAGTTATTTTTGTCTTTTTTGTGTTTGTGCTTCCGCTTGTTTAGAGATTTCTACATGGTGGTTTTCCCAACAAATGACACTTGAACATAGGTTCCGATCAAGAGAGAAACATAAGTTATGTTGCACCATTAATTTCAAAAGAATTTAATTATCATCTTATTTGTGTGTTTCTCTTAGCAAGTGGTATGATTACTTTGAAGTTGGATGTAGTTTTGTTTGATGGGAGGATGAACTTCTCCTTATGACAATGCACAAGTCCAAAAATCACGGACGGTTTGTGAAGCTTGAAAGAGAAGTCAAAAAGTTGAAGAATAATCTTTCTGCAAATATGGTTAAGAGAATATTTTTTGACATTTTGAAGATGAAACTGACTACAAAGTAAAGAAATGTGAGACTTTGGATGAAGCCTGATATTCATTTAAGTCCCCCATCAAGTGGTGAGAAGAACATAGAGGTAAAAGGTTATTTTAAATATAAAGTTATATTGAGTTATCTTCACCACAATATATCTAGTCTCTTGGGTCTACTCAAGACTTGTGTAGTAGTATCATAGTATTTCATAAGAGGTTTGCAATTTTTCTGTGCAAAATTTATAATTGAGAGACTTGCAATTTTGTCCTTGTAAAAATTGCAATTGTGGGAGAGTTGAGAGTTAACAAATTTGTCTAGAAAACTTTATGAGAGGGTTTACAATTTTCTCTTGCAAAAGTTGTAGGTTGAGTGATAAATATTTGAGTTAAATAAACTTTTCATCCTATAAATATTCAAATTTTGTTTTTAATTTCTGTAAAAAAATTCTTAAATGTTTAGTCTTGCAATTTTTTTTATCACCAATTATGGTCTTTGTTTTTAAGTAAACTCATGTGTATTATTTCAAATTTTAATTTTTATACACTCATATTTAATTGATTATAGAATTCTCTCTTAAAAAAGTTTAATATTTTTTAACAAGAGAAGAAATAAATATAAATTTTGATGTTTTTAGCGTTTAAAAATTTATATTTTGTTACAAAATTCTAAATTTCTTTGGGAGAGAAAGTATACCTAAATTTCTTTGATTATGCATGTTGAATAAAATGTACTAGTACAATTTTTATAGGTAAAGACTATTCATACTAGCCAAAACGACGCTACCTACTTGGATTAGTCTTGACTGATCATTTAGGTAGGTAATGTGAGAGTTAAAATCCACGACACCCCACATTTGACTTGCAGTTTTTCACTTTGTTGCATGATTCGTTGACAAAATCCACATGTGTGTAAGTCTCCACTCAATGCGCCTTTATGCTTATCGTTTGTTTATGTTGATGTTTAGCCGATCCTTGCTCGGATGTGTTAACGTTCACCTAACCTACTATCAACCAAGAGAAGTTTGTTTGTCCCTAAATCGTTTATCGAGCAATTTTAAGTAGCAAATTGTAACAAATTACATTAAAAGTCATTTAAAGTTATTTAGTTAGTAACAAATTATTTTTTAAGTTATTTTAAAATAAAAACCTATTAAAACCTTTATCACAAAGAAACATGGATGAGCCATCAACACGAAACGAAAGATGTTGAAAACGGCAGCGCGGTTGAACTGGAAACAACTCTGTTCTCTCCCGCTATCTCACTTCACACACCAAAACCTCCGCAAATTAAACCCTAATCTACGCTTCACCACCTCAAAACTATTCTGTTCCGCTTCTCTTCAAACATCACCTTCACCTTCTCTCAATGACGAACTCGGCCCATATCTCCGCTGTTCCATGCCGCAACAGAACCCACTCCGAGTCGCTGTTCTTATCAGTGGCGGCGTCGACAGCAGCGTTGCTCTCCGGCTTCTTCATGCCGCCGGTCATTCTTGCACTGCTTTTTACCTTAAGATATGGTTCCAAGTATGTTTTCTTCCATTTTTTTGCATGATAAATTCGAAAATTCTGCCATAATTTTTTTTTTTTAATTAGGATGAAATTGGGATTTGTTGCTTTGGTGATTTTGTGTAGGATGATTTTGAGAACTTTTGGACGGAATGTCCTTGGGAAGATGATTTGAAGTATGCTAAAGACGTTTGCAATCAGGTCTTTTCATATCCTTATTTAGTGTCTGTTTGGTTCTGCAGCTGTAAAGATTGATTTTGAATGCATTGATTTCGCCAAATTGATTTAAGTGAAAAATGAGTTGATTGTGAAGTCCGGAAATTTTGAGTGTAAAAATCAGTCAATAGATACAAATTCTACCTTCTAGTTAAAATCAATTCTCGAGGTGAAATCAATTATACAGTTGAGAGCAACAAAACATGTGAAAGCCAACTCCGCATAATGAAACACGGTGGAGGCAAAATTGATTCTAGAGAATTTTGCCCCCAGAACTTATTTCAACTCTAAGCTAGAATTTGTATCTTTTGCCTCCAGCATTGATTTTTAGTCGCGTGTTTAATATTCAACTTGCTGTTAGATGAATATGTATTCAAACATAAATCATTTAACATGCAGCTTACTTTTAGCCATAATCAATTTTACAAAATCAACTTTTGTCACCACATAATCAAGCACACACCTAATGTGATGCTATCATATTACCAATGTAAACTCAAACTGTATCTGTATTTATTTCATTGTTTACAGGTTGAAGTACCACTGGAAGTTGTTCATTTGACCGATGAATATTGGAAAAACGTGGTATGCAATACGCCCTTCAGTCCTTCTAAACTCAGCTAGTACCATTTTACTAGGAATTTAAGTTTTTGACAGAACTAGACTTTTATGGGCCTATTTGGAATTTTGAATAGACTTATTTGAGCTTATCTATTAGCATAAGCACATATGAGAATGTTTGAGAGAATTTATGGAAACAACTTATGACATGTATACATAAGCCGTTTTCAGCTTATTTCTATAAACTATTTAGGATAGCTTTTTCAAAAACAATTTGACTTTATTTTATCTTTTGGTTATAGAAGTAGCTTATGCCAAAGAACTTATATGATAAGCCTTTAATTAAATTATTTATCTAAACATGGCCTAAGTTAATGAATATGTTCTATTTGCAATTTCGCTGTTGAGTATTGCCATTGCAGCTCTGTCTCATATTTGACTTATTGAACTGTTTATCAGGTTTCCTACATCATTGAAGAGTATAGGTGTGGTCGAACTCCGAATCCGGATGTTCTTTGCAATACAAGAATAAAGTTTGGTATGATGCATTGAATCCAATCTAAACCAAATTGTAGTTTGTTGTGTTCGTGTGTGTGTGTGTGTTTTTCTTATTTATTCTGTTTTATTAATGATTTTTTTTTCCTGTTAGGTGCATTTTTGGATGCAATTGGTGGTATGGGTTTTGACTATGTTGCCTCTGGGCATTATGCAAAGGTTAACCACCCATTTGCAGATGGGATCGATGGGCTTTCTGCTCTAGAACTATCACAAGACACGGTACTGATATGAGATATACTTTTGTGGTTACAAGATCTTGTTTGCATTTGTGGTTTGTAGGTTTTATTTCTGTACTTCCATATCCTTGGAAGAGTTTTCACGGATTAGCTAACCCAAGTAAATTGTTTATACTAATACCAAGTTCTTCATATCCCTCCAAAAAATAAATAAATCATATTTATATGCTTGCCTGTGCATTAGTCAGAAAAACATTGTTAGGTGCTCTTACATGCTAGTTTCTAATGTGGTTTGAAATTTCAGGTAAAGGATCAAACTTACTTCCTATCACACCTATCTCAGTCCCAGCTGAAGCGACTTCTTTTTCCACTTGGTTCTATTCCCAAGGTTTGTTGTGACTAGTTCTGTTTCCAATGCTGATATTTCATTTAACTTTTTTCAGAGGTTTAGTCATTTATTATGTCAGAGTGAGAATTCTGGCAGTATTATTATATCACTGCATATGTGATGGAGAAACTTTCACTCTAACCCTGTCTCCTTCCACATCATCTGCAGGATGAAGTCCGCAGGCTTGCCACAAAATTTGATCTACCAAATAAGGATAGAAAGGACTCCCAAGGAATATGCTTTTTGGGCAAGGTATTAGTAGTGAACAGATAGTATTTTATTCCATATCTATTTCAATGTTTGATAAATATACGGCTCATTATAGATACTCTTGATTTTCTGATCAGTTTTGAAAGAGACTGGTAAAAATAAAATGACACTTATGGTAATGTCTAATATAAATTATAATTTATAACTATTCTTTAACTTATAAAACTTCAATGCCATTATTTTGTTCAAAGTTATATAATTGTTTTGAAGATAATTTTACTTTCTAATTCTATCTTTGTGCAATTTGAGTCAGATAAAATTCAGTGAATTTGTTGCAAGACATATTGGGGAGAAAGAAGGTATCATTTTGGAAGCTGAGTCAGGAGATTTCCTTGGCAAACATCGGGGCTTCTGGTTTTATACTATTGGTCAACGCCAGGGTCTACGGCTGCCTGGAGGTCCATGGTTTGTCCCCTCTCTTTTTCTTTCTTGCATTTATTGTATTGATTTGACGAATTTCCTGTCACATTTTATACATCCCATTTTATGTTGAAGAGAGATCCACATTGTAATGATAGATCTGTTATTGTTAGTTTAGAGGTTAGTCAGTTAAGTAGGTTGAGGTAGATAGAGGAGATGATAAAAGGCTTATCATCTATAAGTAAGGAGAGTTTAGAGAGTCGGTATCTTGTTAATTGACTGATTTAGGGCCTGTTGACACAGGGATGTGGGCAGACCCTCGATGAGCTGCCATTATTCTGTAATCAAGGGAATTCTTCCTCGTTGTCTTGAATAATACCTGTTGGTTCCTATCATGTAGGTGTAGAAACATGGGTTGTTTTTAATAATACCTGTTGGTTCATATCATGTAGGTGTAGAAACATGGAAGTTTGAATTTATGTTAGTTAGCTGTAATGTACTTTTTAACTTGATCATTCATTTGCAAGGTTGCAATTTTTTTCTCCACCTTGAGTCGTTTGAAAATTTTCTTTGGTAGCATTCCTATTACTCAAATTTGGACCTTGTTTAAAAAAATATCCCTCTTGCCATCTTATGCAGGTATGTAATTGAGAAGGATGTTAAAAACAATGTAGTTTTTGTGTCCAGAAACTACTTTTCCTTTGACAAAAAAAGGCGCATATTCCGTGTTGGGTCTTTTAAATGGCTTAGTGGGTTGCCTCCTAGCCAGACAAGTCAGCTTCGATGCAAGGTGGATGGATATCTTGAACATTAACTTCTGTTCCCTGTTATTACAAATGTTTTTCATATTTACGGTACTTCAAGTTCTAGTATCTTAACCTTTTCAGGTGAGACATGGTCCTGGGTTCTATGATTGTAGCTTACAAATGGAACTTGGTGAAGATAACGTAATTGACTCTGCTGTCGTCCGCATATCTGAAGATGATCAAGGCCTAGCAGCTGGGCAGTTCACAGCCTTCTATGAGGGAAGAACATGCATTGGTTCTGGTGTGATTTTGGAGTCCGGGGATGATCAAAGTTTTCCAGTATGCGCAAAAGCTTTGGAAATTGCAAGAATGGAAGATAAATCAAAGATTGGGAATCCAGTTAAGATAAAAGTTAAACCGGATAACCTGGAAGAAGTGTGTGGTTCAGTAGAATTGGCAAGTAAAGCATCATAGGGGAACAAAAAATTCTAGTGTTGCTCCCACAAAACTAAACATGCAGACTTGTCAGAGGAATGCAGTTTCCAGATTCCCTTTTATATGGCATCCAAAAATTGGAAGGCATGGGCATACATATATGTGTTAGGAAATTGTACACTAATGTAAAAAAAACGAAACGCTAGGTACTGGTTTCCATCAGGCTGTCGGAACATTTCTTTAGAGAATAAGTATTTTTTGGAGGGAGGGATGTTACTTTAAACTGCAATGCAAGGTGGTAGGGATCCTGTGCACACGTTTTAGAAGGGGAAATGGATCCTCTACGGCAAGTCAGAGAATGAGGTGAAATAATTTGAAGAGAGAGGAGAGTTTGTGAGATAGATAGTGTAAAGAGATGTTAGGGGAAGGATCAAGGTTGAAGCAATTGCCCCGAGAAAATAAATTGTTTTACTTGACCATTTTTTTTGAAATGTTATTTTGCCCCCATAAATAAATAGGTTTTGCCTCCTGATCTATCTTGTAAAAAATAGTATCCGTTTCATAACGAATGTCGTTTAAAGTTTTTACACACATATTAAGGAATACATTAATTAAAAGAAAGGAAGATGTTATTTTACCAAATTATCTTAATCAACTATTGGTTTGTTTTTTTTTAAAGAAAAAATAATACTTTGGAAGTAGTGTGTATAGTATTAATTGAAGTGTACAATTGAAAAGAAAAAGTTATTATTGCATTGGAAACTGAAAGTGACATTCATTTTGAATCAATTTTTTTTGGCTGAAACGACACTCATTTTGAAACAGAGGGAGTAATAAATTTGGCTTCAACGAATAATTTTTAGAGATATTTTAATACTGTCCTTGTGAGCTTAATTCAGTTGGTAAGGACAATGCATAATATATTCAAGGTCCGGGGTTCAAATCCCGGCTACCACAAATAAAAAAAAACTTTAGTACTAAGATGGAATTAACTTGACTGACATTTAATTTTTTTTGAGATTTTTTTTTCCAGAGAACAAGTATATCTTCATATTTATTGTTAAGGGCCACTTTGGACCTTTAATTGTATGCCATGAACTTGTCTAAAAATGGTTGGTGAAGTTCAATCACCTACTCGAATTATTAGATTCTCTTATGTCTGATTTACACATGAGAGAGTAATGTGTACTCTCTCATTATACAAATTAAAGATAGATGATTACACATTACTCTTTCATATGTAGATAATAAAGGATCTAAATCTATCATCTATTAGACTCAAATCTTGAACCTTTCAATCTTGTCTGATTTTAAAAGGACTTACATTTACCTCGCTTATCAGGTATTTACTTACGAGTCTCAAATCTTGAACCTTTCAATCTTATGACTGTTTTTTCTTTTTATCACTAGACTAAATTTTGAAGGTTTATTTGCGACTTGGTTTTTAAAGGATAAATTTTTAACTATTAAGTTCATATTTTGATATATATTTAATATCTAAAAATAATAATAAAAGAACATACCGTAGTGAATATATCCCTTTAAAAATAAAATAAAATACCCCATTAGGTTTAAAATTTACATTCTTGGAAATACATGGGTAAGAAATGAGTGTACTCATGTTTATTGCAAGATTGAGAAATCATTATTCTTGCATAAAGGTTCCTTAGAATGAAAAAACTTTCCATAACTTTCAACATTCCTTTGAAATTATTATCAAGTTAAAGGATAGGAAAGTATGAAGTTTTGTATACTTTATTTTTCTTAAAAAAACCTTCCAATTTTTCTAGGAATATCCAAGAGTGTGTCAAACAATATTTTTTTTTTTAAATACACATGAATAAAACTCCCGTCTTTATATTTCCGAGTATGTTGTTCCCAGGAATAATTTTTGAGTCCATGAAACAAACACCCTCTAAAATACTTTTTTTTCTTCCACCTTCACAATATGCGGATGTGACTTTTAAACATGGCTATATTTTCCTTTCCTATTTTTTTAATCAATTTCATTTTGTTTTAAAATTAAAAACTAACGTAGATTGGAGGTTGAATCCCTATGATGCGACCCTCAATCACAGGTTTAAAATAAAAAATGTAGGTTGGAGATCGCGTCCCAATAATGAGACCTTCCATCACAAGTAAAATAAGAGTTAAATAAGAATTTATTTCTTCTAATTATATCAAACTCAAATAAAAAAAGAGTTAAATAAGATTTTGTTTCTTATTATTATATCAAATTTTGTTTTTCATTTTTCTTCAAACAATAGTCATTCAATTTGATTTTTTTTGCATGTTTGATACGTCATAAAATTTTTCCTTACAAAAGTTTAGAATTTTTTAACAAAAGAAAAATTACATATGATTTTTTAAGTTTTTGACATTAAAAAATTAATACTAATTATAATTTTTTGTGAGATAGATTCTTATAACATTTTAATACTAATACTAGTTTGTTGTATCATTGTACTCTCTCCCCTAAGCTGCCAAGTCATGGATACGAATAATTCTAACACAAAAGGTTTGAAAGAAAAAGAGAAAATGGAAGGAAAAAATATTTAAAAAAAATGATAAGATATGTTTTTTTTAGAGTAATTCTTTATCAAATTAAATTTTAGCGTTAGTTTATTTCCGGTTAAAACCGTTTCTCACTGTTTTTGGTTGTAAGAAGAGGATATGTATTTATTTTCCACGAAAGCCGGTTAAACATGCAAGGAAGGAAGAAGATAAACATAAACCCCGCCAAATCTTCAACTCAATCCTCACAATTTATCACATAGTTTCACCCATGGCATATCTCTCCCACTTACGCTATCTCACCCCCATTTCTTACTACACCACCCCTAAAACCCCAACCCCCATTTTCTCATTTCACTACACTCTCCCCTTTCCCACTTCAATTCTTCGCTCATTTTCTCAACCAAAATCCATCTCTCTCCCTCGCTGTCGCCTCTCCCTATCCACCCCGAAGTTCAGCGCCGGTGAATTCTCCGGCACCACCGTCGACGACGATGACTTACCAGAGGAATCGGTTGAATTACCGGAGGAATTAGAAAATCAGATTGATGATTATTCCGATGACGATGATGTTGATGTTGCTGCACTCGAGCGAGAAGCAAAGGAAGTTGCGCTGGAGTACTCAACCTCTCTATCTCGCGTTTTGACTATCGGTGAGAGTTTTGCTTCATTCGTAGTTAATTGAGTTTTTACTTATTTTTGCAATCTTCAATAATTATCTTTTTTTCTGTGTGTGTGTGTGTTTGACGATTTCAGAAGATGAGAGAAGTGATGTCAAGGAAACGGGTAAAAACTCCAAGAGGAGTAAACCGAAGAGGAAAATTGTTAGTATATTCTTCAACTTACCAATTTCTACTCTCTATTCAATGTTTAACAACTATGAAGCACGAACACGGACACCAAATATGACACCGGTAATAATTTGAGAAAATGACATGCGTCAGTGTTGGATATCGACATGTGGACATCGGACACGCTTTTGACGAGAAGTGTGATGCTACATAGATTGATATATAGACTGATATCATAAGTTACCATAAAAATTGAGGCAGCCACATTTTGTTTGTAACTAGTTAGAACTTGAAATATGTATTTTTTCCCCAAAGAGATCAAAATAAATTAGGGTTATCTGCTGAACATTTATATATTTTGAATGGCAGATCCCTGATAATCTTCTCTCAAGGATTGCTATTGTTGGAAGACCGAACGTTGGCAAGTCAGCATTATTTAATCGTCTCGTTGGGGTATTCAATGTTTTTTAATAGCTTTGTTTTTTTTCTTATTGATTCTGTCCTGTTTTGGGGAAATTAACTTTTGGAAATTTCGACTTTTGAAATCTGAATGGTGGAAGTGATTCCTTACGATAGTTGTTTCTTTTTTGTAGGGAAACAAGGCAATTGTGGTGGATGAGCCTGGAGTTACAAGGGACCGTTTATATGGGCGATCATATTGGGGAGATCATGAATTCATGGTGGTGGACACTGGTGGTGTTCTCACTGTTTCAAAATCACAAACTACTGTTATGGAAGATCTGGATATTAGTACAACCATCGGTATGGATGGTATTCCCCTTGCCTCTAGAGAGGCAGCTGTTGCCAGGATGCCGTCAATGATTGAGAGACAAGCGATTGCGGCTGTGGAAGAATCACCTGTTATCATTTTCCTGGTTGATGGTCAGGTAATTGTTTGTTTGCATATAAAATCTAATGTTTTTCCTTCTCTTCCATGCATGTACCTACTTTATCTTGATCCTTATTTTAATATAATGAATATATAAAAAGGATAACAAAATATTTAAAAAGTGATTTTTACTTGTTTTGATGGTTATCAATTACCAGTGGTTCTGCAGTCCGGCTGAATCTTCGAAGCTTTTAGTTGTTTTTCTCCATTTAATTATTTGTGGTACCAATCTTGCCACAGATAACATAGTTGTGCACTATCAAAATGAGATAACAGTTTTCGTTGTTCATACTTGTTAAGTGCATGATATGATAAACTTTTTCTTGAATCTACCAATTACCATAACCTGAAGACAGTAATGATAATTATGCTGAACAGGCAGGTCTAACAGCAGCTGATGTGGAGATTGCTGATTGGCTACGTAAAAACTACTCAAATAAAAGTATCATTCTTGCAGTTAACAAGTGCGAATCTCCACGGAAAAGAATTATGCAGGTGTCTGAATTTTGGTCCCTCGGGTAAGCTATATCGGTGGTAGATACATGCTGGAGGTGTGAAAAAACACCGTAGAACTTGGTCCTGACACTTAGCTACTTTAAAAAAAAATGCATGTCTTCTGATGTTTTCTTCACATGGTCCCTTAGGACTTAAACTTGATATATTGTAAATTGTTATTTCGTTGCCCACTGTCAAATTCATGGATATGGTTTTTCAATGTGCCTCAACTGGCATGAATTGTTTGCGTATCGGTTTCAATTGACCGTTGATGTCAAAGATGGTTTTGAACACACTTACCTCACCTTTGTCAACATCTAGACTAATTCTTTAGAGATGTCAGATTATATACTATGTTGGCGCGACAGTTAATTCTTTTTAATAACTAGCTAGTTCGAACGGTTAATTTAATTATGATGTGGTTAATGTTAAACTAAGTTTGGTTAATTCAACTTACATTTTGGTAAATTTAAAAAACTATAGAATCACCCTTATGCGTTAAAATTTACCTCATTTTTTACCAGGTGCATCCTCATGTTTCCTCTTAATAGTTTGCTTGAGTAATTGTATGTAGGGTATAACTATGCTCAGACATAAGATCTTGGTTATCTTGTTATATATTCATGTGATGAAGATACAAGATATTACAGCTATTACATATTTAATAAAGAAACTTCATTTCTCTGGCTGATTTGGACGTTTTAGAAGTCATATAAATTGTTGATGTTTAACATCTTGATACATCCTGAACATACAAGACAAACCATTATCTCACATTGTGTCTGACAATTAAGTGTTATTTGACGAGCTACTGTTAAACTTCAATTTGAATGAACTTGTTTTACAGTATTGATTTTGGTTAACATTTTTTTTTATAATCGATTTTGGTTAATATTATGTTTGAGGTGAAGTGATATATTTTTGAAATGATTTACATTAAAACTAATTTTGTAGTAAAACTTGGTCCAAAATTCTCAACTCAACACACAAGCAAAATTTTTGCACCTCTAAACTAGAATGGTTTTGACTTGAGGACAAACTTGATTTTGGTATAAAACATCAAATGATATTTTTTTTTTCCTGCACAAAACCTTATTTTATGCTTTCAACACCATGGTTGAGTGGTTATACTGTTAATGCGAACATATAGTTCAAAGCTCTTGCATCATGTTGTCTACTGATGCGTCCTCAAGTGTCATATGTTCTAATCAACAAGTTCGTTGCTATGGTTAATGACATATCAGGTTAGAACCAATTCCAATATCAGCTATATCAGGGACTGGAACTGGAGATCTTCTTGACCTTGTTTGTTCAGGGTTACAGAAAGTTGAGGTTTGTTTTCCATAAATATTGAATTATCTTCTGCATGTATCATCGATAATGAGTAACTTTAGGTGATACTTTTTATTGTGTAGCAGGTTGATTTGATTATATTATGCATTCGCCTACCAATTATAAATTGTTGATTCATTTGGAAGCATTTTTCATCACCATACAACCAGGGACCAATTTGTTTTAATCTGATTTTGAAACCCTTGATTTTCTTACTTATACTTCATTTTATGCTATACAACAGGAGCCACAGAATCTTGTTGAAGAAGAAGATTATGTTCCAGCAATTTCAATTGTTGGTAGACCAAATGTTGGCAAAAGTAGCATTTTGAATGCGCTGGTTGGTGAGGATAGAACAATAGTCAGCCCCATCAGTGGCACTACACGTGATGCTATTGATACTGAATTTACTGGACCAGATGGCCAGGTTTGTTTCTTTTGGTGACTAACAAGCACCTTTTTCTTTGAATGGCAAAAACTTCAATATATTTATAATGGAAAAGAGTACATGTGGTACTGAACCCAAAGAATGGGAATGAGTACAAGTGGCACTGATTCACAAACTAAGAACACAGAAAATAAAGGCAGAAAAACCTATCTAATCATACAGTCGAAGGGATCAACAAACCACTCATAATACAAATAGGGTTGTCCCACTTTTTTAGCCAAGAGCCATTGCCAAGAATTGTTTTGACTTTGCAGAAAAAATAAACTCATTACGTGCCTTCCAAATCAACCAAAGTGTCGAGTGCCATATCCGCAATAGCCCCTTAAAACTCCGATATCCTGCCTGAGATGAAAACAACAGCTCTCTAGCAGCACAAAAAGATCCCCAGGCATAACCATCGATGCCCCTAACTAATTAAAAGCCTTATACCATATAGAGCTATAGAACCGGCATTTTGCAAAGAGATGTTCCTCCAACTCCCTCACCCCCGGCCACCAAGAGCATGGTGGTTCCCTCCTCACCTTAAAGACACCACATTTAACCAAATTAACCAGCATTTATTTGGTTTCTAGTGCCACAGAAAAACCCAGTGACTACTTATAATGTATAGCATGTTTTGCAAGGAAGAAACTTTGAAAAGTGATTAGTTAGTTATAATATTTTCCCCATCCAAACGTTGGTGGTTTACGGCTGTATACTTTTGATCTTACTAGATTGTAATAGTGAATTGGTAAGCTTTTAGAATTTGGTTCAGTATGATAATTTTTTTTTTTAATTTCCTTCTCTAGAAGTTCCATCTTATTGATACTGCTGGAATCAGGAAAAGGACAACTGTAGCCTCAGCTGGAAGTACAACAGAGGCTTTGTCAGTGAATCGTGCATTTCGTGCTATTAGGCGTTCCGATGTTGTTGCTCTTGTCATTGAGGCCATGGCTTGTATCACTGAACAGGTTCCCAATAAATGCTATTGTAGATGAACACAGATCTGTTTTTAATTCTGGTTACAATAAGGCATTACTGATGTAAATGGGGTGCCAGTTGTTTAGTAATCAATATTGTTCATAATCATTCAGATTTTTTTTTACGAAACTATTTCATATATCTTAAAGGACTACAAGATAGCTGAAAGGATAGAAAAAGAAGGGAAAGGTTGTGTGATCGTTGTAAACAAGTGGGATACAATACCAAATAAAAATCAGCAGACTGCTTTATACTATGAGCAAGATGTCAGAGAGAAGCTTCGCTTACTTGACTGGGCACCAGTTGTTTATTCTACTGCTCTAGCTGGGCAAAATGTTGACAAGTAAGTTTTGGCTGGAAAATCTTTGATTTATTGAAGGTGCACATTGCTTAGTATTTTTTATATTTTTTTGTTGAAAAAGTACTGCATAGTATGTTAATTTCATGCTTTCTTTGAAATCTCCCAATCTTCCCTTGAAAACAATTTCTCCCTTCTCAGGCATACATATTTGTAAACAAATACAAATTTGAACACACATGGTGAATGATTCCTAAATTTGTATATTTAATTGACATTAGCAATTGCAATGTAGTGGTCATAGTAGACTTTATGTAGTAGTCAAATCATTGTCTCTGCAAAATTTTGTGGAGAGGAAATTGATAGAACCCATAAATTCAAGGTAACAAATCTGTATTTTATTGAATGGTAAAGATGAACTCAAGAGCTCTACAATGGTGAAAATGCAAAAGAAAAGGATAAACCAAAGTTGCTAGAACTCCTAACCAGAGAATAATTTCTCCTAACAGCGTGTTAACAACTTTCTCAGCGCTTTACTAACTCCCCTATCCTCTCTTTTTTAACAAAAAACCCCTCCTAACAAAAATATTGCCACGTCACTACTATCCCCATTTACCACATCAATTGGGATAAAGCCCAAATCTAGTATCCTATCATAAATCTTTAATTTAGTTCTCCAAAGATTAGGATGGTATGGCATTTGATATGAGAATGTAGCCCTCAAATGATTTTTGCCTCTAAATTAGTCTTTAAAGATGTGAGTTTGGTGACAATTTGTATCTTTGTAGGACTAATATGATGACGTTATAGTCTTTGAAGGACTAATCTGGTAACAATTTTTTTTGAAGGACTAAAATGGAGACAACCTAATTTCCAGAGGATCAAATTAAGAGTTTATTCTTTTTTTTTTGAGTGATTATACACAGACACCCCCATGTGGCAAATCCCACTCTACACCCACTATGTGGCATGGGCAATTTTGTCCATTCATATAATATAAGGGGCAATTTTGTCCAAAAGAAAGCTGTAACTTTCCCACCCTCACTTTCTCTTTCTCTGTCTTCTATCAAACCCCCACCCTCCCACACCACCACCACCGTCGCTGGACTGCACCGTTCACCCTTTCTCACCACAACCGTCTCCCTGCTGTACCGTCCACCCTACCTCACCATAAAGTCCATTGGTGAGAAGTACAATCTCTAATCAAGTTTAACCATTAGATCTCGTATAAGCCTTGCTTAGTATAGTGTGAGTGATTTGACTGCAAAACTATCTGGAAGAAAATGACAATTGAAGCATTGAAATGGCTATGTCACACCATTGATTGGTTGATAAATGTTATGGTGTGTCAACTGAAATGGACCATATGAGAATTCAAGGGTGTTAATCATACTTATGGAGCGATTTCCTTCCGATTTAGACAAGGGTGAGGCGACGGTGGGGGTGGTGGTGACAGATGTGAGGGAGAAAGAAAGAGCAGAAAGGAGAGGAGAAGAAACTGACAGAGGCGGCCGGCAGAGGGTGGGCCGACAGAAGGTGGAGGTCTGAGGTGGGTGTGGGGAGAAGAGAGAGAACAGAGA
>Ga0228711_1003512_pt1 | contig 24376 bp, 11 predicted proteins | sample MedpolnodulmetaG_2_FD_177996 | JGI IMG/M metagenome (GOLD analysis project Ga0228711, IMG submission 177996) | Root nodule microbial communities from Medicago polymorpha collected in Santa Monica, California, United States - brown nodules | ecosystem: Host-associated > Plants > Roots > Nodule... | reverse complement strand
ATATATATATATATATATATATATATATATATATATATATCTTTTATTTTGCACTATTATTTGTTTTATTTAGAAATATATAGTCACTTGTTATTACTATATATTATATATTATTTCATTTAAATGTGAGGCTATATATGTCATTTTAAGAAATACACATTTTTCTTTCCTTTCACTTTCCTATCACTTTTATCCATACCAAACAACTAAATAATCATTTCACTTTCATTCCTTTAACATTCTTTCCCTTCTTCCTCCAAACAAAGTCGTAATGTTAGTAATTAGTTGTTAAATTAATGTTTTCTCCCCTATTCGAGTTTTGAATATCTCTAACTCCTTATTTATCGGTTGAATTATGTACCCCTCCACTCTCACTTTGATATTAATTTTTCTTCTCTATGTCAAACTCGGTGGATTATGAGGTGAATGTAAAGATTGAGTTTGCTTGATCTTTTAAGAAAAAGTTTAAGAAGAGTAAAAAGAGCGTTCACTCATGCAAATGGAATTAACATTTTTTTTTTCTAGTTGCTATAACAACCAATTCTAAGAACTTATAACAAAAAGATGAGTAGTAGATTATAACAACTTGTTCTGCTTTTTATGGACGATTGAGATCAATTTGCAGAGATTTCTTGTCGATCAAACGGTGGGGGACACGAGGTTTGGTTGTTATGTTTAACTATATGAGAGTGTCCTTGTTTACTTGTTGGAGGTAGAAAACAAATGTACAGACAGAATTGCAGAGTCGTATCCAGCACTGTTTGTAGAAATTGAATCCGAGTGAGTAAATTGATGATAATATGGCTTTGTAGAAATTGATCAGAACATGACAATATTGGTGAAAATAAGCAAATTTTTTAGCTTAGAAATTGATCTAAACAAATAATTTGAGTTTAAATTTTTCGAGTTTGTTTTTAAAATTTTGCAGAGAAATATGCAATTTTTTACTCAACAATTTCCAACTATAATTTGGACATAGTTTCAAATGCATGATACTTCTCTTATTTATGTTTAGTTTATGTAAATTTATCTGCAAAATTTTAAAAACAAACTCAACATTCAAACTCAAATTGTTTAAAATATTTCTACTTCCAATCCAATAGCAGGGTCAACCCAAGGGCTAAATAATTGATATAAGTGACAAAATCTATGTAAACATAAGTTTTAAGAACTTAAAGCTCCCATTATGTCTCGTTTATACCACTCGAACAAAGATGTATCTACGAAGTATCTCAATCATATTCCGTAAATTTTTTTAAAACAATAAAAGAATTGGATAATAATATTGTCTAAATAGTGGTTATAATTTATATGTGGTGAGCATCCCAGACCTTACAATTTGAGAACAATTTAGGAGTTCCAAAATGAAACTAATTTAGGAGTTCCATTATTGATCAATATTTTTCACAAGTCCATTCTATACCAAACCTGTTATATATAGTGAGATGGGTTCCGTATAGATTGAACCGGAGAAAAAAACTGCTCAATAGTGGACCATAAATTTGTTTCTTTGAATTTGAATTGATCTAATCTCACAATAATATTTTGCACCATCTATACACTCTCTCCCACTTTCTTTTTTTCCTTTTCCTCAATGTTTATTAATTTACCTCTCTCCTAAACAAAAAAAAATAAATTGATTGTTCTCTACTTTGAATCAAGCAATTATTATGGCCATAGGTCTAACAATTTTCTTCTCCAATTCTTTTGTAATCCTTTATTCCTTTTCCCTATTTTCACCTCCTTCTATTTTTGTTTATTCTCTTCCTTGTTTCGAGAAACAATGGCAGTTGAAATGTTCATGATGTTGTCACCACAGCTCTTCAAAATGATTAACATTTGGGTATTGAAAAAGTCAGTGGCACCAGTGACAAGGACAATGAAAGCCAACAAAGCACTGCCATTAATAAGATATACTAGAGGAACCGAATGTTTACAACTGAGAGATATACGTAATTATCGAAATCATATAGTATCCAAAAGCTAGTTAAACTAAATGTTTGTGTTCAACAACACTATACTTAACAAAATCTTTGTCATTCCCACAAAAATAATGTTAGGGACACCCTCTTTTCAACACTCTCTCTAACATCAACTCTATTATTGGATGAAGCTAATGCATATTCCACTACTTTTAGTGAAACTCATTTCTAATGTGTGAGACCCACCTTGATTATGTCTCAGCTACCATTATTATAACTCAGTCGTGAACTCATTATTTTTGTTTGTGATTTCAGTCTACTAAGGGATTAATACTATTGCAAAAATTGAAAGGTGGAAATTGAGATCTAAAAATTTTATTTTTAAAAAGGGAGGGTATAATGATATGAGATAGGAAAATAGATTTGTAATTAACTAAATAGTGTAAAGGGTTAACAGGTCTTTACCCTCCTGTAATATAGGTTATTTCCGGTTTTCCTCTTGTAATTTTTTTTTTGATTTACCCCCTGTAAAAAAAAATTGTTTTGATTTACCCCCTAATAGGTCAAACAAAAACGAAAATTTCTTGAAAAAAATAAAATTGGTTTTTGTTTGGCCTATTAGGGGGGTAAACCAAAACAATTATTTTTACAGGGGGTAAATCAAAAAAAAATTACAGGGGGGAAAACCAGAAATGACCTATATTACAAGGGGTAAACCCTAGTGTAAAAGAAAGGAGCAAGGGTTATCCCACTGTATGCAACTCCATTAATGGCAAAAAGTATGTAGGGGGAAAGTGAATTTTATTCCTGCGTATAAAACGTTTATGGGAATAGAAAAATTTTCCAAAAAAAAATGTGGGAATAAAGTTCTCATGAAGGTAGGAACAAATTCATGTGTAATTACCTATTATAATCCTTATTATTATGGGTTCCCAGGAATATTATGATGCTAAGCAAACTTTTTTTTTTAATATCTTGGAATAAAATTCTCATCTTTATGTTCCAAAAAATGTTATTATTAGAAATAAATTTGGTAAACTTAAAACAAACACACCCTAATCGATGGAACTAATAAAAATATAGTGCGGTGAATGCATGATAGGATCTATAAACTTTTAAAATCTAATGGTCAGAAATTTTGGTCCAATATAGACCCATACATCTATGGGTGCATGCTAAACGGCACCCACATACACTGTATTACCTTTTTTTTAGGGAGAGATACATGAGTTAAGACCCTCTCCATTTATTATTCTCACCATTTCATCCATTTGGAGAGACATAAACACAAAAAAATTTGAAAACTAAAAAGTAATTAATGATGGTGAGACACACTTAATAGTATGACCCACTATCTATTTTATGTATCTATCTATCTCCAAATTGCATACTCCATTTATTATGTCAAATGGAGAGGATATTTACCCGAGATACACTATATTACCTTCCCCCCTCTGATAGAGATACACTATATTACCTTAACGATAACGAATGAGAAATAATCATTTTTCTTATAAATGTAAAGTGTAAACCATTAAAACAAGACTTTGTGCAACTCATTATCTGAACACAGTGTACCTTCAAAATCATGAAGAAAAATGAGAGATGGTGAGAATGAGAAACGAAAGAAGAAAACTAATTTAGTAAAAGTACAAAAAATTTCATGAATACAACATCAACATGAATACTTTTTTTTTTAATCATGAATCTATAATTCCACTATTTGGAATTGAAATAATTTGTAATAGTTGTCCAAAAGATTGTGTATCTAGATGATTAAGGGCCTGTTTGATGGTCAGGATAGGATAAAGGCAGGATATGATATAAAGCTGGATAGAGATAGGATATGATAAGGACATGATAAACATTAATTCTATCATGTGTTTGATGCGCATATGATAACAAACAGGATATCATTATAATTAAATGAAAAAATTGCTCTCATCATTAATTAAATATTGTAAAAATGGCATGTTATTAATTATAATAGAAAATACATGCTATCATTATTTTAAAAATGACAATATTTTTAAAAATGGTAGAATATCAAGATAATAAATAAGGAATGATCTTCTAATCCCATCAGGATAATTTCTAACTCAGCTTATACTCAAGATAGAAATTACAAAGGAAAGTCAAGATATGATAGGAAAATGGTTTATTTTATCCTATCCCTTTGGTGCATCAAACATGAGATTTCAGCAGGATATGATTAATGTATCACATCCTGTCTCCCTATCCTGACCATCAAACGGACCCTAAGGGTCTTGTGGATTATCATAGGGGTCCAGAGGATCACCTCTAAGGGTGTGTTTGGATTGAAGGTTTAGGAGGGGAATGGAGGGGAGGGTTCACTTTTATTTTTTGAACTAAAAATAATGTAAAATGTTTTTTTAAAATAAATTAAGTGTTTTTGTAGTATAATATGATAATTTATCATGTTGTTAATTCAATTTTCTAAAAAATATTTTATAATGTCTGTAATATAAAAAGAAAAATAAGTCCTCCCCTCCTTTCCCCTCTTAAACCTTCAATCCAAACACACCCTAAAGGATCATCAGAGAAGATGTGTTGGTTCATTAATCTATTATTTAGTTGTTATGATCTATATAATATATATTAGTAGGTAGTTAATGGATAAGATGGAGTTAGTTACAAACTAACTTGATCATAGGGTTTATCTGTTAGTCAAGTAACCATAGTTAATTAGTTGCATTTTGTTAAAAAAGTTTGTTATGTTTTGCATTTGTGTCAATAAGAGACACACATTGTATTGAGAATGTAAGAGAATCACTCTAGTTGAGTAAACATTTTACAATTCCATAATCACTTTTAAATTTTCCCTTCTCTTTCTCTAATCTAAGATTGCTCTCTTCTCTTCCTTTCACTTTGTTTTCATGTTTCACTTGAATTTTACCACAAAATTAGAAGATTATCCCAAAACTCACACATATTAACTATATAACAATAAATAACATGTTTGTTCATAAAAAAAAAAATGTTGGTTACAATTTAAAAAATAATAATAAAGTATATCCCACAATGGAGGGTATTTTCTTTATTTAGAAATTGGAATAAGCATATTTCATAAAAATAAAAAATAAATAAAAAAATCAGCTGAAATATTAAGTTCGGTTCTACTAGAAAATGCAGCACTCTTTCTAGTCAATCCATATTAGTCACTTTTTTTTTTTTTTGACAAACCATAGTAGAGTCACTTAAAAACATTTTTTTTTTGTGGAAAAAAAGACGTTAGATTGTTTTATTTGATATATAAACTATTATTTACACTTGAATAGAAAGCAAGCGGGCAACAAGCTGCGCCGCTAAACCTTGTACTTGATTAAGAAAAAAAGTTAAGAGTAATAACCCATATCACAACTCAACCCAGCACTCTAAAATATTAAAAAAAGGAAAAAAATTTCTAATGATCACCTTGGGAGTATTTTTTTTATTTTTTTTATTACAAGATTATTATTTGAAGATTCCAAATAGAAAACTATTTAAAGAAAATATTGAGCATTATAATGTTTAACAATACACAATTTTCTATAAACTCTTACTATCTTATAATTATAATTAGGAAATACTAACCAGTGTCGTTTGGCATTTTTAAAGGACTTAAAATATAAGGTTTTTAAGAAATTTGCACATGATAGAAAAACCTTTTTAAGAATAATATGTATCCCATATTTTGAAGTTGAAGTGTTTGACTTTTTGAATGATTCATTTTTTAGTTTAGAATGTTTAAAGAGTGTCCTAGAACACTTATTAGCAAATTCTTTTATAACTTTAATTTATTAAGCACAAGTAATGATATTTGTACAACCGTTTTTTGTCAACTTTTAGGACAACCTTCTTTTTTTTCTTTTATTGGTCAAAAACTATAGAGAGAAAGAGTAAAAGAGAGAGTAAGAACATAATTGGAATATGAAAGACAGTTGTCTAAAAGTTGTTTTAAAATAATTTTGTACAAATATTGTTTCTCATTAAATAATTATTTTAGGTTAAGAAAGGTCTTTATTATTTTTTCAAAAAAAATATGTTTCATTAAGTAAATGATTCTCATAAATATGCAGAATTTCATTTATAGTTTATATACAAAAATTGCACTTTTACTCCTTTTAATATTTTTCTTTAGCATTTTTAAGGACCAAAAATGCTGGAGGAAAATTTTACTAAGAGGAAAAAATGCTCACGGAATTTTTTGACTAAAAAGTACTATTTAGATAGATCATTTTGACTAATTTAAAAAACAAATAAAATAAAAAAACGTAAAAGAAGTTTCTAGAAAAAGCAATAAACTCACAAATGAGGGAGGGAGGCGCACAGTCGGCATGGTGGTCTGCAGATCTATTAAAGACGGGATCTAGACCGGAGGACGCTTTGGAACCAAATGAAGAGAAGAGAAACAACAAACAAAAAGGTTATGCGATAGGTGTATATGTCAATTAGGGCTTGTTTGAATAAACAACTTATTTACAGTTTATAACATAAGTGCTTAACACAATAAGCGCTTATGCATAAGTTTGTATAAGCTATTTTTATGAAAAAGGTAAAATAATGTTGAATTATTTTTGTAAATGCTATAAGTTGTTTTTATAAAATATATTGGAGAACTAATGAAAATAGATTAAAAAAAATTATTAAAATTGTCATAAGAAAATGATATAACAACCAATTCTAGGAACTTATATAAAGAAAATGATGAGCGTTCGCCTAAATCAAATAAAATAGATTATAACAACCATTGTTCTTCTTTTTGTGGACGATTGAGATCGATTTGAAGAGGTTTGTTGTCGATCAAACGGTGAGGGACAAGGTTAGGTTGTTCTGTGTAACTATAAGAGTGTCCTTGTTTACTTGTTGGAGGTTGAAAACAAATGTACAGTACTGTAGTTGGCTTGGCTCCAGCACCATCTGTGAAGAAAAAGACCTAATTAAAATACTACATTAATCACTATAGATTATGGTACGAGACTAGGATAAATCTTACTTGATCATAGTTTCAAATAAAATTTATGTGTGTACACTCATAAATAAAAATAATTAAAAGAGAAAATGATTACTTGATGTGATTAAATTATATCATTTTTTAACCATTTTTCATTTGTGTATATTTGTTAAATAATTTTTTTTTTGGTTACATAAATAAATTTTCGGCTTAATTGCAGTTTTGGTCCTCCTATTTTCACCATTTTGAAGAATTGGTCCCCTTATTTTAAAATTCGTCAGTTTTGGTCCCTCCGTCATACTTGTTAACTATAAAAATGTGATGTGATAAATTTTAAATGTCGTGGAATATGATCTGAAGATGTAAAAAGATCAACATCGATGAAATTGTAACAAACCTCCCTTGAAAACTTCATTTAAAACATATCACGTCACAATATTTTAGACAAAATATTTAATAGAGGGACCAAAATTGTCGAATTTTAAAATAGAGGTCAATTTCGCAAAATGATGAAAATAGGGAGATCAAAACTGCAAAGAAACCTAAATTTTATTTGAAACTGTACTTAAAATTAAATAAGACTTACTTTGCAAGTAGTACCACTAATGCATTCTTGTCTTTTATATCGGTATGTATTGTTTTTGGGTTTTGTCTAGTATACACGAATAAAATGATTTGGTATAGATTTATGTTATTTTTTTTGTGATTTCGTATATTATTTGTAAGTATTTTATCATTGTATGTCATTAGATTAGATGTTGTGAGCTTGTTTTCAGATTTATATTATATATTTTTAACAATGTTGAATAATATATTTTTTCAATTTAAATTAATAAACATTATTCTTTTTGTAGGAAAAAAAAACTTCCACGTGCCTTTGGTTTCCCATTTTCATTTTCGTACAACAACACAAAGGATCCAAGGCAGATAGACCGGATAGAGAGTTGTCAATATATGTTCTATGTTCTACATTCAAACAATAGATTTAGGGCTCTTTCACCTATTTTCTCACAAAACTACCAACCCACCATTCCATATCCAACCTTCACTTTCCCCAACAACTTCAAACCCATTTTTCATGTGTGAATTCTCTTTTGACTCGCTTTCTCAATAGATAAAACATACTCTTTAACTTCATCTTCACTTCAAATTTGACACAACCACTAATAACACCAACCCTTGTAGACTTAGATTAGATGTCATAGATTTGAACACAGTTGTGTGAGATCCAACAATAGAGGGAGAAGAACTTTTGGTATTCCCTCTAATGAAGTCTCATCCTTAGCATGTCTATCATGGCCAAATCTATGCGATGCAAGCTGGAAGAAAACAAATAGCAAACAATCTTGAGCATAATAATATGAAATAAATTAACATAGTCTAAAAACATATCGTTATCAACATCATTCTCATCTTCAAAACGACCACTACGGGTAACGGGTGCGGTTTAGTTTTCTTTATGCATCCAAATGCGAGGGGTTTGACTTTGGGGATGGGAGGTAGTGTGGATTAGAGGTATGGATGTTAGTCGTCGTCAAATGATAAAGGTATTTTGCTCAAATATATGAGGAAAAAGGGTAAAACTTCATTTATGGAGATTTGGGTAAACGATAAAGGTAAAACTTCATTTATGAGGAAAAATTCACATATTATTACATGAAGAAGACTATGTTTTTGAGAGACTATGTTTCTTCTTTCATAAATGTGGTCTTCTCTATGTAATTATCTTGTTTTTCACTTTGCAACTCAAAACATCTCTTCAAAGAAGAATTGTCTCCTTCTTAGCTTGTTGGACGGACAACCTTCATCATGACAATCAATCTCCACACCCGCTAAACCTACACTCCCTCACATTGCCAAAGTCAAACCCCTCTCATTGAAATTTATGTCACTTCTTAAACAACAACATAACATTTTGTCCCGAACATAAATTGTCTAAAATAGCAAAATGGTCTAATGTCCACTGAACGTCGTATAAGACAAAACATTGTTCAATTTTATAAAAGTTCATGTTATGTTATATCATGTGATGTGTTGTCATGTTTTGTGTTAAACCAGTAGTACTTTTTAACATATCAAACACATCTATGTGAATAAAGACTACTTATTTGTTGTATAAACATAATTATTTTCAAGGATCATTGCATTGAGTGAAAACACTCGTACGGTGGAACAAACTACTCTAGGACCGTAAAGACCGAAGAGTGAGTGTTTTTATCACAAGAATTATTTGCCATTTGCCATTATAATCTTGAGAGGTAACAATTGAAAATGTGTTTATTATATATTATTTATACCTATATATAAAGGAGACACATAATTTTAGATTGACTTTTATCTTCTATTTTTACCAATTCATTTAAATTATTATATTTACTATTTTATCTTTTTTATAACTAGTGTGTATAACCGTACAATGCACGGGGCACGTGACATATAATGGGTAGAGTAGTTTTTATTATTTTTTCATCAAACTTTTTTTTTATTATTTTGAAGAAAAAATAAATATTTATAATTAATTTTTATATTTAAAAAGAATAATAAGTAAGAGTTGAATATATTTCTATAAAAAAATATATGACATGACAATATAAAATTGACTCAAAGATGAATATATTTGATTTAATTACTTGTTTGGTCTCTTACATTTATTTTAGGTTTCAATTTGGTCATTTATGTTTTAAATGTTTCAAGTTGATCTCTTTTGTTTTGAAAGTTTTAAGTTGATCCAAAATATTAATCACAGTTGAATAAGTTAGTCCCTTTCACCACGTAATATTGAGTTTAATAAAACCAAAAAAATGTTTAAAATTAATGTTGTAAATAAGTTAAATTCCAGTGTCCATATTCTCAACTCATATCTCTAAACGACCAAGTGATATAATGAACTAATTTATTTCAATTTGGGTAACATGTTGCAGCAACTTTAAACTTTTAAAACATAAGACACCATCTTAAAACGTTTAAAACATAAAAGACCAACTTAAAATCTAAAATAAATATAAGAGACCGAACATGCTGCCAATATTTTTTATGCAAGCAATTGAATGACACCACAATCTTTATTATTTATTTACTTTTATTTTTTTAGGGAAATTTTGTACTTTTTTTTGTTGTTGCTGATAATCATGCAGATGTGTTAATCTTATAGCTTTTGCAGATGTAGTATTCTTGGACCATTGACCTAATCCTCATATGAGTATCAGCAGTTATAAATATCAGAGAAACTAAATTTTAAAGTGAATAACTCCTCTCAAAAGTGAGAGAATAAAAAAACCTAGTAAAGGTCTTCATTTACTTTTAATGTTACAAATATTTGCAATACAAATTCAAGTTCAACAAATAAGTATATATACATTTGCAAAAACAAGCAGCCTTTCTCAGCTTTGGAACACTTCTATCATACAACATATAACCCTCATGGATTATCTAAATGGAACCAGCTATCACATGATCTTAACTTTCATATACTTTCTATAGAAACCTATTTAGAAAACTAGAAAACATAATAATAAAAACAAAAATCTATTAAACTAAAAAAAAATGTCTAGGAAAATTTCACCTTGGACCAGAAAGCTCCATGGCTTGGATTAACAAAGAAGAATCATCGGTAAGATCAGAAAATCGATCCGATGAAGATAATTCGTACGGTTTGCCCTTGGTAGTGTTATCAGCTCTTTGAGAAGCTTCCCATTTTTCAGCAAGACCGTCGCCTTCAAGCATGCGTACGACTTCGGACATTTTCGGTCTGTGGGCTGGAAGATATTGTGTACACAAGAGTGCAACCTGAACAATTTCCTCCAGCTCATTCTTGTCATAGTTGTTCTTGAGATCCTTGTCTACAAGCAAATCTAGCTTTTTCTCTTGATGAATTTTCTTTACCTAAATGTATACAATACAATGGCTTAAACTCTATACTTTAACAAATGTAGATGCATTTTACTGAAGGGAATTTTTAGTCACTTTGGTATAACCTATAGTCCTTATAAAAAAAGTATGTCAAGTTTAATTCTTAACAAATAGACCCATTTATTTTTGGTTTTTGTTATTTTGATTATGCCCATGTAGTATTTGGTACATATTGAATTAGTCCCTGTAAAATAAACCTGATGTCATATTTTAGGGACTAAATCCAAAACAATTAAGACCATGAACAAAATTTTCTACTCTTTTGGGATTAAAATCGGCAAAAATGTCTTTTACGAACTAAAATAAAATAAGTTTCATGATATTTGGATACCATGAATTTACGCAGTCAGCACAACGGTGACAATTGGATTGCAGTTCATATTTCAAGCTCGGTATTTTGGATTTAAAAAAAAAAAATCAAAATTTCCATATTTTGTGAACTGTTTGATCTCAATCCAACTATCACCAATGAACTGACCGCACGAATGCATGGATATCCGGACCGTAGGGAATCCATTTTCGATTTTTGTATACTACATGGACTAAAAAGGTACTTGGTTCAATAAATGATGAAAGAAGACAAGGTTACCCAATCAAGCATGACTCCTTTCTGGTTGGCTGCTTTTCCAAATTCAAGGGCCCTCAAACCTGTGATCAATTCAAGAAGCAAGATGCCAAATCCAAAGACATCAGTCTTTTCAGAAGATTGTCCTGTGGAAAGATACTCAGGAGCTATATGCCCTACTGTCCCCCTCACTGCAGTTGTTACATGTGAATCTTTGTGGTCTAAAAGCTTTGCCAAACCAAAATCACCAACTATTGCTTCACAATAATCATCAAGTAATATATTTGCAGCTTTCACATCTCTATGGATTATCTTTGGATCACATTGCTCATGAAGGTATAATAGTCCTCTTGCTGCTCCTAATGCAATTTGCTTCCTTGTCCCCCAATCCAACACCGGCTTAGCTGGAAATAACAAAAATTGGTATATGAATCAATCAGTCACGGATCCAGAAATTTTAACATGTGAAGTATGTTGAAGTAATATCCTAGTTATTAATTATTGTATTCTTTAATTTGAAGTTGATTTTCAAAACTGTAAATCTTAGCCTTAGATATGTGGACAGTTTGTTTGAGCTGGTGGGCAACTGAGGGTGTAGAGGGCGAAGTCCCCGACGCTATGGTTCAAGGTAGTCTTGTACACTGAACTGTAGTATTTAAACATGAGTACTAATCTATAACCCTAAGCTTGAATAATAGAAAATCGCTGCAGCACTCTGTAGTCGGAGACTAGGCACAATTGGTTGAAGCATGTGATCAAATCTTGTGTGTTCTTTGTTTGTGTTTTTCGTATCTGTTTTCTTTTGAGCCAGGATTGTTTTCATAACAAAAATTATAGGTACATACTGTTTTGTAGGTTGCCATTTCAAATTCTAGTGGAGGAAAACCAAGTTGATCCATCTCCGTCGACAACATAATGTTCTATCATAAATCATGATTAAATTTATTAATACAAAATTATAGAATTGAGCTTACCCTTGAGACGAGAAGCGACGCTTCCATTGGACATGTAAGGGTAAACTAAAAGCCTTTCTGATGTTGTCATACAAAATCCATACAATTTGAGAAGGTTTCTATGCACTGCCAAGCTGATCATTTCAACTTCAGTCTGAAATTGTATCTCTCCTCCCTTGGCATTGCCATCTTTAAGCCTCTTTACGGCAACAAGCGTACCATCTGAAAGAATTCCTTTGTAAACATTTCCAAAACCTCCTTTTCCCAATATGTTCTTGTTGCTGAAGTTGTGAGTAGCAACCTGGAGTTCTCTTAATGGAAACCTCTTCAAGTTTCCTAGGTAGACTTCTTCGTGATTTCGGTCTGCAACGAGGTTATCAAATCGAGATTCAAATAGTTAATCACATGACCTATTTTTCAAATCTTGAAATGAATCTTATTATGAATTGTAAGATACATTATCAATAAAAATATGACATGTTTAAGTAGAAACAAGTTATATAAGTTATAAATCAGGGTTCAAGTCATAAATCAAATGTACCTTTAACATCAAAGAATGCTTGTTGATTACGTTTGTGTCTCCTCCATAATATAAATCCAAAACCAAGGACTAACAAGCAAAGGCATCCGAGACTTAAACCAAAGACAATGGCCATTTTGTGAGCTTTTGTTCTTCTTGATGGTAATGCATCTAGACAAGCAAATATAACTCTCTCTCAATCAACAATACAATGATTGTGCAGAATACATCATAGTACAACACATAGTTCTAAATTGCGGTTTGCAATATAAAGGTTTTACAAGTTTCTGCAAGGCATATATAGCAACTGCAATTGTACCCATATTTTTCTGCATTTTATTGCAATATCAAAGCTCGCAGCAGAACCGCAGTTTAGAACCCATAGTACAGCATGTGTGAAAGTAAAGAGAAATTGTAAGGAAAATATCATTCAAATATTTTAAAAAGGATCTTACAGTTAGTATTGTTTAAGTTCATTGACATAGGCATGAGTTTCATCCCATGGCAGTTTGTTTCTTTCTCTGTTGCACATACCAGAGGGTTTCCAACAATACTGAAAACAACATGAGAGTATAAGAAGAAATTTAAAGTTAGCACCAAATTTTCTAAAATCTGCGGATATTGACACCTATGTAGCTCGGACACTTCATGTTGAAGGCATGTTTGTTGTCTGACACCAACACGACACTGACACATATGGTTTATGGTTACATTCAATTACTTATATTTTCTTACATTATCACCTGTGTCTATGAATCAGTGGTGTCCATGTCAGTGCTTCACACTCACACACACACACACACAACACACACACACACACACACACACACACACACACATATATATAGAGAGAGAGAGAGAGTAACCTGAATGATTTGGCCAAAATTCTAGGCACAGTACCAGTAAGATTGTTGAATGATAAGTCACTGAAATTATAATCAGAAACAAGCCATCTTTAAAAATACAAATAAAAACAAAATGAATGAACCAAGTAGAGAAAGGTAAAAAATATTACAGAAATGCAAGCTGTGCCATGTTAGCAAGTGACTCAGGACATTCACCAGAGAAACTGTTATTGTTAAGCCTCCTGAAATCATGTCAATAAATTCTTAGTTCTAAAAATCATGTTACTACTAAAAAATATTTTAACATACAAAATCTTTTCATCTTTGATAATTGCTCATAAATGCTTACAAATACTGAAGGTTTCTCAGATGACCAAGAGAAGGGGGAATCTTTCCATTGAAGAGGTTATCAGAGAGATCAAGTGTTTGAAGCATTGAAAGTTTTCCTAGCTCTGAAGGTATTGGTCCAGTTATATTGTTATTCTGTAACACACTGAAATAGTAGTGGATTAAGCATGGATTTTGCAGATTTTGAATTAATTGATACTTGTTAAAGGTGAGTTGAATGAAAATTGATTTATGTTTGATACATTCATGTAAAACTACGTTGAACAATAATTCATGATTAAAAATCACTTGAAGAGGCAAAAATTTCAAACTCTAGGTTCAAGTTAGAATCGATTCTGGAACCAGAATCAATTCTATCGAGAAAATCTAAACATGTCAAAATCAATTTTGCCGCATCTAAGAGTGGAACCAAACACAGACTAAGAAACATACATCTTGAGAGTTTTGAATTGCACAAAAAAAGTGCTTTCTGATTATTACTTACACTGTCTGAAGATTGGTTAAGTTTCCTATGCTTGAAGATAATGTACCAGATAAATTTTGACTAGGAATGCCCCTAAACCAAAACAAAACCAAAATCATCAAACTCTTCAACATAGAAAGCTTTGTTTTAGAAACTTTTTCAACTTCAAATATACCAAAAAAATTGGAGAAAAAAAAAACAAAAAACTACTCACAAACTAACAACAAGATTCTCAGGAGAACAAGTAACCATATTCCAACTACATGGATCAACTGCATCACCATCCCAATTTTCAAAAATTCCATGAGGATCCATTAATGAATCTTTTATACTCACTAAAGCTTGCACTGCATTAACAAACACATAGAAAAATCCATTTCAAAATTAAACACTACTAATTAAAGATACATGTTACTATATACTACATAGTCTTATGCATATGTCTGTATTGACGGTGAGATTGTCGGAATCACAGTAAGCCACCGTAACAAAATCACAGTGTCGCCGTAATTTGGCTAAACTCACTATCAATCCAAACATACTATAAAATTACAAAATTTGAAGTATACCTTCAAAGTTAATTCCCTTAGGAGAAAGCAAAGCATTTGTACAACTCCAACACAGAAACAATGTAACAAAACATAGAAAACCTTCTCCTCTTAACATCTTCATTGAATTGGAATTTACAAAGAACAAAACAAACAAGATTGTATTAAAGGATAGATATTGATAATAACAGTTCTCAAATGGTTTTTTTTTCAAAATAAGAAAGAAACCATGTTCACTTTTTTTTCATGACAGAATCTACCATTCACCAAAACATTTGTGTCAGAAACAAACACAAGAACAAAAAAAGACAGGTTCATGAATATGTTATAATAATATAAAGGTAACTTTAGCATGCCTGTCATTGAGTCAGGTTTTTTGTATTGATCAAGATAATATGTAAATGGTTATAAACTGAAATTAATTTAAGGTAAAAATTTTATGGTATGTATGGTTCTAAGAGAATGTGTCAAGGATAGAATTGGAAATTCATTGTTGTGTTAATCATGCATGTGCCAAGAAAGCATAAAGAGGTTTTTATAAAAAAATTATTTTAACTAAAGTATATAAAGCCAAATACTATATATTAAAATATAACACTAGTGCATGAGGGATATATGTCCTTTAGTCATAATATTCTACTAGTAAACATCTACTAATTTGTCCTTAACTGTAAGCACATTTTGAAAAGGAAAAAAATCTTTAAATAAGAATCTCAATATAAATTACTACATTTTATTTCAGAAAAAAATCAAGGATGGAGACCAGCATTACTAGATTTTTTATGATCTATGAAATTTGGTTGGATAAATAAATATTCAACATCCAATTATTCAACCATATGTCATATTATTATGTTAATTTATTTCAAAATAAAAGAAAAATTTGAATTAGTTTTATTACGCTACCCGCCAAATTTTAAATACGTACGAATTTACCTCTTTTTAAATGTAATTTTAATTAATACTATTAATTTGTTTGAAAAGAAGAAAAATCAATATTTCTAAAATTTGAGTTTCGCGTAACTAAGTATTACAAAATTGATTTGCAATGCGAGAGTCGATAACCATTTATAAAAATAAAAAAATTGATTTATCTTATTAAATGTGGGACTCATAACACACATCAACACAATTAGAACTGAATATCTAGAGTGTGACACAAAAGTGTATAGTCCGGTGAGTCTTAGATACACTCTTATATCATCTAAAATTTTAGATTGTGCCTAACTCAACTCTTAAAAAATCAACATCTAATACAAGACTCTTAACAAGGTTAAACACATATATATGCAAAATGAAACTTAATATACTTTATTAGTGTGAAATCACATCTTAATTAGGCCAATATAGGAGAGTATTAACAATTAACAATAGTCTAAAACCACCTTCACAAAAAAAAATAGCATAAAACCACAATGCTTTTTTTTTCTTTCTTGCTTATCTTTTGATGCAAAAGAGGCAAAATCTCTATATACTTTATCTAAGAGTGGCAGAACATACATGTTTTTTGTTTTCTTGTATTACTCAAAGAACCTTAACACATGAATTGATAAAACTTGTGTGTGAGGTAAGATTATGGTTGCTTGGGGCTTTGAAGAATCCAACATTCCCTGAGTTTGGCCATTCAGTAAAATTCCAAACACCAAATTATTTTAAACCAAAGTATTGAGAATGTAGGAATCTCGAGGAGGGTGGAGGTTCTAGGGGCTCGATATTTAATATTTATGATGGATTTGGTCACCCACTATATATCATGACCCACTACTAAGATCTCTCTTGTTTTTTTATTTTTTTTATTTTATACAATGCAAATTATTGTTAACTAGTGTTCTTCCAGTTATTAAATATTCTCTTCATCGTAAATTATAAGTCGTTTTTAAAAAAATTGTCCCAATTATCTTCTACTTTTCTAATTTTATTTTGTTCCAATTTTTTATCAGTTCTTCCATCATTTGATGGTGAATTTTTCAACCTATTGCATATAAACCTAATATTTTGAATAAGATTGGCCATTTACGAAATATTGACACAACATAATTTTATATTTAAAGAGAAGTTTGATGTGATCTGTAAGCACAACTCAGTTGGTAATTGTAAGGACAATATTATGTAGGAGTCGGGGTTCAAATCCTAGACTTCTCTGACCAAAATAAAAAGCTCGAGGTAAAACCTTTTTCATAAAATAATTAATAATATTTAATTAAAAAATGTTATATCTTAAAGTGTAATCATCATGATAGATGCAAATTTCATTGTGTATTTACATACAAACTATATAGTATTTCTGATTTATTTATGTATACATGGTCTCTCTAGTGTGTTGTAAATTGTAAAATGTTGTCATGACATTGGTAGAGGTTTGCTTTTTAGATTCCATACACCACTATCAGGCTGCCCCTCATTCCCCTAAATTTGTTCAAACATGGCAAATTTTTCAAAAGCAAAAGCTGTCACTCATCTCACTTTCTCTCCCTTTGCTTTTTGTATGATCACACTCATTTTTCTCTTAATCATGTTTCTTTCTTGCTCCCTTATCATGAAATCGGTCAATTAATACATTAGTTTAAGTCCCTCTCAAGCTGAAAAAAGGCCCAGGCTCAATTATAGTGGGAAATTATGATTTGATACTTGCACAATTAAAACAATATTTTAATTGTTGTCTAATAATTGTGTGAATTTTTAACAAGAATTTTCAATCAACTTCTAATTACAAATCTTGCATGAAGTATGTGACAAGGGATTCACACATTAAGGTACAAGGATACCCTCCCCTAAAAAAATAGTGCAAGGATACCCTAATCATTTAAGTGGATTTTAAGGCTTTGTTTGGGAGTTTAGAGGGGAGAGAGGGAAGGATTTTGGAGGTTTGAAATATAAAAGAAAATGGAGAAATATTTTACATTTTTGCAAAGAATATATTTTTAGAGAATGATAAATTAATGCTTATGATTAATATATTTTTTATTTTAAGAATATTAATAATATAAATTAAATTTGAATAATTCATATAAACCCTCCAAAACCCCGTTAAAACCCTCATCTAATATAATTTTTGAGTTTCTGAAATGAGGAGGATTTTGCATTATAATTTTTGAGTTTCTGAAATAAGGAGGATTTTGCATTATGAAGAAAAACAAACCCTCCAAAACCCTAATCTCCCAATTTCCTCTACTTTTTCTACTTTGTTCGCCCTTTTTGTAAACTCTTCCCTCCCTTCCTCTCCAAACTCGCAAACAAAGCACTCTTATATGAATCAAATGATCTTTCCCTCCAAACTCGCAAACAAGCGTTTGATTTGCTAAAAAATGAAAGACATGACAGAACAACTCCAGTTGTCCAGTGTTTGATTTGTAAAACTGTTTCAGGTACATGACAAACTGGAGGCAAGGGACAGTACAAAAATTGATATTTTTGTCCCTCACCAAACCACAACACAACTTTTTGTCCCATGTACAGGTTGTCTAAAATACCAAAATAGCTTTCGTCCCCCAAAAATCGTATAAAACAAAAAATTATTCAATGCCATAAAAATTTATCATGTGCTGTTCTGTAAAGTAGTTGTTGTTTTGCAAACCAAGCATATATATTAATGCAATTCCAACAAAGGTTATTCTCTTATCAATGATTCCTAATATAATTCCATAAAGTTGTAAAGAATATCCGAACATGTAAGAATCAAGGAAAGAGAAGGAATTCAATACTCGATGGCATAAAGTTACGAAATTGAGGGAATAGATATTTACCAATGTGAAGGGGTTTGTTAGCTAGGTTATATTTTCAATTTGATTTTGACCATTTTGTAAGTAAGGTATTTATATGAAGACTGCTAGAGTTGAGAATTTCCAAAGGAATAGGTCTTAGGTAATGAAATTGGAAGCCTAACTCATCCTTAAAAACCAATTCATAAGGTGATGATTGTCTCCTCTATATAAACTCTTATCAAGAGTCTTATCTATCCGATGTGGGACATGGATTTTTCCCAATACACCCCCGTCACGCCCAACACTCTTTGGGCTTTGGTGCGTGAATCGACTGTCACACCCAGCATCACTCTTTGGGCTTGGTGCGTGAATCGATAGGTGGCCCTTGAAATCGACAGGCTCTGATACCATAAGAAAATTGAAGGTCTAACTTTAGGTTGTTCGAGTGGACCAAAATATAATTCAGTTACTTAAGTCGCACTTGATCTTAATTTGAATTTAATGGAGATGAATTGATCATACATAATAGTTTATTAATTACTTAATATATTAAACTTTAACTCAAAACAATAGGTTTGACATGATTCTTCTATTAATCGATTAAAATCAGTTATTTTAATTGAATAATAGGCTAAAACTATAGTAACATAGTGTGATTCAAGATCTTCTTGGAAGCCTATCACACATCGGCTCAGAATCTCAGGGTTTCTTGGAAATTTAGGGTGTTACAATTTGATACACTCATTATTATAATTAAAAATCCACATTTTAGGTTCATTCAATAAATGATGTATGTGACGTTTATTAAAGAGTCTTGTTAACGAGTGCCCTCGGGGCACTCTTTAAGCATCCTATATTTAGTAATTATTCTTTTAAGAAGTCAACTATTACAATTTCCAATACATTCAATACACAACTTTTCATTAAATACTTACTATTTAAAGTGCTTAAAGAGTGCCTCGGGAGCACTCGTTAACATTTCCCTTTATTAAATGTCACATACATTATTTATTGAATGAATCTAAAATGTGAATTTTTGCTTATAACAGTGACAGTGACAGGAAAGTGTATCTCTTATGGCATATTAAGAATAAATTATTAAAACTTAGCTCTTGCAACTTGACTCAATAAATTCATCATCCCAATTGAAAAACTCACAATAAAACTTAGTATCTAACTATATCAAAAGAACCATATTGTTGATATAACCATATTGGTCCATGGATTATTGTTGGTGTAAGTCTTATTTGGTCAATCCTCTAAGAAAAAAGGCTTATAGGTCAATGAGTTTTATGTTTAAACTTGATAATTGTTGCATGACTATTTATAATAAAACGATTGTGTTAAAGTGAAATTACTCATTCATTTTTTAAAAAACCCTAGTCATTTTGAACCCTAAATTTCACCCCTCTTTCTCTCTAAGTCTTCATCCGTATCAGCTAGCACTATGAGTGAAAGAATTATGTTCGTGTTGACTAAGTAGAAGTGTTGACATTTGAGCGATGCTCGTGATCAACCATCTCAGTTTCGACTAAAACGATGCCGCACTAGAAGAGTTAATTATTCGATCATTGATTCATCATTATTCATAATGGTCCGACTGAAGAGAAAATTTATATTCTGCTGTGAGTTTTATTGTTATGTATGATTGCAATTTCCTTTCAAATATAATCAAGATAAAACTTTAAAATAAGAACAGCCAAAGAAATATATACTGATATTCTTGTGTGTCTTAACTACATGCATATATGATTTTATCTCACAATGATAATTTATTCCTTCAATATGGAGGAAGAATAAAAGAGGAGAAAAGAACAATGAGAAAGGGGAAAGAAGATGAGGGGTGTGTTATATATTTAAAAGTGTTATATAAGACTAAATAATCTCCTTATAATGTTTACTATAGGGACCAATTTCTCTCTTACGCCCTTCTATATGACATGTGTAATGTCATATTATCATTATCACGATTAAAAAAATGCACACAAAACAGGTTGTGTCATACCTTTCACACAAGAACAAACATATTATTCTTCTGTTTATTTTTGTAGACTGAAAAATTCTTTTTTCTCAAAGATCAACTTTAAATTATGTGATTATTTTGAAGGGTGAAAATTAGACTTTCACTTTAAATTTAAATTAATAACAAAAATTTGAGATAAAACAATGAGGATCAATATAGAAGTAGCAAGGAAAGGAAGAAAAACAAATAGAAATATAAGAAAAGAACACTAAAAATAAGGACCTATTGATTCTTTTAAAAAAAAATATAAGGACCTATTGAAGAGACAAGGACATATTGAGGAGAATAGGAGATAACAGCTAGACTGTATTGTCCATTTCCCAAACATCACCTTCAACCACAAGGCAAAGGGACCATAACCTTTGATTAAATTTTAAGGTAACCCTCTATTTGTCTTTCTTGTTTTACCATGTATTTTCTTCACCCTTGTGGAAAAGCTACCATGTGTGAGATGAGATGTCACTTAGACTTAACACGTGGCATAAATTTTTATTAGTAGAACACGTGGCATATTGAGATTGGACAAAGGTTTTTTTTTAGATTGGACAAAGTTTTTTTTTGAGACGAAGATTGGACAAAGTTGATAATCTCTTTAAATCATGATGCACTAGTAGCATACTAGCTAGTAGCTATTGAGGGCATGCATTGGGTATTACGTTATCAACAAGGGTCTAAGAAATGTTCTATTTGTATGAAAATTTGGCCGTGAACGATCCACATGCATCTCTAGCTATCATGCTACCTATTGGAATTGGAATCTCAAAAATCATCATGGAAGTTTCTACATATCTTCTTTTTTTGAGAAAAGTTTGTACAATATCGTTAGCTTTAGTTAAGTATATATGAGGTTTAGGATACATAAACTTTATTTTAGTAAATAAATAATAGTAAATATGAAAGACGATAAATGGGAAAGTCTATTATAAACTGTTTTAAGTTTTATTATTTGATAAAAAGTAAGGTCTAACTTAACATGCGGTCTGTCATAAGATTATTTTTTAAAACTGAACATGGTCTTTTGAAAACTTGATATGGTTTGTTAGCATATTTAAAAGTCTATTTCATATGAATATCTCTAAATAACAATGTGATATAAGTAAGCTTAACAAGTTTTTAATAATATATTTAAATGTGAAAAAAAATTGTATACCGGTTAGCTTAAATTATAAAAAGGTTAACAAATTTATAATTTAATTTAAAGTACAAAATATAATACTATGATATTAATAATAAATAATATTTTTCATATTTATTTAAGTAGACGGGCCTGGTAGACTTAATAGACTTTTTTTATGGCGTGTGGTCTGACATGTTTAGCAAAATAGGCTTTAGAAAAGCCTAAACCTTCTCTATTTAAGAATTTCTTTAGATATAACCTATTGTAGGTTAGGTCGTAGCCTCTAGTAGACCGATCTGACCTATTCTTATCCATAGTTGATATATCAGATGAGTTTATAGACAATAAATTAGTTCATATACAAATTGACTAGAATATCAGAAGTACCCCCAACAAGCCAAAGAAAAACAAAGATTGGAAACCACCAACTAAAATCCCCAAAAGAAACGGGAAGAAAAAAAAAAGCAAAGCCTCTAGACACCACTTTCTCCATTGTAAAAAGAACACCCACATCCAAGCAAGGGACGACCTAAAAGCCCTCCATTGAAGTGTCCAGCCCTAAGGGGAGATGAACCGAACCTACTACACTCAAGAACAGCGACACAAAGAAACAGAGAAAACATGCCACAAGACGCTGCTCAAAGGCACCCCCATAATACCCCTAGCATAGACAATCTTTCGGTTCTAACATAGAACTGGTTCCTCCATTCCCTCATAATGAAAACAGAGATGGTCGGTGTTCCTCCCAAAGACCAACACCACAAAGTGAATTGAATTTTATCAATCAATTACTCTTCATCAAAGCCCTATCGGAGAACACCAGGTCATTACGAGACAACTAGAGATTTATTGTAATAATAATACTTATTTTTTAATCGTACCATATGACTATATTCTTTTTAATCGACAAATATTATTAAAACACTTATGTATATCACTCTTAAATCATTATATTATGCTTTATATTATGATAATGGTAAATAAACCTATCTATGATCCGATGGACCGTATAAACACTTCATTTTCATTCTTTTTATTTTTTTGAAATATTCATTTTCAACCTTTTTTTAAGTTTGTTGTATAAGTTTGAGTATTTTCCATTATTAAACTTCACTTATGATTTTATCGACCTACTTTTTTTTAGTGGTGCGTTTTTTTACCTTTTTTTGGTTGTGGTTGGGGTTTGAACCTCGGACCTTGCATATATTATGCATTGTCCATACCAACTGAGTTAAGCTCACAAGGACGATGCATTTTTTTACCTACTAAAACAGGCATATACTTGAATTTTATTTTTTTTAAGTTGAACAATAAAAATGTTAAAACAATCAGATTTCCTTAGGCTAAATTTACTCTTGCACCAATGAATGGTGATCTTTGTTAAATCATAACAATTTGCATATCTTGTCCAAATTTTATCTACTTTTTGAAATTATTTAGCATGTGTTGGGAAATTTTGAGTTTTATTTGTTGCAACATGAATTGAGTTACAACTCCAATTTGTAGCTCATTTAAAATGGACTTCACTTGGGGGAAGCATTCCAAATTTTAACGCACAAAATACCAATTTACTAAGGATAGAAAAATATGACATGTAGTTGTACCAAAAAAAAAATGACATAGTAGTATTATTTTTTGACAGAAAGTAAAAGTAATTTTGTTTTGAAAAAAGAAGTAAAGGTAAATTATATTTCCAAAAGTTGAAACACAAAGATGGAGCAAACATGATAAGATAAAACGTTGATTGAGGGAACATCTTTTCCCATTTTCATCTTTTTCTTTTCTCCCTACCATTTCTAACTGTCCCATTTTCTTCACATTTTGTGAGAGTGATGTTTTAACGTTTACAAAAGATTCCAAACAACATAACTTTATACCTGTCTTGGCTGAACATTTCCTACACTATAATTCAGTTTGGTCCAATATTTGTCTTTAACTTCGTACCACTAAAAAATAATGATTTATTTTCCATAAAAAAATAAAATGGAAACAAAGATTTTCTCTCCTTTGGCCAATTCCACCTTCTTTCAACTATTGAAAGTGAATGATTTTGAAGATACTATGTTCGTAGATAAGAGGACGTTTGTTGTGTGTTCTTATAATAAAAAGATCATAATGTTGTTGTTTGTCACACTTGGTATATGTTTAGATTAGTCGTGAGCAAGGTCGTCTCAATCAAAATGGAGGTCCGGCTCTTATAGTAAAAATGAGCTCTAATAAAATAAAAACGCAAAACTTTTTAAAAGAACAAACTTCTATTTATATTGTAAATGACATCCATAAACATCAAAAATTGTAATTATTGTAACTAACATAAAAAATATTCATATTCTAATCAATAACATAGAAATTTTTGACTGTTCTTAGTCAATTTTGCAACGTTGAAGTTGAACTGACTAATAAAATTAAGAGATAATTAATGATTAATAAATAAAATTCCAAATTAACAAATTAGTAAAGAAGACAAATTAAATTTGCTCAAAAAAAAAAAGAAGACAAATTAATTAG
>Ga0228711_1003511_pt1 | contig 24377 bp, 9 predicted proteins | sample MedpolnodulmetaG_2_FD_177996 | JGI IMG/M metagenome (GOLD analysis project Ga0228711, IMG submission 177996) | Root nodule microbial communities from Medicago polymorpha collected in Santa Monica, California, United States - brown nodules | ecosystem: Host-associated > Plants > Roots > Nodule... | reverse complement strand
AAATTACAACTGCTCAATGCTACAACTAGCACGAGACTTCAAATTACTCAAGCACAACTGCAAGAGATTTCCTATGCTCCTGAACACAGTCAAGAGACTTCCAATGCTCAAGCACAACTGCAAGAGAGTTCTATTGCTCAAGCACACAAGCAAGAGACTTCTAATCAAACAGAATTACAAAGAAGATTGTTTGAGTTTGAACACTTGATATACAATCAGTGGTGTTCACAATACAAATCAGATACAGACTCTTAAGACTCTAGAATTTCTAAGATATGAACTTTGATAAGAAATTCTAAGTGACTTTAAATGCAGAACAATAACAGAGTTTGGCACTTTGTGAATTGTTGTATGAGTCTTGTTTTTGTGTGTTTTCTGCATATCCAACTAGCAGGTCTTCATTCCTTTATATAGAGGTGTGAAAGATACGTTGGAAATTGACAGCACATTAAAAGAGTCGTTTGAAGCTTGATCAAAATCACCAATGATCTTTTGCCTGATATGATTATTGTCCTATGAAGGATCAATTTCAAATGCATTCCTAGTTGAAAGGAACATTGCTGCAGGCATAGCTGTTATTTTTGTCTTGATGCAGAGACACGAACAGAGTAGTGGAGGAAGTGGTTGTACAGTTCGTACAATTGTTCTTTGTCAACGCTCTTGAGAGAATAAGCATCCAATGCTTTCAAATCCTTTCAAATCGACCGTTGCTTCACTCTTTGAGTCTTTTGCAATGCCGGACGAGATTAAATCCATGAATCAGCCTTTGAAGCTTTAAGTCTCTCATCTCCTGATGAACTTCAGCTTCTAGTGATATTGCTTCTGATGAGATGCTTCTGACGAACTTGCTTCTGATGACGTCATCACTTCAGGAGCACTTAACTTCAGGAGCACTTCTCTTCAGATGCTTCAAGTTTTAATATTGTTGATTCCTTTGCTCTCTTTTGTTCTTTCAAAACCTTATAAGATATCAAAAACTTTGTCTATGGTCCTGTACACTTGAACAAATATTAGCATATTCAATTGACAATTTTTAATACGTTGTTATCATCAAAACTCTAAGGGTAATGCATGTTAAACATATTTTGTTCCAACAACAGTCATTATTTTTTATTTAGAACACTGACGGTTCAAGGCAAAGGACAAACATCAGAGCTTTAAGGCATGATTTCTTTCTTCTCTTGTTCTATCTAGAATATGTTTTTCTATTGTTTTGTTATGATGTATGTTGTCATGAGAAAATAAACCTCTTAATTAGGGTTCCATGACGAACCCTTTCTTATTTGTTGGATATTATTAATAAAGTTTTCATTCAGTTTATGTTTGTATTGTGCCTGATTTAAATTAGATTATGCATGTTCTTTAATGGTTTATTCAGTTGGCTAACTAAGTTTGATCGAGTTCTTTGGCTCACGTCACCATCTACAGACCTAGATGGGTCTTGTTCCAAAAGGGATGTCCCGGTATCAGCTCCGCTGCGGTGGCTTCTTGTTGTCGTCGCGTTATTGCGGTACTGTTCTCTGGTCCAATCTTGGTTTCGCGTTTGTGACACGTTGATTTGCGCCGATTAGATCGGGGGATGGGATTTACGATGGTGCTGCTGCTTTGTGGTCACACCGTGTGTCTGTCCTCTCGTGAATCGGAAGGGGAATCAGTCTCTCGTTCCTTATTCGCGGTGGTTGTTTACCGCCGTCGAATTTTCAATATGTTGTTATTGGTGGTTCGCAGTTGTTGATCGTGTTGACATTTATGGTTGATTTTATCGCAATCTGAGATGTTCGGTTAAACATCATCTATGTTGCCGCGATGATCAGAGAACCAATTTACAGTGATGGGAGATTTCATCGCTCTGAATTTTGGCTTGAAAGGGTTGTTGGTTCTTGAATCTATCTGTGTTGGTGGTTGGTTCTTTCGTTGTGCACTGGCATCGTGTTTTACTGGATTTGCAGATGGTTTGGCTCGAAAGGGCAATTATAGCTTGTTGTTGTTTGGCAGGGAGTTAAAGGATCTTGAATCGCTTCTGTGCTGACAGATGATTCATACACCGGTTTAGATTCTCCATTCACTATTTGCTACAGGGAGTTGCTGGTTCATGTTGGTGTTTGTTCGTGCTTGCCTAGGTTGTGCTTGTAGGATCGCTTGTTGTGGGCCATAAATGGTTGATTGCATTGATCGCAGCAAACGGTTGGTGGTCGAGTCCACTCCACTTTCAAGCATCTTTCAGTGGCATTGTTCGTTCCATTCGCCAAAATTTAGACTCTCTTAGTATTCATTGTTTGCTTTAATTTTAGGGTTGGATCCATTTTGTGATTTTTTATTTTTTTTTATTTTTTGTTTTGCCCGTTTGGGCTGTTTACTGGGTTAGGTTTTATGTCCCCCAGTTTTTATGTAATTTTTTCCTTTTTAAAAAAAAAATATATATGAGCAATTGGCATTAGATTAGAGTAAGGTTCCAACTTAGTTGAACACTATTCTTTTTTATGTCATTTTGCTCTTGTCTTATAAAAAAAAAAACTAACTGTGTAATCTTGAAGAATGGTCCGTAGGATGAAAGTAGGCACTAACAACCCAAAATTATATAATTTACATTGGATTTTCTAATTACCACTTCTTATAGAGGTTAGGAAGTTCAAGTTTGAATTCTGACCATTTAAATACTCCATTCTTTGGACAATTGCCATACACAACCTAGGTTGGTCAAACACATAGTTGTTGTGAGAAGCTTCGTGAGAGTTTTATCCGCTTGTTTCATTACATCATAAGTAGCACACATAAGCTATTTATTTCATAAAATTTAATTCCAACAAAGATGAAGGGGGGATTCAAAGGATTCTCTAATCATCATTAATTATCTGAATCACAAACCTAATCTTGCATTTGACAGAGTAATTCAATCCTGCAATTCTATTCAAATTTAGTTTATTTTCACTATTTAAAATAAGTGTTATTAATTACTAAGTTGAACGACAATTTCAATGAAGAACGATAAACTTACTACTTTATTACTTGTTATGATTTAGTGCACTTGTCAATTTTGTCCATCATTATACCCTTTAATTAATAATATGTGCATCACTCCTAAGTCCTTATATTCCTCTTTGCATTTATGATAATGATAATGCACCAATATTTAACATGATAATTTCATAAAATTATTATTATCTTTTATTTGTAGTCTTTTCTTAATTTGTGGAAAAAATGTGATATTTATTGTGGTACATTTAACATGTATAAAAAGTTTATAATTATAGTCAAAACAATTATTAATTTAATTTTTATATGTAAATATAATTAATGTTTTGAAAGGCCACAAATTAAATTGCAATTGGCATTATTATGATAATTTTCTCTTATATAAAGTGTTGAATGTAGGCAATGATCATAAAATACTCATACAGTGCTTTATCAATCACCATGGCTACCGTTGTTTCCATCTTCAATCAACTTTTTTTTGCTTGCAAATTTTGCAACCAAGTTTTCACCAACTTCCAATTATTCAAAACACATCATGATTCTCATTTTTTTCAAGAAAACCTTGCCATGAGAAGGCTTAACCATACCAGTTCTCAGAGAGTACTTCACCAACCAAATTTTCCTAGACCAATGTTGATGCATGGAACTGATGGAAACTTTGCTGGAAATAGAGCTTTTCAGGAACCACAACAACAAGCTTTGTTGATCTCTCAACCAAGAGTCAATCAATTTTCAAATCCTAACCTTCAGGTTGTTGCTTCACAACCTCCGATGCCATCTTTGAGGAATAATGTCAATGTTACTAACATGACATCATCTGCAGCTCCCCCAATCCTCCAACTGAATGATGAAATTGAGGTGTCTTCAATCGATGGAACTAGGGCATATATCAATCAGTTGGATAAACCAATTGATAATAATGTGTGTGCTAATTCTGCTAATATCAATGATAACATAATGAATCTGGAGTTAGGGCTCTAGAAATTTAAGGAATTTGTTCCTTTTGTTTGTTGTCATGAGATATGATATTATTAGTTGCAAAAAATAATCATTGTACACAACATATCACCTTAAATAAAGTTGTGTTAATAAAAAATTAATTTCATCCATCTCAATATAAATGTCATGTTTAGAATATTTATGCATTTCAAATTATTTATCAATTTAGAATATCAATACAATTTTTTTTAATAATATCTTTATTTAAGCTAGTAATAAATTTAGCCTCTTATATTAATGTGTGAGAAATTTCATAAATATTCTTTCTATGAAACTAAATCAAAAAATTGAAATAAAAGTCTCATATTCAATTGGTTCATCCTTCATATGCTTAAATATAATGGTAATTAAATCAATTTTGGTCATTTATAAGCAATTACATCTCCCAAATAATCGAGTTTCTCTAATGTTAATGGCTTTAAGGAAGATAACACTAGTGAATCTCAAATCCAATATTTAGAGTGTATTTCGTATTTTGTGTTTATGAATTTCCTCTGTCTTACGCCATGTGGGAGAAATCAATCGGTCCTCAAAATTTTAAGTAAAAATGATATATGCACCGTTTATTTGAATTAATTTTTTACAATACCATTTATTTTAATTGATCACTTTTGTTATATTAGCATCTAGAGAGAGAGAGAGAGACTTTAATAGTAACTTTGCATAGAGTTAATCTGTTTAATAACTCATTATAAAAATCATATTTCACCCATCCAACCATTGAATTAAATGTTCGTATTGAGTAGATCAATACTATAGCTAGAATTGTTGATTTTTTAGAAAATTTTGTTGAGTTGATCTATATAATAATAACTTTAATCAAACGGTTGGATTGAAGAAGTCTAATGTTTGTAACGGGTTATTAAGAGGAATGATCATACACATAGTTACTCATGGAGTAATATTTTTTTAGAGGACTTTTAGAGTAAGTTGATCTTTACTCGTATATATAGCTTAAAATTATAGATACTTAATTCTTGTAAAATAATTCTAGTACATAGTCTCTCTAGCCTCATATATAAGCAAGAAAAAAATATCTCATGCTCTTTAAGAAAATTAGTTTTTCTTCTCAAACAAAAAAAGGAGTTATATTTTCTAAAATGTCCCTCATGGAAACTTGAACCATGAGAAAAAAAGAGGTGTTATATAAATCAAATATAAATTAATAAAATGATATTTTAGGAATAATAGCATTAAATGTAGTAAAACTAGTCAAGATTTTCATATATTTCAGACCACAACATAACAGAAAAATATTTTGTTGCTTATATTCAAGATTAAAGGGAGAAGTTTTATGAGAGAGTTCGACAGAGACTTTGCATCATTATGTTGCAAGCATGAGCCTAGTGCAGGATTGAGTCTTGGTATCTTCATTTGAAATTTAGACATAGATGTTAAGAATCCATCAAATATAGTTTCAATCAAAAATGAGTTGTGTAAATCAAATTATAGCTAAAAATCAAGCAAGGATAAACCTGAAAAATTAACATAGGAAGTTGAGATTGATTACTAATTTAAGCAGGGAAGATGGAAAAATTAGAATTAAGGATGAACATAGAAGTTATGAATAATTGAATTAAATTTACAAGGGTATTACAATCAGGTCTATTTGTTGAGTGAGAGAGAGCCAAGATGTGGATTAACTTGCAATATTAAATTAGGTTTTTGGTTCATCTACTATTTAGGTTTTTATGTACGTCTTATTTATACAATTTTAAGATTGTCATTTAAATGTAATATGTTACCATTTTTTGTCAAAATATATTTAATAACATATTTTTTATGTTACTATTATTGTTAAATGGATCTTAAATAATTAAACTCTATATGAACGTTCAAAGTTTTTGTTTATAAAAAAAGAATTAACAATGTAGAAAAACAACATAAGCACATGGGTATATTAAATCAAATGTTTTTTGTCTACATTTTAGACTAAATACAGTTGACTTTTTGGTTAGTTTGTTTATATTTTGTTACATATTAAATAATTAAAATATTTCAGTGTAAGATTGTTTGTAGTCTGATTTTTATATTCCTTATATTGAAAAAGGAGAAATAAATAATATTATTTTGGTAAAAATATAAATCACCTAAATAACTTTTTTTCTTCAGAAAAGTCAATTAAATAACTTCTTAACTTGTATGTTTAAAGCATAGATTACCAAAGATAAAGATGAATAACTTGAAATTAATCGATACATTGAATTTTAAAAATACAAATAAATGTTATTAATTACAATGTTAGTTGAGTTTAATTTATTTATACACACTTTATTTTTGTTCAGTAACCTAGTGGCTAGAAAATAAGTAGGGTGTTTGAAGTTCGAACCACAGTCATTGCATATATTATTCAATAATCCTACCAAGTAAGCGTTCATGAGGACTGTACACCCTTTTTTTGAAAGCCAAAATTATATTTTGCTCTATCTTATTATAAATGTCTCTTTTGCAATAAATTTTTATCTCAAGATAATTATTGTTTTAAAATATCAATAAAGTATTAACAAATTTTTCATTAGCATACCCTTATTTAGTGTATCTTATTACGCAAACCACTCAGCTAACTATAATTAATAATGATGCTTTTTAAAAAATGAAACTTATTTTATCTTTGAAACTAATGTAATTTGTAACACCACTATTTTCAATAAACAACATTTTCATATATCTACATGTGTATACGTTCACCTATAGCCATTATTTTAATTGATTTTATGAGCGTACGTACAACTGTGGTTGACATGATATTTTTGTGTCTATTAGATTAATAATAATTGTATGCCTAATATATTTAAATTACAGTCAAACAATCATTTTATTATAGTTGTATTTATTTATGACTAATTATCTTGATATACGATTAATATTTTCAATTTGACCTTTGCTTAATATTTTAGCCATAATTTGAGATGCATAACTCCTTTTGAAGTGAAACTAAATCCTTTTTGCTAAAATGGTTCGTGCATAAGCTAAGTGTGAGCGATGGGTGTGCCCCCTTCCATGATCACACAAATTCTTCATTTGTGCTTAAGTGATTTTAATCATATTACTCTCATTCTATCTAAATCCTAGCTCCACGATACATCTAAACAATCCTTTTTCTCCCAAATAACAAATAACGCTCAAATAATTCGTTGATTCTTGATCAACCTAGTAAATTTCAAATACTTTCTATGATAAAGAAGAGAGTCCTCGCCAATATTCAGTATCATGAGTTAGACTCTATTTTCCTTTAGATTCTTAGAGGTGCACTTAGACATTAATTATAATTGTTTTGTGTAAATGTCTAAGTGCTGTCAATTTGATGTACATGTGATACGTGTATTTGTGCATGGTTAAAGTTTTTGATTTGCTGAGAAATCTACGAGTTATGCCTAATATGAATTATGCCTAATATGAATTGTGTAAATGTGTTGTGAATTTGTAAATTGTGTAAATGTGTTGCGAACATGAGATACATGTTGTGAAATGCGTTGTAAACGCTATTATTTCGGGTTATCCATTGGTGATCCAGGCTTTGATAGGTTGATAGTGAGAGGAATAGTGACTGTTGTATTCTATGGAGATGTGAATTGATTTATATTTGGTAAAAATATGAGGCTTTGATAGGTTGATAGTGGGATGAATAGTGACTGTTGTATACTATGGAGATGTGAATTGATTTATATTTGGTAAAAATATGAGGCAACAGTAATATTTTTTAAATTATGATTTTTGAAGATAAAAGCAAATCTTCTCTGAGTTTGAAAATGTTTTGATCTCAAGAGTTAATAAACCTTAGTTACTTTAGTTACAAGATATTTTAATTGAGGATTTATGTACAAGTGATTGTGAGAGTGTAGATTGTTGCATTAGAGCCTTATCTTTGAAAATAAAATTTGATGTTATTCGAAAATGTTGCGTATTTTACTCAAAACTATATTATTTTGTTATATCTTTTAAGTTGGAGTTTAAGACTACACAATAAATAATTTTCATAAGAACTGTTCATAACTCAAATGAGACACTTATAATGAAACATAGAGAGTATTAAACAAGATATTCAAAATACAATATATACTTATAATAGAACATCAATACAAAATATCAGAATAAACTTATGCTCAATTCAAGAAAAACACACCTAAACTCAAAACCAAAATATTTTACGAACCAAATTGGTTCGAAAACAATATCTTTGAATTGATGTTTTGAAGATAACAAAACAAGAGAAAAACTTGTTTACTAACTATATGTTCAAGTTTACAATTATGGTTTAACAAGATCTAAATGACTCGTGCGCATAAGGGCATCAAGATTCAGCTTTGCAACAAGAATCAATAAGGCATCTCTCTACGCCTAGCTCTAAAGCCCCGATACTTCAAAAATGATGACGTATCGTGTCTAATACATATATGAATAAAAGCATTGTATATATTGAATTGATTCATTTAACCTATATGGGTGTGTGTCTTTTATGTTTGTATCGATTCAAGTAGTTGTAGTTCATCCTTTCAATCGAATCAATTCACCCCTCGAGTTTTGGGAGTTGTTAAGCTGAGTCGATTCAAAATCTTTTGAATAATATCAATTATGTTCCGAGAATTCTTAATCAATTCAAAAGTTTGCCTAAGAACACTTGAATCGATTCAATCACATGAATCGATTCGATGTTCTTGCCTTTCGACTCAAGTTTAGAATCTTCACCCAAGTTTCATATTTTACACTATTGAATTGACTCAAGGAATGTCTGAATCGATTCAAATGAGCTTTTTTTGTTTTATTTTGAGCCAAATTAGCCCCTATCTCACTTGCCTATATATACTCAAATCCACTCATTGTTGAAGCAAAAATCCCTTTAAATTTGTTTTTAAATGATAAACAAACTCTTGTATTAAAATTAGGATTATAATTTTATTTGGTTATTTAATGTGTGCTCTTGAGTGGATTTTATTAAGGATAGGAAAATTCAATTCTCACATTATGTTAAAGCCATGTGCCCTTTGATAATAAAGATCAAGCTTCTCAAGAAGAATGTGATGATAATTCAATTTGAATTAAGAAATGATAATTATTGAATTAATCCATAAGCATCAAAAAAGGAAAGGCATGCGCAAATGCAAGGCAAACTGGAGAAACTTTCAAACATGTGTTAAACATTTACTAAAGAAAGGATGATGACAAGGCACTAGAATGAGTCTTGGTGAGCAAGCAAAGCAAAAAAGCATAAAGTAACATGACTTGGTGAACAAGTATGCAAAATAATTAAAGAATGATGTCTTGGAGACAAAGTAATGCAAGGACAATAAAAATAATGCATCTTGGAGTACAATTCAGAAAAAGTGGTAAAAGAGAAAATGACCTTTTACTGTTCATGTACGTTTTTGCAAAGAGACACGCTCAAACTCTTAGTTATAAAGTTGAGGTCGAGGATGACAAGCTCCAGCTCAGCATACAAAATAATGGGAAAATTATAATTTTGCAATTCTTATCAAACATGAAGGGTGTCTATACAAGAATGAACAGGTGCAAGATATTGAAGGATAAAGGTTGGTTATAAATAGAAGTTTTCTCTCAACAAAGAAAGCATGAATTTTACAAAGAATCACAAACCTACAAACAAGTGAAAAATTCATCAATCAATCTTAATATCAAATACTCTTACAGTTCTCAATTATATTTTCGGATCATCTTTTTAAGAGTATTGAGAAATACAACTTCTCATCGTCTTAGTAGCTTGAAAGTTGTAATTAGATCCAAACATCAAATCTTATTTTGATTGTATATCCTCAAGCCTGTAAAAATTTGAGTGATAGTGTAAGTTTGTTGAAGCTAATAATATCAGTGGTGTAAGCTTGGCGAGGTTAAGAAAATACATAGTTGTATATCCTCAAGCTCTTTAAAAGCACGAGTGATAGTGTAATCCTGGTGAGACTTGGAGAATACATATTGTTTTGCACATTGCAAAGAGGAGGAAAAAACTCCTAAGAAGTAGTGGATAATCTCACAAAAGTTGTGGGGACTGGACTAACCCATAATGGGGGAACCATGATAACTTCTCTGTGTGATCTCTCTTAAACTCTACTCTTTACTTTGCGATTTATTTATTCTAGTATTGCATATTCGTTTATTGTTATACTAATCATCTTATTCCAAGCAAAGTCTTCAGAGTTTAATTTCCAAAGACAACAGAGAAATTTTTAAAGGGTCACTATTCAACCCCCTTCTAGTGACATTTACTTCAACACCACTCATTCTCTCACTCATAGAATCAATTTGCAGAAACACTCAAAAGTATCCAAACTCCTTCTTTCTATAAACTTTTTCTAAGAACTTTTGTAGGATTTGGGATATAGATTCTCAAGGTGCTATAAGATAATTGTAAGTTTGGTTTCTTTCAAAGATCTTGGTATTGCATCAAGAATCTGAAGAAAAAGTAGGTACTTTTCACCTTTAACGGGAATTGTAGGGGTTGTTTCTTAGACATTCAAAGGTTGAAGGAGATTGAAGTGAAGGCATAATGAAGAAGGTTTCTTGGCTGAGAAGTCCTAAGTATCTCATGCAAGCTTAACAATTCGAAGACCTTGTGATTGCTCGATTTCAAAAGAGCTTGAAGATTTGATACACAATGTGATTGCTTAGCATGATCAACACATTTAGGCAAAGCTGAAAGGACTAAAAAGTACATTTTACTTAAGGAAAATGCTAACAGGTGTCTCAGATACACTATTTAAGAACTTTAAATCATAATTTTTTTTATAATAATTCGTTTTTTCAATACATTGAAAATTGTAATAGTTAATTTTTTGAAAGAATAATTTCAAAATTTAGAATTAACCATTAAAAATTGTATTAGATAACTGAATGGGCCCTTGTTAAATATACTCTTTACTTAGCAAGACTCTTTACTTAATTAACCATTTTACTCCCTCAATCTCTTTATATAAACATTCATTTAACTAATATCTTTTAAAACTATTAGATGTATCTATTATTTTAATTAAACGACTAAATTTGTCTCTAACAATTTTGAGAAATGTGAAATCACAACCAATTTAACGGCACATTCAATTCTCTTTCCTATCCGTGATGATGTAGTAGTGAGTCAGGCAAAACACGTTTAGGCATTGACGTCAGAATCAACAGATCTCCACCGTCCACGTAATCATTTAACAACGACTTTACTCAGAAAGCGAAGAATGAATCATTTTGTTGGAATCGCCGTCTAAACAGCATCAACTCAAAAATCTCTGACATTTATCGATCCATCTTTCTCCATAAATCAGGTTCACTTTTCAATCAGATCTTCTTGATCCCAATAATTGATCGTAAAACTGCTTCTTACATATTAACACATCAATTTCTTGCAAATTTTAATATAGTGATATTTAATTCATTGTGTTTAGTTTATACAATTCACTATTCTAATTTAATTTATGTTATTATATGCTTCTCGTTTTTACATTTAATGAATTTGCACTGTCCAGTATAATGTATTAGTATCTTGCATCGGATATGACACTGATACAGACACGTTGATACACGTCGGTACCGCTAGTAATTTGGACATACATACATTCAATCTGAAGTATCGGTGTTACATTGTTTAGTAGCAAGGTTTTAAATTGAATTTGGTGACTCCAATTGTGATTTGTGTCCCCAATGTCAAGGCTTTTGGAATCTTTGTGATTGTGTTGGGATCACAATTCCTGTTGCATCAACGGATACTGTATGCAATTTTTCGGTATTGTCAAAGATCATGTAGTTTAAAATCTTGTTTAGTGGTTAGGATAGTGGAATGTCGTAGTTTAAAAAGATGTTTTGTTTAGTTAGGGGTATGCTTGGATTAGCTTATTTGAGTTCACTTATTGGCATTACCAATTGTGTGAGGCTGTTTTGGAAAACTTAAGAAAACAGCTTATGACGTGATCATAAGCCATTTTTATAAGTTCTCAAAGATAGCTTATGGAAACAGCTTATATCTTATACAAAAGTAATTTAACTTTTAACTTTATTTTATCTTTTGTTGTAGAAATTGATTATACATAAGTACTTATCATGATAAGCGCTTATATTATAAGCTGTATATTAAGTTGTTTATTCAAACATGACCTAGATAGATTTGAATTTTAAAATATTTCATTTGGTATTGGTTTTTGTAACTTGTAGCTGAAAAATTACATTCTTTTTGTCGCGCTGGTTGTCAGAGAAACTGAATTGCCTTCGGTTTATATGGGAGAGAGGGTGGATAAGTCTAGCTCGAGCATGAGCACTAATTCTAAACAAAACAGTGCTATCCCTGGGAAAAAAACGTACAAAAAACAGCTGGTTGCATCGCGTCCCAAAGGCTTTGCACAAAGATATTGTGAACCCCTTGTTTCATTGACGCATGGTGACTTTGGATGCAGTGCTGTGGGGCGTGCTGCATTTTGTTTAGTTAAAGTTGCTGCTTTAGAGGCTGTAAGGAGATTCTCAAAGAGTAGATGCCCTTGTGTCTGGCAAGGTCTGCAGGGTCTACAAATCCTTGCCTACCCACCATTTAAATGGATTCAAAAGTGGGCTGTGTTCAGGGGTTTGGTTAAAAGCATGCAGGTTTGTGATTATCAATTTCTTGGGATATTTTATATTCAATGACATTTCAAAGTAGCAAAAATATGTGATCTGAGTAAAACCATTTTTACTATGTAACTGAATTATCTTGAAGTAGCACTAGCATCATTTAACAAGTTTTAGAAATTGGCTTATATCGTCGATATTTGTGTACTTCTGGACAATCTTTGTTCCACGACGTTTTATGTGGGTTACTTCTATGTATCATACATTTTTAGTGAATTTGTTGTTAATTGATTCTTTTTCTTCTAGTTCATTTTTTGTTTTATATAGAAAAGATTTCCGTTCCCTTTGTATGGACTTGGTAGATTTTTTTATAAAAGCTATTCTTGCTTACAGTATTCTTTCATCTTTGGCTATCATAAGATATACAATATGATATTCCCGTAGTCCTTTTTTTCTGTAAAGGTTAAGGAGCGGAGAACGGAATTAATTTACACACTCCTTCACTTTTTGTCAAGTTGTTTCTGTTTTCTTCTCTTTCTAATATCCCAAACTCTGCTATATACATGAAGCATATGGTTAATACTCTCTCTTCTACCAGGCACTATCAAGACCATTATTAGTTCTTTCCATTGCAACAGCCTTTACTGATGCACTGGAATGTAGTGATGGAACCTCAGATCATATTACTAATTCTCCTGATTCAGAAATATCTGCTGAACCGGCTCCTGTGCAGGATAATTTGAATACTAGGTATATGATTTGAGGCTTCTTGCTAAGGTTTGCATGTGCAATTTATCCTTGTTATGATGTGATTAGTAGAATGACATAATTTTCTATGGAAGAACTGTGATGAGTAGATTAACATTTGTCATCTGCTTATCAAGTTATTATTAACCTTTTGACTTATAATTGCTAGAGGGTTATTTGCCTAATTGAGGATCATTTAATTGGTAAAGTTAGCTTCACAAATAACTGATATGCAACAACCAAACCCTGGATGATCCCACATTTAACATATTTGCTATTACACTTAAGTTTCTGTTTCGGAGCAATTCTTTTAGTGATCTTGGAGTTAATGGAAAATTAGGATCTTTATGTTTGGCAGGTTTCTTTCTGGTTCCTATGTTTCTAATTATTTAAATCGAATTCCTGTTTCTGAATTTTCTTTGTACGAACATTACAAAAAATCAGAACTATGATAGAACATTTGAGAAATTGAAGAAGTTGTAGTTAAGAGAGAGATTAAGATAGATCTTTTTTGTATTATTCATAAGCTGAATTTGTGAATTCAAGAGAAATAATAGCTAGGAATTCACAATGAAGTAATCTAATTGATTACAGAACGGGTGATATACTTGAGAGTTAAGTCCTAAACTGAAGTCTGAACTCTAACAAAATTTGGTATTCTGTTACTTATCTCTCCAACTGATGCAAGTGTTGACTCAGTACTGAAATTGAAAACACAATTACAAAGTAAGTGTAGTTGGGAGACTTCTCTATTAGAACATTGGCACCATTTTTCTGCTCTGATAATGCTCAGTTTAGTAAGTTAGTAGTCTGGTAGTCATTGCATACAATAATCCATCCATGAAATTGTGCAAATTCTGAGATATTTACTGATTGGACGACACTGAACCAGTTTCTACAACGTCTTCTTGAGAATGAAACCTAGTGCTTTATTTCCAACTTGGTGCACTCTGCAGGATTTAGAGTCTGGCCGAGTCTTGTTGGAAAATCAAAATGCCTAAATCTCTCACAGTATCTTCTACCTAGAATTTGAACATCATTTAAGAATGAAAAAACTGTGTAGTCTGGTTTATTTGTGGCTTCCATTTTCGAAATTCTGGTTACATAAAATTAGACACGCATGAACCGAAAAAAAACATCTATTTTGGTTTGTCTTTTTATTTACATATGACATTTGTGGTCTGTTCTTTTTGGGTTTTCTGAGCATGTTGGTTGCATTATAATCATGTGTATGTCAATGTATTTTCTTCGGGTTTCAACATGAATGATTGGTGAAGCTCATTACATTTTTCAATGAAAACACAGATCTTGATAAAAAACAAAAAATATGCCGCATTTTTAATTTGAAACAATTGTTACCGGAGGGCTCTTATGCATTTGTCCAAAATTATTGTAGAATGTTGTTTATTGAGCCAATAATGTACAGGGCTGACCCCAAATCAACCTTAGTCTTTTGGTGTTGGTGCTTGTTATACACTAAGTATCAATCTCAAGAGTAATGACTTATGTTGAGATCCCATATGAACTAGATATATGCCTGAGACAGTCCTTACAAAACTTGGACAATCCTCACCTCTTGATTTAGATTTAGTGTTGAATTAGGTTGAGTCCAAATTCTAAGACGGTATCAAAGTCTATCCAAGACTTGTTATTGGGTCACCCATATTTGTTTATGTTCTAGTTGACTTAGTCCTAGGCATGAGGGGTGTTCTTGTTTGGCCACCTGCAATTTTCCACGCTCTACGTGTCCAGTCCTGGGTGTGTTTTGAGATCTGACTTTGTAAGGATTCAATATGAGGTGGTGTTTTAAGTAATTAATAGGTAGTTAATTAGGTTTAAGTAGATTATTATTAAGTGGCCCATTAGGATTAAATAATAAGAGGCCCATTAGAGTTAAATACTATAATGTTCTCTTTATTTGAATATAAAGGGGAATTCTTGGGAGTTTTAGGGAGGACGGAATAAGGAAGTTTTATGTTTAGGGCCAGAGTAGGATTCCTCTCTGAGTTGTGTCAGAGCTTTGCTCTGGGAGTAGATAGAGAAACTATCTCTTCTACTATTTTACTATTTTCATTCATATCAACAAAGCACCCTATTTTATTGAATCACCATCTGTTTTCTTCATCTTGTTTGGTTGTGTAACTGTTAATACAAATATAGGATCCTTTGGTTCCTGTCAGACTTCAACTAGTAATATGGCTACAGCTGTCTATAAGGATTGGGAACCGTCATCCCTTGATCTGGTTTTTGGGTTTTAGTTAGGCCTAGCACAAATTCAAAGAACTTCAATTTTTTGTCTAACACCTCGTGAATAAAGTGATTTTCATGATTGACATTCTTTAGACCTTTCTAATATTTTCTTTCCTTTTTCACAGTCAACCCGAGAGATCTCCTGAAGTTTTAGAATATGAAAATTGGTTGACTCAACTCAACGAAGAGCTGGAAAATCAAGGGATTAGTTTGCCAGAAAGGTATTTGATGGTTTTGTGCATAATTGTGCTATTTCGGAAAATGCCATAACATGATACTCTCAGAATTCTATTTCAAACTAATCTATTGGATTTTCATACGATTGTAATCATTTTTTAATTTTTGTTGGTAATGTAGATCTACTATTGTCTCCTTGTTTGGAAAGAGAAGCAAAAAATGATAATTTATTGGCAATTGTATTTAGTTGCTTTTCACAATTGAGCATTTGGACCCTTTAAAGTGGCTGAAGTGTAAAGTGAGAAAATTAAGGGTTGTTATCTTAACAAACTCATGATTTGCTATGATGTTCCTATAAAATTTACCTTTGATTTGTAAATTAATGGTTGCCATTACTCACTTTACTCTCTAAAGTGAATTACTCACTTTGGAAGAGCCGGATCTCACAACGGAATATATGTTAAATTATTTTCATTGAGTGAATAACATTAAATAAAATCACTTAGGATATTCATTATATTTTATGTAATCACTTTATTCATCCCCAGCTCGGGGATTAAGTACTTATGCAAGTTACTAGTGATCGTTGATTTTTTATTTTATTTTTTGGCAATGTTCTATATATTCTCATTCTCGGTTTGTATTGTTGCATTTCTTGAGACAAGTTTCAAAATCTTGGTCAGAGGTTCCTTATTAGATAGCAATAGCATATTTACTTGCATATTTCTTGGTTTCTCCTGTTGCAGTGGACCATGATTTAGTGGTGTTTGTGCAGAATCAATGACGATGAGCTCCACAGATTTTACACAGCTTCTAATAATGACTTTTCATGCTTCCTTACCTCAATCAAGAAGACAATACGCTGGCGGGAGTGTTACAAAATTCTTTCAGTAGAAGAGCTGGAAATGTGGTCAAATTTGGTGTTCTGGCATGGATCTGATTTGTCGCACAGACCCTGTCTCATTGTAAGGCTTGGGATAGCTTGCAGCACATTGGCATCCCAAGATAAACCTCGATTTTCTCAGGCAATTAGTATGTTTTTCTTTCGCTTGCCACTAGTTCTCATATTTGCTTTATTTTGAAATTGCAACCCCCTCACTGCTCCCTTCTGTCTACTGAACATTTATAAGTAGAGATTCTTCACTTGTCACTTTTCATGCTTTAGTTTAATGAGTAACCAATGATCTTTGCTTCAGTATCACAGGTAGAATATGGGGTCTTGCACTTTGTTGATAGAGAAAACCCTCAAATTACTGTATTGGTGGACTGTGAAGGGCTATCTCCATTGAGAATTCCCATGCAAATACTGAGATCCTGTTCTTCCATTCTGCAAGATCACTTTCCTAATCGTCTTGGTTGTTTGTTTGTCATACGACTTCCAGCAATTGCTCGTGTTATTGCCCAGACTTTTCTTCAGGTAATCTCTCCCTTCATTTATTTACCCTAAAACAACAGAAAATAGCAAAGAGGGAATGTAGTCTCAGTCAATAAAAAAACAAGGGAATGTAGTCAAAACGTTGTTAATCATGAAGTACACGGTTATTCAATAAATTGTTTGATTGAATGCAATTTTAATTATCCTAGGGGCGCGTCAAATATTGAAGAGGTTTCCTTGCTTGTGCAACACATTTTTTGTTACAAAATTTGTGCTTTCTTTAAATGAAATAATTTTAAGCATTTGAATCATAGGTTTTAAAGCCAGCTACTAAGAAAAAGTTAAAAATAGAAGGAGAGATGTACAAGAAGGTTCTTTTTGACAATCTATCAATACTGCCATCATATCTTGGAGGCAGCTGCACATGTGTGAAGTGTTCTAAAATGGGCAAGCGGGATAGAGTGCAACCTCATGAAACTGGGACCAGCAGCAGCAGAATTGTTAGGGAGGATGATATCAGTGACAACGAGGATTCACCATCACTGCGTCTACATCCAACTATGGTATTAGATGACCGTCAAAGCAACAGCTATGACCAGGTGTTGAGAACCGCTGTCATAAGTATTATCGTATTTTGGGTTGTCATAGCTCTTGGTGCTGGAGTATACGAACCTGGTGTGTAAAATTGGCCAAATTAGTTTACTTCCCTAGTTGAAATAAATTTGTAGAGAACACCTCTTGTAGGATTTGTCTTTGTGAATTAGGAGGTGGCAATGGTTCAAATTCTACAGATAAAATATCTCTAGTTTTGGCTTGCACAGCTGCAATAAAAGGTGTGCGTTTATGGGTTTTATAATTTTGTTTCACTTATAAAATTGTTACTGCTATAGTTTTGATCCTAAATAACTAGATTAGATGGTATCTACTATCTAGTAGGATTTACATGGGATTCCTGTGTTTTTTATAGAAGCATAGTGAGTTTTTTTACTTTTCAAGTTCAAATATAGTATAGACTATAGAGTATCGCCAGCCATCTATAATTGACACATGTTCTGAATTAAATGTAGTAGCATTGATTTTTCCGTTCAAGTGTTAAACTTAGATCAAATAGGAGCACTGATTTTACTTTAGTATGCCCATACTATACCTTTTTCACATTGTCTTCAACCTTCGTATTTTCAACCTATATCACTACCAACACCAATAAAGAAAGCACCTGATCCGTGAACAGCTGTACTACAAAAAATCATTCTACTCTTCTCAAATGTAAACTTTTGAGTAACAAATGGATATTTTTATTATAATTTTATACAAATCTCAAATGGGTATTCTTTAAAATGTTGATTTTGATATTGGGACTTGGGTTGCATTTCAAGGCTGAAAGATTCAGATTCTTAAGTTTTTCCCTTGAAGCAAATGATGCGCAACATCTCGTTGAGCAACTAGAGGGATACCTTGTTTCAAATCCTCACATTTGTAAGAACGGTGTATAGTGATGGAAATTATGTGCTTGTTGCATATTGTGTTAGGGTCCAATTGTTGTCTCGTGTAGATTGAAGATAGTAAAGTTGACGACAATGTAAAAAAAACCATATAATAGTGTGGGCAGACTACAATTCCTATTTGGTATAATGGTAGATAATTAACTGGTACATGGTGAACAAATTTAACATTTGTCCATACTAAATGCACCTGATATGATGATATCGATCTTTTTGAAGATCTCCGATCCGAATAGATGAAAGCCCTTAAAGATATTTTTCGCAAGCATGTAAATTTACCCAATTGTGAAAATAAAAAGCTACTTTACTCAGATGGATACACATACAATGTTTTTCATCCAAGCATGATCTGATTATGAAGGTCAAAGCTTTGGTCTTATTTTTGGAAAAATAATTTATTTCATCCCAATAAAGAGGCAATGCAATGTGGAGAAGAGAAACATAAAATTATGGAACAACATATGCATGGATTCGTCTGAATATGTATACGTGTGTAATTGATCATGGTGACGGGAGAGAGACGAGTGAACAGCAACAAAGTAGCTTTTGATCAAAGTTGCGCAAGATGTTTCTATGATCTGTTCTTGCACTATCGTTTCTGGGTTTGGTTTTTGGTTCAAGCTTGATCTGTTTTTCTCACTCTTAGATTCGTTTTCCTACTTCATGGGTTGTTGGTTCCGATTCAAACTCTGATTTTTGGTTGCTCGCTTTGAATCTCTTCCAGGTGTGTTGGTTTCGTCTGTTGTTGATCATTATTGTTGGTTTGATTTGTTGTTGTTTTTGTTGGTGGTGTGTAGCTTGTTGCCCTCAATTCTTCTATGTTGGTGTCTTCCATGGCTAACTCTTTCTTGATCAATTGGCCATGTCTTGTTTCTCCACTAGCAAATCCCTCAACAAAATCATCTCAACCAATCATCTGAAACATTTCGAAACCACTGACACAACAAAAAACTTTTGCTCAAGCTCTCAACAACGTTTGTGACATACCGTTGAGTTAGCTACCTCTACCTTGTGTTAAAGTTCATAGAATTTGAATCACAATGCCAAAAGATGAGTATCTTTGCTGGTGTGGAAACGTGCAAACAAAACTTGCACGGTAGAATAATTTGGCCCAAGGGTGCTGCTTCATTGAGAGTGGATGCTTTGCACACCAAACTATCGACCCTTTGGAAATCATTGGGAAAGTGGGGAATCACATCCCTTGATAAAGGCTTCTATGAATACTCATTTTAATCCTTTGAAGATGTAAGAAGTGCCAAAGCAATTGATTCTTGGAATTTAAGCCCCGGTTACTTGAAACTTTTTGCTTGGAGCCGTGATTTTAACCTTCAAGCGCAACAACAATCATCAACTCAGGTATGGGTTCGAATCTATATGGTATTTATTAGAAATATTGGAGACCTAAGATCGTATTTGCAACAGCAAGCAGTATTGGTACTCTTATTTGTGTGGATGACACATCCAATAAATCTATGTTTGATAGGCCTTTTGGCCATTTTGCAAGAGTTCTGGTTGACATTGACATTAAATAACGTATCATATACAAAATTTTAGTTGAAAGAAAAGGCTTTTTTTTGTTGATTTAGATTACGTAAATCTTCCTGAATTTTGTAATCACTGCAAAATTATTGGTCATAATATTGATTATTGTAAAAGGATCAACAAAGACCATATACATATTGTTGATGTTGAGGCTAAGATTAACAGAATACAAATTAGGCAAGAACATAGGAAGGTGAACTCAAAAACTACCAAGATTGTTGACACTGTGGAGATAACTTTGAATGAAGTCAACAATCATGTGATTGCTGATAATGGCATTGAGTATGCTATACATATAATTTAGGTTGAAATTAATGAAAGTTTGGCTCAAAATAGTACATATTCAACTTTACCACAAAATAGGGATGGTTATATGATAGAAAACCCCCTTTGATCAAAGGTAAAGCTGACAAGAATCGTAATGATGATTCATATTCTGTTAACATTTTCTTTCGAGATGAGCATCAAGAGAAAGTAGTAACATATTCATTTCCTTTGATAAATAGCTCTATAATGGTGACAAACTCTAACTTGTCAAACTTCAGTGCAAATGTTATTCGTGATATACAAGTTTTACGACATGTTTCTATGGTGACGCAACAAACTATGGATTCTCTGAGTGATTTGTGGGCTAATATGGCTCATAAAGAAGAGAATATTGATTCGGCTGAAAACACAAGTAAGCCAATTCAATTGGTGGTCCCAAGAAAGAAGAAGTCTAAGAAGCAGCAGTCTGAGGCAAGAAAAGGGTTCAAGGTAGGTGCTTCTAGCGATTCACCTCACTAGTTCTTCGGTGGGAGTTGTCCCCCCTGGTTTTAGGCATTGTATTTGTTTCGGTTTCTCCGCTTTTGTTTTTCTTGAGGGTTTTGGTTTAGTCTGCCATTTCTTTGTACTTTTGTCTCCTTTAATATATGAATGGAGCACTACAGCAGTTGACCCCTCTACATCCCATCTTTTGTTTAAGAAAAAATATGCATGGATTCGTCTTGAGATGTGGATTAATCAATTTTTGCATGTTAAGAGTAACCGCAGTTGTTATTTTTTTCTTCTTTTTGCCTACAAGCGAATTGACAAATACCACATGAAACTCACACGCATAAATGAAGATCCCAATTATAAACTGGTACACATCGAATATCTAGTCTAGTAATTTTGACATTTGTCAATTGAGTTAAGATTTATAGATACTACTCCCTTCGTCCCATATTATGAGCAAAAAAAGTAAAAAATCACACTTATTAAGAAAACTAAAACATAGTAGTTTGCAACATAGTTTCTTGTGTTATCCTTAAAATAAGTTTTATAGGGAGATGTAAAAACAATTTTCATTGGTTATTGGTTATTGAAAAAATGAAAGAGAGAGCAAATTGAATGCACTTTGCATTTAATTTTCCTTTGGAAAAGATAATATTTTGAAACAATATAGTTAAATATGATAAAAGTTGGTCTTTTTTCCTTATAATTTTGGACAAAGAAAATGAGTTTTTTTTGCTTATAATTTAGGACGGAGGGAGTACCTCCATCCTTAATTATAAGACCCTTTTGAGAAATGTTTTTGTCCCTCTTTATAAGACCCCCTTGCAATTTCCAACTACATTAATCATTTCTTTACATACATGCCCTTATTTATTATACATCTTTTTCTTCAATCAGCAATAAATAGCATATGAAAAACATAAACTCTCTATCAGATAAAATTGTAAAAGCAACAGTGATCGCAAACAACTTTAATACAAATATTCACTTTCTTAATTCCCGTGATTTTAACAAAAGGATCTTATAATTAAGGATGGAGGTACTCCCTAATTATAAGACCCTTTTGTTATGTTAAAATGACTAATTATAGGGTCTTATATAGTAATAACATAACATCTTAACGTGATAAATTATTTTGATTAATGAAATGCATAAACACCATCATGAAAAACAAAGTACACACTACACACTAGTTTACCGAAGTGTTTGGCAGTTTGAGAGTGAGAGAAGTAGAAGACAAGACAACCTCTACGCTTAGGTGAAATATCCAGCAAGCAAGCAAGCGTTTCAGTTACACTTGCGTTGGTAGGTTTGACTGTAAGACACTCTTGTCTGTCTGTCTGTCTTTTTTGTCCATGTACTATACCCCAACATGCAACTCTTCGCGTGACACGTGGCACCCCTTGATTGGTAATCTCCTACATTAGTTTCAGCATATTCGGTACCGGCTCAAATAAGCTCATGAATTCTCCTTAATTTCCACTTCATCTCCAAAAGTGACATGACAGAAAACTTAAAATTATTTACTTACATTTTATCTTTTATATTTATTAATTTTTTTTAAAATTCCATCTTTGTAAATTTAGCCTTTCAGAAAACAAAAAGCTTTGCAAATTAAAAAAATAGATTAAATAAGCTTTTGTTTCTATTTATCAAAAAATAGTTTTTTTGTCCTTTAAATATAATCAATTTCGTTTTTAACCCTTATAAAAGAAATTATATATTTTGGTCTTTTAAAAACTTTTCAACGCGTAGTTTTAATCTCTATTAGATTAAAATTTGTTTAATTATGCTTAAATTTTAAATAATTTAAATAATTCTTCACATTTGTTTAAAACATTATAAAAAGTTTTTCTGTAAAAAATTAGTTCAAAAATAGATTTTTAGGTCCAATTAGTTTTATAATAGAGGTACATGTTTGTCTTTTCTTTCTTTTTATTGTGTTACTGTTTGTAAATTATAAATGATATTTTTATAAAATTTTGATTTCGAGTAAAAATATAAATATTTGTGATTTTTAAATTATAACAAACCCCTTTCAAAAAAAGTTATAACAAATCATTTGCCAAAAAAATTATAACAAACCTTAAAAAGAATCACACAAATTATATTTATCTTTTTCAATAACAAATATTATAATATGGTAACATTTTATATCTTTTTCTAATGACAAAAAAAATATCAGTATTATAGAAAAAATTGTTTACTAGTCTATCCAACACCTCTTTATATATAATATAGATTAGTAATTTTTTGAGGGAATATAGATTAGCATTATTATTAATCATCTGTCCCTGTCAATCTCATTCACTCAATTCATTCCCAAAAAAAAATTCTTAACCATAAAATCCAATTTCAACTTGGACCCTCCTCATTCATATCCATCACTTAGGTACAATTACTCAACTCGCATTTGATTCCTTAGTTAGGTAGAATTTGTTATGTTTTGTTTTGTTCTGTTCTTTCCTATGTTCTGTTTGGTGTGATTTCCATCACTCTTCTCATTTGTTGCTTTGGAGCTTTCATTACTTCCTTCAACTTTACGTGACTTTCAAGCCTTCCAAATTTAAATTATTTCTTTTTTATTTTTTCTTTCTTTTTCTTAATTCTCTAATTAATTTTTAAAAAACTTTTATTAATTTAATTAGCGTTTGGTGGATCTAATTCCTTTTATGCCTATATATAAATTGCTCTGATCACGGTGTGATTAGATCACAAGAGTTGTTAGGGTTTTGGTTTCAACATTTTTCTTCTCTAAACTCTCGATCAGGTTCATTTACTTGGTTTTGGTTTATGAAATTTTGATTTTTCTGATTGTTATAATGATTTTGATCTTTCTGAAATTTGATGCAGGAATTGAAATTCAGAGGTCTTTGCAATGGCAGGGAATTCTTCTAATGGAGATCAATCAACAACAGCCAAGCAGCCTCCTTTGCCATCTCCCCTGCGTTTCTCCAAATTTTTTCAGGTAAACTCAGTTTTTTTTTTTATCAGAAATTTTCTAGCCACATTGTTGTTCTCATTTGTTTTCTGGATCAATCTGATAGAAAACCGTGTTAATTTAGTTATTTTGTTTTGGTTTTCCGCGCTTTTTTGTTTTTTTCGTACCAAGTAGCACAAACACGGACACTGACGGTGAACACAACACCACAATGTAGATATTGATAATAATTTGAGAAAATTGAAGTGACTCTGTGTAGTCACGTGGGTTGGTGTCGGACACTAGACATATCTTCAATTTGAAGTTTAGTAGGTGCTACATAAGCTTCAATTTTTTGTATTTGTTGAATGTGATGATCATAATAAATACAATGAATAACTTAGCATTGTTTATGACTTTGTTCTTCTGATCTTGCATGTAAGTGCAAACTTCAGAACATTGAACCATCAGAAGAGCTTACCACCAACCTCGTTGTTATATCCTTGAATTTGAATGAATCTTTTTTATAAGTCTTGAGGGGGATGATAATTGAGACAAGATCGTAAGGATGTTTGGTTTTTTTTTTTTTTTATTGATTAGT
>Ga0228711_1003506_pt1 | contig 24395 bp, 17 predicted proteins | sample MedpolnodulmetaG_2_FD_177996 | JGI IMG/M metagenome (GOLD analysis project Ga0228711, IMG submission 177996) | Root nodule microbial communities from Medicago polymorpha collected in Santa Monica, California, United States - brown nodules | ecosystem: Host-associated > Plants > Roots > Nodule... | reverse complement strand
TTTTTTTATTTTTTTTTTTTTTTTTTTTTTTTAGGAAAGGTTTTACTAGTTGGTTTGGTTTTATGTTGGCTTGTATAGTATATATACGTGTAAATATATTGAATGAAACGATAGCTGGATTTATATACAGATTGTTTTGGATTCACCCTTCAGAGTTTAAAAAAGTTTTACTTTTATATTTAAAATTTTAATCGTCATTTATATATTCAGTAAATAAGTTACTCTTTTTTCTACGCAAGTTCTATATAGCTTTCTCATTTTCAACAGTGTCAGCCAGATTCTCATGTCATTGTGGTAGGTATGGTGGCATTCACTGTCAAGTGAACAGTGATGGTGAATTAAGGTGTCGTTTTAGGCAGGGATGAGAATCCAAGTGTGATAATCATAAATACCATGCGCCGGTATATTACAGGAGTAAACAGAGGTGAAAAGGATAGGAAAAAACTTTACTTGTGCACATGGTAATTAACCATTAAGCATTTATAAGCTGAATATGATTTTCTGGACAGACATTTTTTTGGTTTGATTTAAAGCACAGTCATATAAAACTAGTTAGTTAATACTAATATACTATACCACATATTTATTCGTAAGCCTGTTTATTAGAAGATAAGTACCATTTTATTTCTCTGATAATCATTTTAAATAAGCACATTTTTTTTTTTTTTTTCGTTAGTAATTTTTTTTTTTTAATTCCGTAGTTTATTTTCTTTCTTTGTTAATCATTTTAAGAAAACACATATTTATACGCAAGCTTTAAAAAATTGTTTACTTTCTTCCTTATCATAAAATTTATGCATATGTAACCACTAACCAGCAATTAGGCGCATTTTTTTTTTGAGAGGAGAGGAATGACCTAGCCAACTTGGCCACATGATATTTTAAAAGAAACATTGTTTAGTATTTCAATTTTTTTTTTTTTATATAGGTTCTAAAAGACTGAATGACGTAAGTTCAAACCAATTATCTTATTTTCAGATGAAATCGACTATTAGTATTTTATTTGTTAATAGAATTAACATATTTGATTTTTTAGGTGTCAAAAACGAATGATGTTGTTCCGTAAGTTCAACTGAGTTCATAATTGTATAGATATTTTCCTTAAAATAAATAAATAATTGTATGAAGATTTAATATATTGGAATACAAGTTCTAACTTATAATATTTCATTTCTCTACATCAATGTGAATGTGTGTGATTCTGAACACTTTGATTATTTGATAGAAAAATATTAATGAAAAGGTTTTTCATGAAACAGATGTTGAAGTATGTTTTAACTCAATTTTCTATTAAGTTTATTTTGTGCATGAATGGATAATACTCAAAAAGTTTTTTTGTTTTTGTTTTTTTGTCTTAATATCTGATTTCCAGGATAATGAGTTTAAAAGCCAAGTACAATCCTCAACCCTGTACTAAGCACTCAACTATAGGAAACACAAAGGTCCACCACAAGGTAGAGACAGAAGAAGCCACTTCCACGAGGAAAATATGGGAGATCCCCGCTAAACACCCCGAAAGCACCGCAATCTTGCACTGCCACCACCACAAGACACTGTAGGTTGCAGTAGACAGATTCCACCTTCCATTCGTACATGTAACATAAATTGTTCACAGGACAGTTTCTAAAATTTTGGTGGCCTAGAGCGAACTTACAATTTGGGTCCTAACTAATAAATATATATATAACTATCAAACTTGATACAAAAAACTAAGCAATTTTTTTAAGGCCTAATAAACCCCTAAAAAATATTTTGGGGGCCTAAATTTCATACTTATTTTTTTTGGGTCTAGGGGGGTCGCCCTCTTCGCCCTGCCTCATATACGGCCCTGATTGTTGATAGAAACATAAAATCAGAATATATTATTTAGTTAAATTATTTTTACGTTTTACTTTGATCCTTTAAGTCTTTTTCATTTTATTTTAGTCCCTTTAGTTTTTTTTGGCATCATACGATTTTGTCCCTTAAGTTATGAATGTTTAATAATTTGATTCCTTAAGTTACAAATGTAAAGATATTTTGGTCCTTAACAAGAGGGACTAAAGTGTTTGAATTTTATAATTTAAAGAATCAAAATATATAATATTTGTAAGTTAATTGACCAAAGTAAAATAAAAAAAAACTTAAGGCTAAAGTTGTCAATATCGGGATATTCCTTCTAATCGAAAAGGGATAACAAAACCGCAATCGAGGATTTTACTAGACTATTTTTGTAGGATATGGGACATAACAAAATTGAAAAATCGTAAAATCACAATTGAAATAAAAGGATTCTATCAAAATATTTTCAAGTTAAAGCCTAGATACTACATCAAATCACACACACCAAGTCTATGGACCATCCCCCATCATATCAGCATCTTCATTCATCAATCTCATCATCTTCTCCTCCTCCTCCATCTTCACCATCATCATCACCATTTGCATCACTTCCATTTTCACCTTCATTGTCCATTTCTTATTGAACAAAATAAGAGTTTGGCGATGACGATGGCACATGATGATAACGAAATATAAATAATTGAAACCGAGCTCAAAATTGACTTGTATCATTAAATGTTTAGAATCCTTCAAAATTGTATATATAAAAGCCTATGATGTTGCACCGATTTCACAATTTCATGCGATTTTGGTGCGATCTTACCATAATTTTGCATGTTTTTTGATGTGCCTGTCGATTTGGATTTAAGAGGGTGAGCAAAATCGCAAAAGAATAGGATTTTATGATTTTAATCGTGATGTTGATAAAATGCTTAAGAGACTCGTGACAAAAAAATATGCTCAAGGGACGAAATTGTCCAACATTTATTATTTAAAGGATCGAAATAAAAAAACTCAAAAGAACTAAATAAAACATAAAATTACTTAAGGGATCAAAATATAATTTAACCTATTATAGCATAAGAGGAACAATGACCAAGGATCCCCTCTAAAATTGTATGACCATTACCTTTCTCATCCTATGAGTTTATCGCGCGCTCTATTCAAATTCTAAAATTTAAAAAGTTTTAGCGTGTTTTAAAGATTTTTATGAGATATTTATACCATTCGAATTGTATAATCCGATATGCATAATACAAGCGAGAAATCAATAAAATTGGAAAAGAAGAGTCAAATTGTATATCCGTAAAGAAGGCCAATGACCCAGACAAACAAACTGCGGCCTCACCCTAACATTTCTATTTTAATAAGTGCATAAGATTTTCGAAAAAAAAAAGTGCATAAGACATGTAACTCTTAAATTTTCTGTGTCATTCACCCAAAATAAAATCTCTCAAATATAGGATGTAAACGGTTCATAAAAAATACACACCTATTTATTTACAAATAGGTGTTTGATTCCATTGCAATTCGGCATCTAAACAATCACTTTTCTCCTATTTTGAAAGTGATCGATAAACTACTTATTTATTTAAACAAAATTAGTTTAGAAGCATTTGAAAAAGTTGATTCAACTGACAATATCAATATTATTAGAATGAATATTTTATTCCCGAATTTAAACATGAAATACTACATTTGTGTGTGTTTCATGTGTTACTTGACACTTCGTTTAGGGGAAAAAAAAGACAGTTTCGAAACCATTTATTATGTTTTTATAGTTTCTGGACTAAATAAAAGAGAGAGTTGCAGTTTGCATCCTAAGTTTAATTATAGCATGTTTGCTTTTACGATGGTCACCTCACCCAACGTGTGTTTGCCCCAAAGCTCCAATTTAGAGCTTGTATTTTTCACGTCTAATTTTGCATTGAAACGCGAAAAAGCGTAACCCACCGCCAAACCAAGCACATTAGTGATTCTAATAGTACCAAATTTTAAAATGTTAGTGCTTATTGTTAAAATTCAACACAGAGTCCACTAAATCCTTATAAAAAAAGAACAGAGTCCACTAAAGAGCACCTTCGTTCTAATGATACTTGATTTTGAAATTGCACAATTAATGATGATCATGATATCGTCACAGATCATCAAAGATTCACAGCAAAGAAGAAATAAAACTCATATTTTTCTTTTAACATTTTCACAAAAGTTTTATATCTCAATTAATGACATAAAAACCGTCTCGGTTAGAGAAAGGAAAAATAACAAGGAGAAAATAACTCATATGTGAAAATATGCAGTCACATCCATTATCAAACAAATAAAATAAGATGTACTCACATCATTTAACACTTTTCTTTTCGTCAGATTATGGTTAGCGGTTATATGTTAAAGCTAGAATGTAGAATGGCTGGTTTTAAAAAAAATTAGGTGAGTGATTTATTTTAAATTTAAAAATATTATACTAATACTATTTATAAAGTTTAAATGTTAACTACAACACTTATATTAGACGATAACAAACTTTTTCAACATAATAAGAACTTTTAGATTTAGATTCAACCTTGAAAATATACCAATACTAATTTTTTTAGGGAGAAGTCATCCATTACAATCCTATCCGATTCAAGATATTAATATTTATAGTTGCGTAATACTCAATTTACACAAAAAATTAAATATCATTGTTGTAACAACATAATGATTTGATTGTGAAAAGACTTTATATGGAATCACGGGTAAAACCCGAGTCACCATATTTTTCCCTCTTTGGTGTGTTTTGTTTGAGTATGTGTGGTTACAAGGTCAATAGTAAAGTTTAGCATACTCTCCTAACTAAAGTTGAGTCAAATAGAGGAAGTGAAACTCTCCCAACCAACAAAATGAGGTTTGAATTTTAAATTCTCAGCTGATTGAGAGATGACTAATATCAATAATGTATTGAATAAGACTACTTTCAATGGAAGATTTCTATGAAAGCAACATGTACACTTTAATTGCGCTTTTACCACATACTCCGGCAAGGCTCGATGCCCTAATCGGTTGGAAGGAATCATCAAGAAAGCAAAATCTGAATGATTCCGACGAAGCAAAACGAGAGTGGTTTCTGCATTATTGAAAGAACCGGACAGTAAAATAGTTGCATCATAAAAGATCTTTAAAAATTTCACCCACTCTATACCGATTCAGATTTCGTAGGTTGTCAAGTCTCTGCTTGATCATTTAACTCTAGCTATCCGGGTTACTTCACCTCAACTAGATGGAGGCAATTCAATGAAGCACTTATTTATGTACAAATTATTTTACAGTTGAAGATAACAAACTATGCATAAGTTTAAAATTATCAGTTTATAATATCTAGAAGAGCTTAGAAGATAAGCTTCTACAAAGTACAAACATAGTAACGAGTAATCACATTTTTGCTATTTTCCATAAATTATCGTCATAAACTACTCTTTCAAACATTTACACAAGTATCAACAAAAAAAACAACAATTACACAAGTAATTATATATAAAAATGTTTAATATACTCTTCTAAATGCCCCTTTTCCTTTTTTTCTTTCTCTACATACTATAATTTCCAGTCCCCCCCCCCCTCTCTGAGATCTTCATATTTCTTTGCGTCGTGAAGGCGTCGCGATTCATTCCAACCTTCCCTTCTCAATTTGGTGACGATGGTCAACACACAACTTAGACTATACCAACTTTCATTCATCTTCATACAATACAAATTTATATTTATCAAGGTGGTAGTGGGACAAAAGTGGTCGACCATCTTGTTCCCACGTTGTTTTTTCTCTTCAATAATTAATGTCCACCATAAGCACTAGAAATTCTCCTTGTGGAAATCATATTTGGTAGTTGTGTTGTGAGAAAAGTCCGAACCTAATTGACGAAGCTCTTTAGTAAGTGCAGGTGGCCCACAGTAAAACACCCCTGCATTACATAAATCACACTCTTCAGTGACGCTAGCATTAAATTAACCACACCAATTATTTCTTTCTCCATGCCAATATTGAAATTGATAAGCATTCAACTTTTAAAAGGATAATTATATGTCTCCTCTAAGCAATTTTAAGTATTAATTGTTTTGGTCTCACACACCCACACTTATATTTATTTGCAAATGCACACAAATGATACTTTTAATGTCGGTTGAAAAATGAGAACTCACCAACGCGTGTTTGTGGATGATTAAGTGCAATGCGCTTGTAGACACTACGCCAATTAGGTTTAGCAAAGTGAGACTTGACGCGTGTTCCAGAGACGATATCCACACCATTTTTAGCATGATTAAGTGATTGAAGCATAGCAATAAGAGCAGAGCGAGCATCACCCTCTTCATAAACACTAGTACAATAATTGTGTAACTCAATTACTCCCCCATGATCATCTTCAGCCACCTCATTCATTACTCCTTTAAACCAATCAAATGAACCCTGTTCTCTAGTAACCCAGTAAAAATAAGCCCTCTTAGTTTTAAAGTTACTCAAACCGGTTCTTTTGTGTTGTGATGGTTTTGGTGATTTACCACTTGTCCCCTCCTCCATATTAGTGATCCTTTCCTCCTCTTCCATGGCCTTGAAATTATTCACAATATCCTTTAGTATACTTATCATTGGGGTAGCCCCAATTCCTAGACCCACAAGTAAAACAACATCATATTGCTTGTAGTCTTGTGCAGGCGCTCCATAAGGACCATCGATCAAAACTTTAGGCAGAGTACTGCATAGTACAATAATGCATTATTTACTGATCACTAAGCAATAAACCCTGTATTATAAATGATTATGCATCATTAGTTTGTCACTAAATGTCATACAAATGCACTTGCTTTAGCCTTATATTTTATATATTTATTTAACATTTTCTAACACTAATTAAAATGTTGGGCTGGGTTGATTACCTACTTAGCTTAGAACAAGAATTTTCAACACAAGTGTCCATTTCCACCTAGTCTATTTATTTTGACAATAATAATCATCGTAGTGTAAACTTCAAATACAACAAACAATTCCTTTTGGCCACAAGGATAATAAAACCGTAAGCAAATTGGACACGGTACTATTGCTGAATGCATTGGTTACATCGGTCGGCAGACTATCATTTATTCACACCCAAACACAAATTGTCTATGTTTTTTTGTGAATAAATTTCAAAGTCTAATAGGAACGGCCTATTAAAATTAAAACTAAAACTAACAAGCAACATAACAACTTAATTTAATGAATAAATAATACTAAATACACACTATATAACCAAATCCAATTGAAATAGTCAAGTTTTTGAATTTAAAACAAGTTTCATAATGATTAAATAATTTGTTTAACAACCTTAAAAAATGTTCTGGTAACTTTCTAGTCAAATTTTGTGAAAAAATAACAAATATTTAAAAGTATTTTAGTTAAAATATAACCACCCTAAATTATGTGAAATGCATTATCAACCAACACAACTCATCCATTTACATGCTACTACCAATTGACAATTAGTTTTTTGTTGATATTTATTAGCACATGGATTTTACCTTTTCAAACATATTTTTTTTAAAAGCTTATATTTATGAGTAAAGATAGTATCTGTGTTACCTTGGGCTGCTATCCCCTTGCATGCATTCAGCTCTTAGAAGTCCACTCTTCCCATGGGTCGGTGGAAGGCAACTCTGAAATATATAACCAAAGCAATATAGTCAAAAGAGAAACCACAAATTGCTAAGAAAATTGGAATGCACCCAAATAGAGATAAATGTAGTAATCAGTGAGTTTTGCTATGTAAGCTGTCAAAATAATAAGTTATAATACCATTATTACCCAACAAAAGTTAACCTGAATTCACACCTCTGAGAATTTGACTCTGAGACTCCGGGTCCAGTCACCTAATGTTCTGATGTGAACACTAAGGTAGTCATCTCCCGGGGAAGAGGTTATGGAAAATGGATGCCTGTGAAATCATAACAACATTTAACATTTTAAGAAGGTATTTAGATGCAACAATTAATATAGCATGCAAAGACTACTAATTATGTTTCTTCAAATTCGTATTACCATTCAAATGGAGAGACAGCAGCACAATTTACAAACATGTATTGTCCACTCTTGTATCTAAACCCCTGAGGCTTTGACATATGAAGAGCCAACACATTTCCAGGATAAACAGCCACCTTCAAACAGGACATACAAAATTTGGTCAGACATACATATTATTTTTTCTAATGCATCTCCATTTTTTTAATATTAGCCAAAAAATATCAATTAATGGAACAACAATCTTTTCAAAGTTCCAGATAAACAATCCTTGATCTGTCTATTGAATGCATAAATGAATAATATGCAGCAATTTATATCTATGAATGAATTTGGATAACAACATTTCAAAAGCTTAATATGTTTCTTCAAGCAGTGATACTGATTCAATATTCAACATTCACCTTTAATATTCTCACAGGCTTGATGCTTGATCTGAGTGCTCTAGTCAGTCGTTCCAATGCATAAATGATAATGGGAATAGCCAAATACATCCAAGTCTACAAAACACATACAATCCTTAGAATATATAAGAATTAGCTGAGAAATTGGATAAAAAGGATAATTGAAGGAAGGTGCTAACCGTTTTTTTGTGCCATTCCCGAGTTAAGTAAAGTTTGATTCCATGCACAACCAAAAGGGCATAGACAAATACAAAGAGATGATGAGAGTACCAAAAGGCATTGAAACCAGTTAGACTATTGAGGGGTTTAGGTAGCTTAACCCTTCCTTTCCTGAACCATGGACTAGCCAGTGTAAAAGCTATTATCATTAAAACAACCATTACAATCCCTGTTACTCCTTCCCATGATTTCACAAAATGCCAATAACTTGTTGGTTGCTTTCCAAAAAATGGTTCCATGAGCTTGTACTTTTCACTATTTGCATGAAGAAGGCGAGGAAAGTCGCAAATAAGATGATAAATAGCATGTATACCAACTCCAATTGCTACTGCCACAGCAATCACCTACAACAGACTCTCATCATTTCATGGTTATCAAATCGAGATTCAAATCTCGAGTCGGGAGATATTTTTCCAAATCAAGAATCGAATCTTAAGATACATTGCCAATAAAAATACACCATTTTTAAGCAAAATAATAAGTGAAATAACAAAATTGTAAGCTGATATATCATGTATGAACCTCAAAATAATTCAAGATTCAAGTTATATATCAAATGAGAAAAGAAAAGTGTTTGCTTATACAAAACTGACAGAAAAAGTGGTTGGTTGCACCAAGTTTAGGTGGTAATTCATTAGAAAGAATTGGGATGCACTATAAGATTCATGTCCAAATAGATACGCACTAAGATTCGTATCGATTAGAATCATTTTAGTATCAAATTGAGATTTGGCTTCCATGTATTGTAAGATAGTGATAACCATGCACCAGTTGCTACTATCAATTTTTTTAGATTAGTTTTCTAATCTTGTCACTCACAAATGAAGAACGGTTTGTAAAATTTACCTTGTGGAAGTTGAGGTTATCATCAAAAGGAACAGCAATGCCTAGTTTGGTCTTGTTCCTAAGCCATGTGATGGTGTTTCGACAAACAGGTAACAAGATAATAGCCATATTCAATTTTAGTGTCTCAGCTGCACCTTTAGCCATGCACACACAATGCCCCATTACTTCATAAGCAGCTCTTCTTCTATACTGCATGAATTTGTAGGCAAATAGACCACACATAACACCAATCCATAGTACCAATATCCAAGTTCTTTGCCAATTATCCTGCAGAAAGTAAATGGCATCTCTATACCTCTTCCTAACAGGATTGTATTCATATGTACCCTTAAGCTTTATGCTTAGCATTTGGCTCAGGTACTTACTATCTCCTCGTGTAGAATGAGTTGGTCCATGCAACAAGAGTATCTCTAGGTCATTTACCTAACAATAATCACCAAATGGCCAAAAAAATATGGCTAAAATTAGAAGCTAGATTAGTAAGAGACAGAGACCAGAGATAAACGATCGATGCGGAGATTAGGTGAGTGAAAACAGTTGAATTTATTAAAAAACGAGAGTAGTAGACAGTCAACAATATATTAGCAACACAACTTTAATGTTGGAGATCATCAAGAGTTCACTACAAATATCGAGGTTGAATCAATAGAGAAATGAGGAATAAAATTATAATGTGAGACACAACATTTCTACATGTCATGTAAAGATGCTCTAATTGCAGGAAATAAAGTTTTATAAAGGAATAATAAATGATATATGCCAAGATCCTTTCAAAAATCTGCAGAGTGACCAAATAACAGCCTAAGTACCACTAGCAACCAAGTGAAAAATATGAATAAGAAGATCAAGTCAGTAGCATATAAGATGATCTTATAAGTAATAATTACCATGATAAATCCTGTATCATCAGGGTCTAGTTCTTCCATGATCAAAGCAGCATATTCCTCTGCCTGCTTTTGTATGTTTGAGAGTTTGTTTGTAGTGGCACTAAGGCAAATGATCTGAAAAATGAAAACATAATTAAACATCAAGAATAATCCAATTCTGATGGTGACAAAATTACATACTTGAAAAAAATTAGTTTTATCAATTGATGAAACTAAAAAGTAAAATTTTAGGTAGTAAAAACTTCACAATTTATGATTCCATACCTCTTTAATTTCATCCTCGGTGATTCTGCCGTCTGCATCTTTATCAACCCTACATTCCAAATCAATACACTTTAGCATTTAATGCACAACATTTTTTGTTTGTATTTTCATAAGAAAGAAAAAGCAAAGACTTACATGTCAAAGAATGTTCTGAGCCTAGAATCAAAACTATTGTCAGATATCTGGTCCCAGAAATCCTTCAATTGTGCCTTATTAATTGAATCTCCATGAATATTCCTCCTCCTAGACATAGCATCAAATAGCTCACCTGCAAATGCCTCAGACTCCTTGTTCATCCCTACATAAAAAAAATCCAAAACATCCTAAAAAATTCATCCATACTTAAAGGTAATTCAACCAACACCTCTAAAACACAGACACAGAAACACACCAACACATAAACACCAATAATAATTTAGAACATGACTTAGTTGTAAGTGATCATATGTGTCAGATACCGGACACACCTTTGATCAGAAGCATTATGCAATACCTATGCATTTGGCAAAGAGAGAGCGATGAAGCAAACCATCATGAGTTGAAAGAATATCAAACTGGTTTTCAACCTCAAACCATCCAACATCAGTCTTCTTGTTAATAAACTTGAGTCCTCTAAGAGCATGAGAAGCTGCAGACTTAGTTCTATCATAAACTTTCTCAGGTCCAACTTGTTGTTTCGAAAAAGACGTTAATTTCATCAACTCCTGAGAAACATGTTTCATACGAATAGAAGCAGTTCGCACAAACGAAGCACCAAAAGATCTTTTCTTCTCCATTCCTTTCCCAAGCAAAACAAGCTTCTCATCTTCACCATGATCATTGTTTCCAGGAACAGTTTTAACACTGTGTAAAGCAACAGAGTCACCTTGAATATCCATGGTGACTTCAACGTAATCTTGTTCTGCTTTTTCTTCATCTTGTTCTTGATGGCTAAGATCTATGACAGAATTTGAATTTGAATTTGAATTTGAAACGTTTAACTTTGCACTTCTTCTTCCTACCCTTTTGTTTAAAGGTCCACTGAAGGAACCATTGTGAAGAGCAATGAGTTCTGTATCAGAGTCACGATGATTGCGGATTTCTGTGGAAATTCCTGCAACTTCGTCAGTTCCCATTGTCTATCTACGTTACACACAATGTGCTTTTCTTTTTCTTCAGGCTTCTCTCTCTCTTCAAACTTCAAAGTAACCGCATTATATTATAAGCTGTTTTTTTTATGTTGCATTTTATATATTTTTATTGTTAAAAATAATATACCTAACTTTTTGAGTTGCAAGCTGGTTTTATAATTTCTTTTCGTCAATTTGGTCATTTGATTATATAAAGTATATCAAGTTCATCCTATCCATTACTATGATGTAACCTTTGGCATATGTGATGCATATATCCATACTCTATATTTATATGATTTCTTTGTTCGTAGCCTAGTGATTAGAATTCACCTAATAAGGTGAATAAGTAGAGTGTTCAGGGTTCGAACCTCAGCCACTGCATATAATAATGCATTGTTCTACCAACTGGGTTATACTCACGGGACAACATGTTACGTTTCTAATAATACATATATTGTTACGCTTTTTTTAAGAGATATATATATATATATATATATATATATATATATATATATATGTATGTATGTATGCATTGTTAGTTAAAATTTAACATATTTTTTGTTAGTTTATAGTTTATAATTTTATTCTTAGATTTATAATTTAAAATAGATAGATAGAAACATATTTTATTTTTCTTAAAAAAAAGAAACATGTTTTATTCATAGATTTCTTCGTTAGTTAAAACTAAAATGAGTAGAAGTTTAAAATAAAATTTCAGTGGAGAATATTAATTTAATAATAGTATATAATATATATAAATAATAAATTTAAACTACTAAATTTTAAGTATTCTAAATATTTTTTTAAAGAAAATATTTTAAATATCAATTGATATAAATTTTATTATGAATTAAAAATGTCCTTTTATGTCATTTTACGTTTATCAGTTGAACCGCTAATTTTATCAAACACTTCAATTAGCGTATCAGCTACAACTCATCAGTCATCAGCTATAAGCTATCAGTTATAAAGAATTAGCTAGTTTATCAGCTATCCGCTATTTTTACCAAACAAAGCCATAATAGAACTAAAATTAAAAAAAAAATAAAGGGAGTAAATTTTCTTTTTGCCAACTATAATTAAGGTCTTTAAACTCTCTATAGTCAAACTAAAATCACCATCACACCATACTTAGAAACGTTGTGCTCTTTTTTATTGCATTTGTTGTATGCAACTATGCCGTGAATCTTTGTTAGATTTAAGAGAACTTTCACACAGCCAGCTACTCCATCTCAATTGAATCTGCTTTTCTCACACTCGATTGATTTGCTTTGACTTAAAAATATCAGAAAACTATACAAAAACTTTTTTTTTTGATGATATATAAAAGAGACTAACTTAGCCCATCATTAGATTTTAATAAAACTCATTCATTGAGACTTAAAAAAATGAAGAGGAAGAGAATCATCTTAATAAAACTCAAAAGAGACCAACAATTTTTCAACATTGAGTATCATCCTCTCAAAATTGTTGGTGAACAAAATAGGAGTAATGACTGAATATCCGGCACAAGTTAAGGGAAGTGACCCCCTCAATTTTTTTTAAGGGAAATGACCGGTATTATTCGATCTCACGTGTTAAATGAAATGCCTTTTTCTTTTGCATTTTTTTCATTGACTTTTGTTGAGCACTTTGCTGACCCTAATGAAGCATGTGGAAAAACAACTGAACAAAAAGAAGAATTTAGTTGCTCCTTCATGATTGACATTCGAACGTGATAATGGGGTGGGGTTATTTGCCACCATACCAACCAAACCACCCAATCATGCATTAGTTGATAAGATAACTGAAATATTATTCTAATTCAGTCATTTTTTATTCCAAAGTACGGAGAAAGAGAAGGAATTAGTATTCAATTAAGTTTGCAAAACAATTATCATTTATTCTCTTTTGCAAAGATAATTTTTCAACACAGAGTACCATCTTCAAACGACTATTTATTTTAGATGTTGAAGACATTTAGTGATTTAGGATTTCTTTTTCTTTCTTTCTTTAGTTATATGGATATAGGATCACTGCAGTTTGAAGTTTTGGACCAAACTATTTAACGTTTGTATGAACCACTATTTGAACTTGTAAGATGCACAAGAAGTTAAATATCGAAATGATTAATATTTGTAAAGTTGCAATATCATATAAAAAAATAAAAACACTAATTCATTATATATTTGAACCAATTTTGACATAAACTAGACCCTGCGATGCACGAGTTTGTTTTGATTTTTATATATAAGCATCAGGTTGACTATATTATTAGTTGTCGACATGTTTAAATGTATTATGTATAACATTTCAATAAAGACTACAATGAGCAAAATGCATCGAAGTTGGAACTCGTCATACAAAATTTAAACAATGAGTAAAATTTAAACATTGAGCTAATTAAATAGTTCAAAATACACATCAAAGGAAAAAAGTTATTGTATAAAGTTAGTATGAGAAACATATCAAGTGATTCAACCATATAAGCCTCTAAGGCCACCTACATTTTCATTTTTCAAGATATACGTCGTAAGAAAAAGGGGAAGAAATGGTTGAAAACCGCATACTTTTGGGTTTAGATTGCGAAGGAGAAATGAGAAAAAAGGGTTCAAAACCGTTTGGAAAAAAAGGAAAAGGAATTAATTGGTTTTTTGAAAAGGGAGTTTAATATTGAATATCATATAGTGGAAGCCAAATGATATCACAAAAACAACAAATGGTTTGGTGGTTAAAATGCTTTGAAGTAACCAACATGGCATGGGTTTGAATCTCTGGAGAGAATTTTTTCATAACAACACTATTTAACATTTAGATATATAAAGATCACTCATTAAACAAAAATTAAATAACACACATGTCTATATTTTCTTTGCAGTAGCAAATGATGGAGCACTGTGGATATGTTATTAAAATAATTATAATTTTTGTTATATACTTATGAGTTATATATTGCCTCCGAAAGACAAAGAAACAAAACCTTAAATAATTTTGACTATTAATTTTCATATCAGATAGATTATTGAAGAAAATACTTAATTTCTTGTTGGATTTATAACACTGTAATTGAACCATAAATGCATATTAATAAAAACAATCAAATATAGCTACTAATACTATAACTCTTTACTAAACAATGATTTGCAACATTATACTTGATAAAACAATAAAAATAATAAAATTATGAAATTTGTAACAATTTTTTGGGCTCTAAAAAGTTATCTAAGAGATTTAACAACTTTAATATATAAGATAAGATAAGATATGAGATCATTTAAAAATAAAAGGAAACTAATTAGAAAGGAAATTTGAAAATCCAAATACAACAATTTAAAAATCCAAAAACAACATAACCCACTTACAAAATTCATAGATATTAAGAAAAATAGTTGTAATTGTATAGAATATGCCAGTTTTCCATACTACACTGAGCTAGACTGGAAAATTATTTGTTTGCCAAAAGAAAAAGAAGCTTTGAGGTACAAAATCTTAAAGCATTTAACCATGTTTTGTTGAAAAAGTGGTGTTGGAGATTTTGGAGAGACACATAAGATTGAACAAGTCAAAATTGAGGTTTTGTCCCCAAGCCCCTTTTTGTCTTCAACAATAATGTCCATCCGTCTAGAAATTCTCCTTGTGGAAATCAAATTTGGTGGTTGTCTTCTGAGAAAATTCCAAAGCTAGATCACGAAGTACTTTAATAGGTACCGGTGTCCCACAGTAAAATACTCCTGCATCACATAAACTTGACTCCTTAGTGACGTAGAGACTACATTAACCGCACAAGGTGTCTCCATACCAGTGTAGATATTGATAAGCATTCAGCTATTAGAAGTCTATGTTTTGACAAAATAACGATGAAATAGTTTTAAGAAAAATCGCCATGACACAGGCAAATCCAAACAAGCACAAATAATTATACGGGAACTTACCAATGCGTGTTTGTTCATGATTACATGCAATGCGCTTGTAGACACTGCGCCAATTGGGTCTGCCAAAGTGAGACTGGACGGGTGTTCCAGTGAGGATATCCACGCCATTTTTAGCTTGGTTGAGTGATTGAAGCATAGCAATAAGAGCAGAGCGAGCATCACCCTTTTCATAAACATTAGTACAGTAATTGTGGAGCTCAATCGCTCCCTTATGATGATCCTCTTCAACAACCTCATTCATTACCTCTTTAAACCAGTCAAATGAACTCTGTTCCTTAGTCACCCAATAAAAATAAGCCTTTCTAGTTTTAAAGTTACTCAAATCGGTTTTCTTTTGTTGTGATGGTCTTGGTGATCTACCACTTGTTCCCTCCTCCATATTATTGACGCTTTCCTCCTCTTCCTTGGCCTTAACATTGTTCAATATGTCCTTTACTATGCTTATCATTGGGGTAGCCCCAATTCCCAGTCCCACTAGTAAAATCACCTCGTACTGCTTGTAGTCTTGTGCAGGCGCTCCATAAGGACCATCAATCCGAATTTTGGGGAGAGTCCTACATAGAAGTAGTACAATAATAAAGCATCACTTGTTAGTCACTATGCAATAAACCATATATTATTTTTCACAGCATAAATCATTTATCATATATTATAAATGAATAAATAATTATTTGATTTTGATTTTTTTTATAGATAGATGAAATGAAAAGAACACTTGACAACTTAGATATAGAAGTAGATGAGCTGTGATTCGAACACAGTCACATGATTTGACATAACAACTTTGATATATCAATTGACATAAAAGGATTTGACATAACAACTTTGATTTTACTATTATTAACTACTACTATGTGTTACCTTGGGCTACTGTCTCCCGGCAAGCATTCAGCTCTTAGTTTTCCACTCTGCCCAATAGTTGCCGGACTACAACCCTGAGAGAACCAAAACAACAACCTTGGTAGTCACAACGAGAAAGCACCAATTGCAAGGAAAATTGGATTGCGTCTAGATTTGCAGATAAATAAATCAAAATGTAGTACATTTTATAAAATCTCCAAATAATTATAATTATATTTATAATTATTATAGCACTACCGAACAAAAGTTAACTAGAATTCACACCTCTGAGAATTTGACTCTGAGACTCCGGGTCCAGTCACCTAATGATCTGATGTGAACACTAAGGTAGTCATCTCCTGGGGCAGAAGTTATCGAAAATGGATGCCTGTGAAACCATAAACAACATTTCACATGGTAGGAATTCGATGTTTCGTGAAAAAAGAACTACTAATTAGAGGAACTGAAAAATAGAAGGTATTTAGATGCAATATTTCATATAGCATACAAGAACTAATGTTTCTTCAAATTCATAATACCATTCCAATGGAGAGACATCGGCACAATTTACAAACATGTATTGTCCGCTTTTGTATCTGAACCTCTTAGGCTTTGACATACGAAGGGCCAACACATTTGCAGGATAAACATCCACCTTCAAATAGAACATACAAAATTTGGTCAGACATGCTTTTGTCTTTTGAAGACTATATGAATTAATAACATGTTGTAATTTATGTCTATAATGGATTTGATCAACAATTTTAAATCATTCATATGTAATTTATGTCTATATGAATCATTAACATGTTGTAATATTCAACACTTACCTTCAATATATCAACGGACTTGATGCGTGATTTGAGTGCTCTATGCAGTCTTTCCAATGCATAAATGATGATGGGAATAGCCAAATACATCCAAGTCTACAAAACACATACAATAAAGTTCCTTAGAATATACAAGAATTAGCTGAGAAACTGGATAAAAAGGATAATTGAAGGAAGGTGCTAACCGTTTTCTTGTACCATTCCTTAGTAAAGTAAAGTTTGAATCCATGCACAATCAAAAGGGCATAGACAATTACAAAGAGATGATGAGAGTACCAAAAGGCATTGAAACCAGTTATATTAATGAGGGGTTGGAGGCAATTGGGTGTTTTGGCTTCTTCGTCCTTTCTAGGTGTTTTGGGTTCTTCGGGTGTTTTGGGTTCTTCGTCCTTTCTGGGTGTTTTGGGTTCTTTGACCGTTCTTTTCCTTAACCAAGGACTAGCCAGTGTGAAGGCGATTATCATTAAAACAACCATTACAATCCCTGTTACTCCTTCCCATGATTTCACAAAATGCCAATAATTTGTTGCTTGCTTTCCAAAAAATGGTTCCATGAGCTCGTACTTTTCACTATTCGCGTGAATAAGACTAGGAAAGTCACAAGCAAGATGATAAATAGCATGTATACCAACTCCAATTGCTATTGCAACAGCTATTATCTGCAAAATACAGGATCTAATAGTTATTTACAAATTAATTTCATTAGTTAAAGTTTAGTTGTTCGCATTGGCTATATAAGTTTTTTGTACTCTTTGATGTAATCAATATTCTCATTACCACATAATTTCTATTTTACTTTCTTCATTTTCTCTTATCCATGACTTCCATCTAGAATTTGTAAATTATCTAATCTATAACCAGCTGTAAAATTTACCTGGTGAAAGTTGAGGTTGTCATCAAAAGGAACAGCAATACCTAGCTTGCTCTTGTTCCTAAGCCAGGTAACGGTGTTTCGGCAAACAGGTAACAAGATAATTGCCATGTTCAATTTGAGTGTCTCAGCTGCACCTTTAGCCATACATACACAATGACCCATCACTTCATATGCAGCTTTTCTTCTATACTGCATGAATTTGTAGGCAAATAGACCAGACATGACACCTATCCACAATACTAATATCCAAATTCTCTTCCAATTGTGTAGCAGAAAGTACTTTGTATCTCTATGCCACTTCTTAACAAGATTGTCTTCATTTCTAGCCAGCTTTATGCTTAGTATTTCGCTTAGGAACTTACTTTCTCCTCTTACAAGATGAGTTGGGGGTCCATGCAACAATAGTTCCTCAAGGTCTTTTACCTGTCTTCCAAACAATAATCAACAAATGGTAAAAAAGAAATTTGGCTAAAATGAGAAGCTATATATGTAATAATCACCATGATAAATCCTGTGCCATGAGGGTCCAGTCCTTCCATGATCGAAGAAGCATATTCCTCTGCCTGATCCTCTATGTTTTTGAGTTTGTTTGCACTGGCACTAAGGATAATAATCTGAAAACATAATTGAACAGATTAAATATGATCAAGACAAATTCAAATCTGATGGGGACGAAAATGCATACTCTAAAAAGTATTACTCCATCCGTTGCTAATTCTGATATTTTGTTTCAAAATATCAATAATTGTAAGTATAATTATTACGTATGGAGTAGTTTCATGAAAATGTAAAATCTTAGGTAGCACATGCAGTTTCTTTTTTTGTTGTTGTAAAGTCTACACAATTTATATTTGAGTTTCCTCAGATTTGAAGCTATGATTCCAAACCTCTTCAATTTCTTTCTTATCGATTCTGCCATCTGCATTTTTATCAACCCTGCATTGCAAATTAATAATACACTTCAGTGCATTCAATGCATACTCTTTTTTGTTTCTTTATATACTAGTATTCCATATATTCATAAGAAGAACAAAATAGCAAAGAATTACATGTCAAAGAATATTCTGAGCCTAGAATCGAAATTGTGGTCACAAATCTGGTTCCAACAATCTTTCAATTGAGCCTTATTGAATGAATCTCTGTGAACATTCCTCCTCCTAGAAATAGCATCAAAAAGCTTAAGTGCAAATTTCTCAGACTCGTCGTCGTTGTTCATCCCTACATCAAAATTCAAAACATCCTCAGAAAGCTCACACTTACGTGCAAGCTAATTTTGTAACAACCGTTCTATGGACACAATTTTTTATTTTTTTCTGTGTGTTTGTTTACGATGATGAAATTCACTTTTTTTTTTAAAAAGAAAATTAAGTGATTAAAATTGATTTTCTTAGAGAAGCTACACAATATTTGAAGCAGTTTTTAAATTCTTGTTTTTTGAAAAAAAAATTGTAACAAATGGATTCAATTTTTATTTTTTTTTTGTAGATATTTCACCCAGAAAAACTGTAATAGACGAGTTCTATGAACATCATCAAAAAAACAACTTATAGACAAATCATAAGTTGTTTTCTTAAGTCATCCAAACAGTTTTATAAGTATTTATACGAATAGATAAATTTAAATAAGTTAATCAAAACATAAACTCAACAAACATTAGAAAATGGATTTGTATTAAGCAGTACCTATGCATTCGGCAAACTTGTCACGAAGAAGCAACCCATCATTTGTTTCTTTTTCTTTAATAAGCCTATCAAACTCATCCTCAACCTTTTTCCATCCAGCATCGCCATCATTCTTAGTGATAAACTTGAGTCCTTTGAGAGCATGAAAAGCAGCAGACATAGTCCTATCATACTTTCCCTTTACAACTCCAACTTGTCTTGAGAAAGAAGTTAAACGAATCACCTCCCGAGAAAGTTGCCTCAGATGATTTGAAGCAGTTCGGAAAGACCTTTTCTTCTCCATTCCTTTGCCAAACAAAACAAATTTGTCTTCTTCTCCATGATCGTCTTTTCCAGTAACAGGTTTAACACTCTCTACAGCAAAAGAGTCACGTTGAATATGCATTGTGATCTCAACATAATCTCCTGCTTCTTTTTCCTCATCTATGCTGCTGTAATTTGACGTACCTCTTCTTCTGCTAAGTGAACCATTGCGGTGTACTCTTTGAACGAGTTCTATATCTTCCGGAACTTCTTCAATCTTGTCAGTTCCCATTATCTGTCTCTCTTACACACAATGTCCTTGTTTTTGTGACATGCCTGCCTCTGTCTCTTCGTCTTTTAAAAGCAATTGCATATTACTATTGTGGTCTTTTTTTATGTCACGTTTGGGTCAACGTAGAGGATATCAAATTCCAGGAAACTACATGGGACTGTGGGAATACATACTAATGCTGATAAATACACTCTCAGCTGTTTTGGAACGAAGTGAAGCTCAATTTCTAGATATTAGACCACGCTTTGAATTCTTTTCTTGATGAAACGAACCAAAACCTTTTTTTATTAGTACTAGGGTTTGGTAAATCACTTTTACACATCAAATTAACTATCGGTCGTCTATTTTCTCTTAATTTATTTGACAAAAGCAAATTTAACTACTTTGTTCTTTAATTTGCTTTTTAGATCAATAGTCTTTTTTTATTGAAAAATCCAAAAGTTCACTTCAATGATCTTATTTTAAGATCACTAACAACTAATCATGCATAACATGAGTTGGTCTACAAGCTTGACTAAGCAAACAAATGTCATTTTAGTCTTTTTATACTCGTTGAAAAAAATTGTAAATAAATAGAAGAGTATAAAAATTTCACAAAACTATTCTTATTAACTATATTGCTTGTTAATCATGGTCAATAGCAGAGTATAATAAACTTGCTAGTTTTCATTTTAGTCTTTGATACACATAGTTTTTTTTTTTTTTTTCGATTGATGGGGTGCGTCAAACCTATGCAATAGTGGAACGCATGAGCGACATATGAGAAGCCCAATAGTAAGCTATTGAAGAAAATCTTACCCTACACCCTTAGGGCCCGTTTGGTGCGATAGACACATGATAGGATTAGAAAATGGATAAAAATAGGATATGATAGTAACATGATAGAGACTTATCCTATCATTCGTTTGGTGCACACATGATAAGAAAAATGATAACATTATTTTATTATATCATTTGTTTGGTGCCCACTTGTTATTGACATGATAACATAAACAACACTTCATAACTTTAATTTTACACACATAATTAAATCGAGGAAATTTTACCATATACCCCAACAATTATACTTGTACCCTACAAACCATAAAAAATATCAATTTTAACCCTTTAAAAAATTACACCCATTCACCCCATCAAAATTTTCCAGAATTTGGTATCCAGTAGCGATTGATTCCAATCCTTCCCAATTGCACACAAAAACGAATCACAATCTCCAAAAGCTTAAAACTAAAAAAAAAAAAAAAAAAAAAAAAAAAATAAAAAAAAAAAAAAAAAAAAAAAAAAAAATCCAAAATTGAAGTTAAGAAAAGAGATATGAGTATGAATTAAATTGAACGGAATTCAAAAGAAGGGATTGAAATGAATCTTAAGTATGAGTAAAATTGAACAATCATAATGCATGAAATTCAAAAATTAAGGAATAATTTAGGTTTATTTCATGTTGTTGGGGATTTGCATCTATGGTTGAGGTTGTAGATGAGATGAGAAGGTGAGTGTATATGTTAACGTGCAAATGAGAAGAAATCCAACTTTCGCAATCTGTGTCTACTTCACACAATTTTGATATGATACCACCCATTCAACTTGAGAATAATTAAGCATTTGAGAATTGGTTTTTTTTCCTTCAAAAAGCTATTTTGTCCAGCCATAGAGAGAGAGAAGAAGAAGAATCGCAGATGTGGGGGTGAAGCCCAGAAAGAGAAGTGATGGTGAAGTCCCAGCAAATGTTTTCCTAATATGAGGGCAAAATGGACAGTTTACAAAAAAAAGTAGGGGTGAATGTATAATTGTATGGGTGCATGGTAAAATTTCCTTAAATCGATTGCAAACAAGATTGGAAATAAAACAGTTGGAATTGATATCGATTGTTATTTTATGAAGAAAATTACGAAGAAAATCATAGCTGATGTGCAGAAAATCAATTGCACAAAACATAACAATTGGAACCAAAATGATTGAAGGAGCATTGGGAAGCAAATCAATTGGAGAAAATCAATCACACGAAACAGCCAATTTTCATATCAAGAAAATTATGTAGAAAATTGTAATTGTTATTTTCCAATTCATGTGCAGCAGAGGGAGTCGATGGGGAATTTATATCGATTGAGAATAAATTCAGGTAAAAAAAGAACAAAACATGAAGATCGTAGAACAGAGGGAGTCGAAGCAAGTCTTCCAGGAAATAGAGGATAAGCGTTTGTTAACTTTAACCTATCATCATGTTGCTAACCCACCAAAAACTAACATAAAAATAACAAAGGACGAATAGGATAAGATTAGAAATGAGTTTAAGTTATCCTCTCCTATTGATGCACCAAATGGTGGATTGAAACAAGATATGACAGTTTTATCATATCATATCTTCATCATGTGCACCAAACAAGCTCTAACAGTTATACCCAAGATAATTAAAACCGGACCGGTCATTAAACCGGTCTAGGCATAGGTTTGAGGTTTGAAGGTTTGACCGGGTTGAACTGGGGGTCGGACCGGAACTAATAAAAATTATTTTTTAATTGTTTTAATATAATATATCATATGATATTAGCATATATTTTAAAATATTTGAATACTTTTATGAAATATTTAAATTTTTTACATTTTTCCTTAATAAATTTACAAGTATTAATTTTCAGTTGTAAATAAAGAAAGCTATTAATCTTGTAAGAGTCCGTAATAGTCCTAATCCTAAGTCTTTACGAAAATAATTAATTTAAGTTTTAAAAAGAAACATAATTCTAATGACTTTTATAGTAATCGATAGTCTTAAGTGTTTGAATTCTGCTCTTCCCCAACATATTTCGCTCCCACCCAGCTGAAAATACCTTAATGTTCCTGCGCTAATTAACTAACGCAAATGCAAATATGTGCGCATGTTAAGTTACGTAGCGTGAGTTAACTTGCGCATAATGGCTATTTTTTTTAAATTTATTTCCTATATTCAAATTATTTTATTTACTTTATTCTAATTTATTTGTTCACTTTATTCTAATTTTTTTATTTTCTAAATTATTTGTTCACTTTATTCTAAATTATTTAATTTTCTAAATTATTTATTTTCTAAATTATTTTTTCACTTTAAAATAAATATTTATTCGAATTTATTTATGCACTTAAAATAAATATTTATTTGAATTATTCATTAAATAATAGATACATATAACAAAATTCATTAAATACAAAATTAGAAAATAAAAGCAAATATAAATAAAAAAAAATGAACAAGAGTAATACATATAACAAGATCTCATTTTATTAATCAACTTCATACAATAATTGATACATTGATATATTTATTCGAATTCGCTAAATAATCTACTTATTTTCTTTTTACCCTCTTGGGGTAAAAACTTCTTTTTACCCTCTTGGGGTAAATAGTGATCGGTCATAGGGTAAATAGGGAGCAGCCTTCTTGGAGGAAATACATCATCAACCCTTGGGCTAAGTTTAAATTTGATTCCTTTTATACCCCAAGAAGATTCTTTTTACCCACGGTAAAAAGTTTTTGGGGTAAAAAGAAGCGAATTTAATTTTATCCCAAGGGTTGATCACTTCCTCCAAATTAGCTACTCACCATTTACCTCATAACTGACCACCATTTACCCCAAGTGACTAGAGACTATTGAAGGAAAAAAAGAGAAGAGAAATAGAGGGAGATGAAGTTATATGGTGTGAAGAAATAAGGAAGTATGGAGGGGTATTTATAGGTGGGAATTGTAACGTCCCCATATTTTATATACAACTAGACTTTTGGCCCGTGCATCGCACGGGTCTGGCATATTGTTTAGTATTCGCATAAATTATTTATAAATCAACACATATTAAATAAACTATCTATCTTATTAAATGTTACCCAATGGCTAAAGTGTTGAGACGTTAAATGAGTGTAAGAAAGAGATCCATTAACATAATTATTGTATTGTATCATATGAGGTAAGAAAATAGGATAATTTGTTAAGAAAGGATTGGATCAATAGGAGCGATCTGTTTTTTCAAAAAAATAGGAGCGATCTATTAACAAAATAGGAGCGATCTCTAATTTCAAAAAAATAGGAGCGAAAATAAGATTGGATTGGATTTAGGAGTGATCTGTTGTTTTTGATTTCAGAAGTATTTGAAAATAACATTTTGATTAAATTAAATAG
>Ga0228711_1003505_pt1 | contig 24395 bp, 21 predicted proteins | sample MedpolnodulmetaG_2_FD_177996 | JGI IMG/M metagenome (GOLD analysis project Ga0228711, IMG submission 177996) | Root nodule microbial communities from Medicago polymorpha collected in Santa Monica, California, United States - brown nodules | ecosystem: Host-associated > Plants > Roots > Nodule... | reverse complement strand
TCAAATTGAAAAAGAACCTGGTTTTTATTAAATTAATTCTCATGTAAGAATTTTATGAATGAAAAAAAAAAAGGTGTTTTCTTAAACATATTGACCATTTGACTTTTTCTTTTTTTACTCACTATTTCACTTAATATATGTAAATCAAAAATGTTATATGATACAAAGTATAGTACAAAGAAAAAATGATCTATTAGGTATTTGTGAAATTTGTTCTTCTTTTAATTGTTATTTTATTTATTAAATTATTCAAAAATAATTTTTTTTGTTTTAAATTTAAAAAAGTTTGCCATTCATGTTGGTCAAATTGACAAAGAACCTGGTTTTTATTAAATTAATTCTCATGTAAGAATTTTATGAATGAAAAAAAAAAGGTGTTTTCTTAAACATATTGACCATTTGACTTTTTCTTTTTTTACTCACTATTTCACTTAATATATGTAAATCAAAAATGTTATATGATACAAAGTATAGTACAAAGAAAAAAATGATCTATTAGGTATTTGTGAAATTTGTTCTTCTTTTAATTGTTATTTTATTTATTAAAATCGTAAAAGTTAATATTTTAAATGATTGATATATAGTTAAAAATGAGGTGAATACATGGTTTTTTGACTGGAATTTAAATTGGTCAACTTGTGGGAAAAAGAAAATCTATTGGCTGGAGTTTCCCTCTATATTTTAATTTTACCAGTACCCTTTTACGGCTATATATATATTTGATTGATTCTTTGATACATGATACATATACACTCTGTACAACACTCTTGTCCATTCCTGGCCATGTGCTGTGCGGTGCGGTGCTGTGCCCATTTGATATGATATAGATATACACCTTCCTCTTCCCTTCCCATTTATTTATTATTTATTGTTAAAAAAGTGTCTTTAAGTTATCTAGCTTCTTCACTTGGAGTTCATTCATTCATTTGTGGTAGTGAAATGGCACTGAACTTGGTGTTATTATGTGTTAGTGTTTACCTCTTTGCCATCACTACTACTACTATTGTTGCTGAAGATCCATACAGGTTCTTCAACTGGAACGTTACCTATGGTGACATTTATCCACTTGGTGTTCGCCAACAGGTATATTTATGTCTCAACTCTCACTTTCATCCTTATACCTTATCGGATCTGAATCATTTTGATTAATTAATTGATTCATCAACTATATCGACCAAATTTAATTTGTTATGTTTTGTGACACATGCAGGGAATACTTATCAATGGCCAATTCCCAGGACCAGACATTCATTCTGTGACAAATGATAATCTCATTATCAATGTCTTCAACAGCTTGGACGAACCTTTTCTCATTTCATGGTTAGCACATTTCCTATATAATTTCTATACCATTTGTATAAATAGCAAAAATAATTAAACAGGAAAGCATGTTATATATGTTATTAGTGTTGGTTTCTTTTAATGATGTTCTGGCCAGTTAGTTAGTTGCACGTTTCATATTCATCATACTAGTACTACATTTTAGAATGTTTGTTTGTTGGGTCACACCACTTGTATTGTGTTGTGTGGCTGCAAAGGATAGGAAGGAAAATGATGAAACCTTACAAAACATACACACACACACTATCATCTTATCTCTTGTAGTACTATGCTGGTCATGGTGGGTCAACCCGCCAATTTTTCTAACATGGATGGATCCACCCAGATCTACCAGCTTCACTTGTGTTACTCTTATAAATGTTATTTTTATATTCATATATATGGTGATGGAAGACATTTTCACAAGTAATTAATATTCAATTCCAAATTAAGTAATTGGCCAGCACTGCAGTTTGGAAAGTTTACTCTATTACTTTCTAGTATCAATCACTTTGAATTTCTATTCTATGCTTGCTTGCTTGCCTCAAAAGTCTTTTTAAATGGGTGGGGCCCATTTACTTTAATCATGCTTTGCTGTTCTCCTCTAGCTAACCATCAAATTGAGCTAATTATCTCCTTGATTAAGTGAAATAGTAGTATATTAGGGACCACTTTTTAAAACTATTGTGATAATAACTGATAAGACATATAACCTTGCAATTGATTAATAAATGATGACATGACATGACATGGCACAGGAATGGAGTCCAGCAAAGAAGGAACTCATACGAAGATGGAGTGTTTGGAACAACATGTCCCATTCCACCTGGAAAGAACTTTACATACATACTTCAAGTGAAAGATCAAATTGGTAGTTTCTATTATTTCCCATCTCTTGCATTCCACAAAGCTGCTGGTGGTTTTGGAGGAATTAGAATCCTAAGTAGGCCAAGAATTCCAGTTCCCTTCGATGATCCCGCTGGTGATTACACTGTCCTCATTGGAGATTGGTACAAGTCCAACCACACGGTAACTAATCATTTACTATCTTCTTCATCATCATTTTCATTTTCAATATATTGATTGTATTGTATTATGTGACAGGATTTGAAGGCCCAACTTGATAACGGAAACAAGTTGCCTTTCCCTGATGGAATTCTTATCAATGGTCGTGGGTCTGGAGGATCATCTCTCAATGTCGAGCAAGGTACTGCATTACCTACATGAATAAGACTCATAATATAATGTTGTTTTCCTCAACATTAGTACTAAATTTGACACAACTAATATTTTTTTGGCCCTTGTCATAAATGTTACAGGAAAGACTTACAGGCTTAGAATATCAAATGTGGGATTGGAAAATTCACTAAACTTTCGCATACAAAATCATAAGATGAAGCTGGTAGAAGTGGAAGGAACACACACCCTCCAAACCACCTATTCCTCCCTTGACGTTCACGTGGGTCAATCATACTCAGTTCTAGTAACCGCGGATCAACCTGGTCAAGACTATTATATTGTTGTTTCCTCTCGATTTACCAATCCGGTACTCACCTCCACTGGAATTCTTCGCTACAGCAACTCTGCAGGCCCAGTTTCAGGTCCACCCCCCGGTGGACCCACCATCCAAATTGACTGGTCCTTGAACCAAGCCCGTTCTATTAGGACAAACCTGACGGCAAGTGGACCAAGACCAAACCCGCAAGGATCATACCATTACGGCATGATAAACTTAACAAGGACAATTGTACTATCAAGTTCAGCTGGACAAGTTAATGGGAAACAAAGATACGCAATTAACAGTGTGTCTTATGTTGCCCCCGACACTCCTCTTAAGCTGGCTGACTTCTTCAAGATAGCAGGTGTTTACCGTCCTGGAAGCATCTCTGATAGACCTAGTGGTGGTGGTATTTACCTCGACACTTCTGTTATGCAAACTGACTACAGAACATTTGTTGAGATTGTTTTCCAAAATGACGAAGACATCCTTCAGAGCTATCATCTTGATGGCTACTCTTTCTTTGTTGTTGGGTGAGTATGATTTTCCATCACACACACACACACATATATATATAGATCATTTTCATTTGTTTAAAATCAGTCATCAATCATCATATTAATAACTAATCTATATATGAATGTTGCATGCAGTATGGATGGAGGACAATGGACAAGTGATAAAAGGAACCAGTACAATCTTCGAGATGCAGTTTCGCGTTCCACGACTCAGGTATATCCAAAGTCATGGACTGCTATCTATGTTGCACTTGACAATGTGGGAATGTGGAACTTGAGGTCAGAATTTTGGGCACGGCAATATCTTGGGCAACAGTTTTATATGCGTGTATACACAACATCAACATCACTCAGAGATGAATACCCTATTCCTAAGAATGCATTACTTTGTGGTAGGGCAACTGGAAGACATACTCGACCCCTTTGATGACTTAGCTAGCTACCACATGAATCAATAATACTTAGCCTTTATTAGAAGAATATGATCAAAAAAGCAGCTACCTTGTCTGCTTCTTCTTTTATTGTTCGATTGCTTTCATTAATTATTGATGGAAATGTATTACTTGAACTATAAATGACCCCTACTCGAGGTCACATTCTTTCTCATAAGCAAACAGAAACAATATAATATATTATATTCCATTTATAATCTTTCCAAATTTTATTATTATTGTTACTACCACAGAGTATAGAGTAAAAGTAATGATAAATTTGACCTTGGCAGAGCACTCTATGTCATCCATTTAACCGCTCTCACAGTACTAGAATATTTAGCTATGGAAATGCAGAACTTTAATTTCAGTTTGATTGTTTTTGTTAACTAAGTATTGAGTGAATTATGCATTTATAATATAATAACATTTTCCTTTTAATATAGTTTAAAAAATAAGATACCATTTACATTTTATTTTCCATCATTAGTATATGACAATTGAAACACATGATGCTTGCTGGATGCAAAGAAGAGAGTTTGAGTGAGAGTAAGAGCATCACTTTGGTCCTCAAATTATAATGGTCAGTCAATTTTAGTCACTAAATTTTCCTAATAGGCAAATATGTTTTTGAATAATTTGTAACACGTAAATCATTTTAATATCTTTTTCCATTACAATAAATGCTTATGTCATAGAGATCATTTTGTCCGAAAATAGTTAAACTGCACAACGACTAATTTACGTATAAATGAGAAATTACCTAGGATAATTTGCCTATAAATGAAAAATTACGAGGGACTAATTTGACGTATTTTTAAATTTCAAAAAATTTTATTTTTTTTAGGGAAAAATTTCACAATATTAAACAACAAAAATAAATAATTGGACCGTCAATATTCTATTAAAGACTTTCTAGCCCGTTTATTAGGGTTAAGATTAGGGATGTAAATGGATATCCATGGATAGTGTGATATTCATGTCCACTCTGTTGGAGAAATATGAAATCCGTACCCTATCCATATCCGCGCGGATATCTGTTTCGCGGGTAATCCATGAATTTTGAGGTATCTACATGTTTATATAGATATCCATGGATAACATTTATAAAAAAAAATGTTAAATTTTTTTACCTTCAAATTAAAAGCAAAAGTTCATTACATCCATTTTCTTTTCTTTTTAACAAAACATAATATCCATACATTACAATAACAATTAAAATCATTCACTCGACAAAAACATAAATAAAGTTTCTTACATTTAATAAATATAAAGTTCTTTGATTTAACAAAAGTTTAAATAACGCTCATCATATTTAACAAAAACAAAGTTTTTTACTTCACAAATCCCGATCACTTTCACTTCCTTTTAAAGAAGAGTAATACATATTTGAATAGTCATGTAATAAATAATAACACTCACAGTATCGAAGATTTTTGCTTAGGAAGTTGAAAGGAATTAAGTATATTTATGTAATTTACTCGATTTAATAGAGGTATCAGTATCCGCGGGTGTGGATACCATTAAATCCGCATTTGTATCTATTAATTAGCGGGTAGTTAAAATATCCGTTTATTTTATCCATGGATATCCATTAAGGTATCCGCTCCGTGTCCGTGGCGGATTTTATCCGCGTACCTCCGCGGATGCGGATTATTTTGCCATCCCCAGTCAAGATCCTCTTCATTTATAACTTTTTTTACCCCGCCTATTGACCCTTTAGGATGGAAAAGCGCCTTACCCATAATTTTGTGTACCACCCATCCCACTAGCTACTTAAACAAGTACTCCCTCTCACTCTGATATCAAATATAAGAAAATATTTTTTAGTAGGTATAATTTTGATATTTGTGCAAATTAATTTATAAAATATAAAATGAATTGCAGTTTACAGAGTTAGAGTTGAGTTTGGTGATAGTGTAATCCTGGGAGAATGGAGTCGGAGTCGGAGTCGGAGCAGCAGCAGCAGGAGAAGAAGGAGTTAGAAGAAGTGATTAAGTCTCTTCCTTCCGACGTCGTTAACGACCTTCTCTCCCTAGGGGTGGGTAATCACTTCGTTACTTCTTCTTCTTTGGTTCTTCCTAATTAATTAATCAATTTCAATTTCAATTTCAATTTCAATTTCAGTTATGTGTGCGGTGCATCTTTCGTGTGTTTAGAGTTGAAGCCAGCAGCGTGTATGCTTCTACATCCCTATCATCACCTTCCCTATTATTCCCTTCTGCTTCTGTTTCTGCAACAACAGATACAGATGATAATAATAATAATAAACTCTGCACCCTTTGCTTAGGGATCCTTCAGTTTAGATTTCACGGTGATAATAATAATAATAATAATAATAATATCCCTCTTCTCATTTCTGATATGGTTAAAAGTAAAGGCTATCACTCTCATCATCATTCCTTTTCCCTTGAAATCTACATTCCTTCTATTATCCTCAACAACGATAACACTCTTAGGCAATACATCAAAATCAAATATGGTTCAAGACTTTGCTTCAAACATAATACTACTTTCATCTCTGCTAAAGATGCTTTCATGTTTTCTCTTCTGCCTCCACTTCAAACTCTCCTCGGTGGATGTAAATCAAATCAACAGGATGCTTCTTTCCACATTCGTTTGACATGCACTGCGTCTAACAAAGCTTCAGATGATAATAATAATAATAATAAGAGAAGAAAAACAGGTTTCTCCACTTTTATCACTCTTCTTCTTCTTCCTTATAATCATTTCGTATTTCCCTCCACTCACAATTTCAGACATTTTTATAGATGAATGCAATTTACTTGGACTCAAGACTACTTTCACCCCTTCTCTTCAAAATGAATCCTCTCATTGCTGTAAATTCTTGTTGGAAACGGTAATACTTGATTCTTCTCCTTTGAATCATGTTTCTTTTACTTTCATACCATAATCAAAAGTTCTAAGCCAATGAATGGCAGACTCTATTACTTCATTGTCTATTATTATGATTATATAGTTTTCTATTGCTAATTGAATTTTCTTGCTTTTTAGCCAAATGAACCTTGCCATTTTACTTACTCTTGCGACAGAACACCCTTATATTTTGGTGGAAGATACCTCAAGGTAATGCCTTTGTTATGTTATTCCCCTGTTTTCCTAATTGAACTAACATATTGCAACTCTTAACTATATCAATTTTCTTTGGCGTCCTCATATTTTTATTTTTTGAACATTAAGATGGAAAATTTACTGCGATATCATTGGCTTTATTAACAAACAACCCCATCAAAGATCAAAATCTGGGATCTGTTATGGCCTTTATGGCTAGTAAGTGCTCAATAGACTGTTGCCATCTTAAATTTTGCTATATACGATTCCTCTTTTTCTTACCCGACCGCATTCTTTGGTTCCTCTTTTTCTTACCCGACCTCCCATTCTTTCTTCAATTGAGGGAGTTCCCATCTCTGTCTTTGATCTCTTTCTCTTTTTCACACACTTTTTTCCTATCTCCTTACTACCTATTTTTCTTATGGCCTGGCCGTTGTTGATGCTGATCTATTTGCTATTTCTCAACTTCCTTTCTCTCGCCATGTTTGTGTAATACCTGTATATTTTGATGGAAGGTACCTGAGGGTAAAAAAAATATACTATAACCAGTTTTCCCAAATGTGGCACCAATAAGCTTACATATTCAAATGTGCTGATATGCATATTACACATACTAAAAACTATGTAGAGATGTTCAATTGTTGTCTTAATGTCATCTGCAAGTGTGCTTTCTTTTGTTTGACCAGTTGTCCCAGAAAGAGATTCTCGTATATGGAATCTAATTTCCATAATTTTTTCTGGACATTGGCATATTTCTATGACTTTCAAAGTAATGATCGACTAAGATTGAATCTAGCTTGTGCAACCTAAAATTTATACTGATACTTTCACACAGTATTCACGGAATGTGAGTCAATCACGCTGGATCATTGATGATGAAAGAATGGGGGAAGCATCAGTTGAGGTACCGTCTGCTCTTGCAAATTTCAATCGTTACAAAATACTTCCTTTTAAAGTTGGTTGTGGTAGGTGACAATAGTGTATACTTATGTAACTTTGTAGGAAATAATTGGTGAAAACATACTTCAAGCATGCCAAGCTGATAGTTTCAAGTTTCATGCTGCTGGAAGAGAAGATATTGATGTACTAAAATTCATGGTTTTGATGTATTATTTTTAAAGTTTATTGGTGGATAAATTTATCTGATGTGTAATTAATCTTATAGGTCCGAATGCTGGGGCCAGGCAGGCCATTTCTTGTTGAGGTGAAAAACGCTCGACATGTCCCATCTGAACTGTCTGTAAAAGATATAGAGAAAAAGATAAATACCACGGAGAATAAATTGGTAATGTTCTAGCTGAATTGATAACATTTGTATGTCCGTTATATAATTCATGGCGAGTAAATGCACAATGCCATATGTTCATGTAGGTTAGAGTGAAAAATATGAAACTTGTTGGGAGTCAGGGCTGGGACCTTATGCGTGAAGGCGAAGCTGAGAAGCAGGTCTTGCATTTTTCTTCTTAATCGTATACTTATTTTATGGTCAATGATTTGCAGCCTTGATTCATTAATTGTTTCATCCGAGTCATCCTTACTATTATAATCTTCAAATTGTATAGAAGCAATATGCTGCTTTAGTGTGGATTTCTCGTCCTCTGAAGGATGAAGATCTTCAACATGTGACATCACTCAAGGATTTGGTGAGTTTTATGTTTTTGTATATTACTTGTTAAGTTTTCGCCGAACTTGTGCTTTGTAAGAAAAGTTTAACATAAACTGGCAGAACTTTGGTTATTATTTCGGTCTCTGCATGATTGATATAAGTTAAGTAGAGCTCAAAGATGTGTCATCTTTTATTATAACACATCCTGATTGTAAATTTTACTCGTTTAAATCTGTAATTTATCCATATAATATGCTTGCTCATTGAATTCATTTCTGAACATTGCTTATATTGACCCTCCGTTGCATGTTGTCTGATGTATCTACTCGGTTCATTTTCAATCAATCACATAAGTTTGTATCAAAATTGTACTGCCTCCATTTCAAAATGAATGTCGTTAAGGTTTTTACACACATATTAAGAAATGCAATAAATTGAAAAAAGATAATAGTAATTTTACCAAATTATTCTTATTAACTATTGTTGTGTTTCCCACTGTCATAAACGCAAGGTGAAGTATAATGCTTTGGGAGTAATATCCATTATATTATTTGGATGGTACAAGTTGAAAAAAATTATTAATACTACATTGAAAACTAAAAGTGACATTCATATTTAAAACAATATTTTTTTACTAAAGTTACACTTATTGTGGAATGGAGGGAATATATATACAAAAAACTATTGAAAATAATAGGACCCATGTAACAACTTCAAGATTAGATTGAAATCTGTTAAGCAAAAATGTAAAGACTTAAAATGAAAAATTGAACCAGATATTAAATTTCATATTCTTGACTCCTTTGAAGTTTTGCTGTAGCTTGACCTAGGTCTGTTTTACCCTTGGATCATGCTTGTAATCATTGGGATAATCTCTTGTGGGATTTCTGCATAAGTGGAGTTTTTTGTTTTAAATTGCAACTCTGGAAACCACGTAATTTTCTCTTGTTTTGTGCAGAAAGTTATGCAGAAGACCCCAATAAGAGTGCTACACCGTCGCAGTCCTTTAGAGCGGGAAAAGATCATTCATTGGTATGACTATATATTGATAATTTTATGCCAAGCTCACAATCAAGGCCACATTTAAACTATTAACTGAAATTTTCAATCCCTTCTGTTTCTCCAAATCTGTAGGATGAAAATAGAGACTATCGCTGGAAGTTCCCAATATTTTCTTTTGCATTTGTGTACACAGGTATTGTTTTAATGTTCTCTCTTATGTATTGTAAATGAAAATTCTCAATGACTGAATTTAGTTTTAAATTAGAGCTAGACACAGTTATGTTTAACAACAATAATTTGGTAGCTCCAACCATAGGCCGTTAGACTTGATTTGCAATGAATGGTGACAATTTGGCAGAAAAGATATGTAAGCTGGTTTGTACTATAAGTACTTTATTTGGGCAAATGGAATTACTATCACATAGGAGTAACTGACTGCCATTTTGTCTAGCTAGAGTTCTGAGTGATTTGAGCTAGAGGACATGGCAAGAGTACTATTCCCCCTTGTACCACCCCATCAATAATTATGGGTCATGATAGTCAGCCAAATCTGTAATCACTAATTTATAAAAACTCTGCAGGCTGGGACCTATATCAAGGAGTTCGTTCATGGGGATCTTGGACGCACGCATCCTAGGTATGACAACAAACATCAAGGCTTCTGGGAATTGAAATAATATTTATTCCTTACAGCCATTTCTATATATATATATATATATATATAATACTACTGCATGCCCTCAACTAAATAAATACCCAAGGCTTATGGGAATTGAAATAATTTATTCTCTGTTGCTTTTGGTTTTGCAGCATTGGATCTATGTTGGGTTGTAGAGCTGAAATTTTGCAACTTGATGTGACGGACATCAAAATGGAATGTTTTCTGACTTAATAAGGGTATTATTGCCCCCATTTTTAAGTCTTAGTTCTTATTGATTTAGATAGAATTGGTTTTGAGAGTGTCACTTGTATTTTGTTTTTTTTGAACAATTGACAGTGTTATTGTTAAAACATGAATTCATACTGGAAATGATATTTTATTTAAGAGTAGGAATCTAACTTGATATTCCGAAGTTTACAACACTCGCGCACACTCCGCACTAACCATTTGCAGTAGACTCCAGTACTATTTGAAATGATATTCTAAAAGTGAGTTTAAAATATTGAACTTGGATGAAATTATGGAACTACCATGGGTTGAACAAGAACTGGCCGCTCTGTTTTGAATCACACACGATGTGTCCATTGCATAATTCGGTTTCCATATTCTTTACTTTCAGTCAAATAATAACATCAAATTCACGTTCATTCATGTTGAAAAGTGTTTCTCATACGATGAGAAAAACATAAATGAGTGAAATACTGGGGTTTTTGACTGAGTGAGTCTTGAGCTAACTATAATTCGATGACTGACAGAATTATTATCTTCAAGTTGAGCAGCTTTTTTCCAGTTCTAGTAAACTAGCATGTTCTCCTGAACTGTTCCTTCTCGTACTGCCAACCCTATTATATTAGTCCTCTTATTGCATGTTTTGCTCCTATATGGTTACTTTTGAATGAATTAATTTTGGCAGAAATCGAGTTACACTTGCTTTTCTCGTGTCAATGTAAAATGAACATGGTATTACTGAAGTTGTAAACACGGTTGAATTGAATCTAGAGAATTATTGTTCCATAATAATATGGAGGCAGAAATTGGCCACCTCCTAACATGGTTTTGATTGTGTACATTTGGAAAATAATTATCATCTAAAAGTATATCTTTGAAACATGTATGCGTGATTTTTCTAGAAAATTTGAAGGTGAAGAGTAGCACCCTAATATGGAGGCTCGTATTATATCGGATCCAATTCATAAATGCTTTGAGTAAGGTCTACAATTCTTAAATAATATACGTTTGGGTCGTTTGGGACATGCTGACTAGTGCCCCTAAGAAATTTGTTAAGGAAACAAAAGTAAATTTTATATAGATAGTTTTATTATATTTGATTGCTTAACAAGTGTCACAAGGTAGTTATCATTTTTCTCTAAGTTTTTTTTTTAAGATCGATCTCTTTAGAGACAAGTATCACATCACTCAAACCTAAAGGTTTGTAAGTTGCCAACTACAAGCTGTGGACATTACAAACTAACAATGTAACCAGATGATAGAGGTCTTGTGATTTACATCCATCCAACCCAATAGATGGATTGTCCTCAAAGAAGGCCCTCAAATGAGTCAAAATAAAGGGGTTCGACCCACGTCACTTCTGAGGATCTTAAGTATGCAGATTCTCGATCAAGTTTATGTTCAACCACTTTCTCTACTCAACTACAAAAGAATACTTTCTCTACTGAACCACAAAAGAATAACATGATAAAGTTTTCAATGGTCATATACAACTACACTGTCCAAATATTTCATGGAAGGAAGGTTGTTCCATTCCTATAATACAAGGGGGTAAGTACATTTTTTTTATATAATAGAGGGAATGTACAATTTCATATTACAAACCTATATAATGTAATGATGTTATTAAAGAGTGATAAATTTTCTAATGAGAATGTCCCGCCTCCTAAAGAAATCACTGAAAATAACTATCCCTCTATGCCACCACTGCCATCAAGACATCACCTAATGCTGATTCTTTCTTATCAATTGTCATGGGTGGAAAAGGAAGAAATGAAGTTGCACCACATTACTCAATCCAATGAGCCTCTAACATCTTAGCCATAAAACCATACCGGTCAGCGGCTTCATCAATCTGCAGTCAACAACTTGTAAGTATAGCTTACCAAGCCAGTACAACAATACAGAATGGAAGCTAGAAAAAAAAAACAAATTTATTACCGTTTTCTGTGTCGGACGCCCAGCTCCATGTCCAGCCTTGCATTCAATTCGAGCAATTATTGGGTTCGTCTGGGGACTTTTATCCAGGCTAGTAACAAGGACATACTGCATGGTCTGATCAATATTTGGAATACAAGTTAAAAGTTTTGAAGCTTGCAAATTAAATTCATAACTCAATAAATCAGAATGCAATAAATTCAATTATGGGAAGCAGACAAACCGCCAATAGCTTCAATGAATGTAATGGCACAACACGATCATCATGATCAGCTGTCAATAGCATTGTTGATGGGTACTGAATCGACTTATCTGGATGCTGTTCCCATGGTCTCCGGACATTATGCAATGGTGAGTACCTGAAACACCATAGTATTATCATAAGATGTCACATACACATATATAGTCTTACATAACAGCCTGCAGCAACACTTAATAGCAAAACTTTCAGATATCTGTTTATGTAATGTACAGTTTCATCTTACTATTTAACGATAGGTTTAACGAAACTCACTTGATTAGCCAATGAAATTCTTCTTCCTTGTCAGAACAGCCAAAATCTGAGGTCCAAGCATGACCTGAATAACAAAACACCAAATCAATATACAACATTACTTTTACAAAATAACAAACTAGTAGACACTACAGAGAGGAACAAACCTATAGTGAATTTATGGAACCGTAACATGTCCATAACACCAACATGAGCCAGTGCACAACCAAAAAGATCAGGTCTCTGTTCAAAATGGGGAACAATAGTAAATACAGCTAGCTCAATGCAGGGAGAACAATACAAATGCAACTTCCAATTGAATAGAAAATGAAACAAACCTGATTTATGCAAGCACCAACAAGAAGTCCACCATTGCTTCCACCTTCAATGCATAATTTTTTGGGTCGGGTATAACCGGCTGATACAAGGTATTCAGCTGCAGATGTGAAGTCATCAAAGCAATTTTGCTTTTTCGAAAGGGATCCTGCTTTATGCCACTCCTCTCCGTATTCTCCACCACCACGAATATTTGCTATGCAGATAACAGAACCTAAATGTCTTGCGAGGACAATACGACTGACACTGAAAAATGGTGTAAGACTGACGTTAAAACCACCATATCCATATAACAAACAAGGGTGTGAACCATTCAAAATTATATCCTTTCTGGAAACAATGAACATCGGTATCTTGGTTCCATCTTTACTAGGCGCAAAAACCTGAAATGTGTAGCTTTATGTCAAACAATCGAACACAAGCAAATGAAACAACAATAAACAAACAGATTCCATAAGCGGCAATGTCCACACTCATTAAAACAAGTAATGATATTTTACAGGGCCTAATTTATAATACAAACTTTGAAATACAATAACAACATATGCACATGGTTGAGTATTTTTCTTCACTTAATTTCTTACCTGATTGACGTGAAAATCAGAGCGATCAAACCCAGGGACAACAATCTCACGAAATATCTTCACATCGGGAATCTGTGTTCCTAGGTTGCATTGATATATGATACCAGGAGTCAAAAAGCTTGTAAAGCTAAAGAAAAACACACTATCTTCACGCCGTGCAGAAATTTCACCAACTGTGCCTATGTCAATTGGTAATTGATGCTGCAGGGAACCTGTCTGTAAGTTTCTTACTTGTAGAACATATTTCACATCACTCAAGTAGCTTACTATCAGTTGGTTACCGTTTACCACATATGCCGACCCGAGTACATCTTTTCCAGATTCTTGGATAACATCAGTCCAAGTATTTGGTTCTCTCAAATCTACTCGGACTAGTTTGTATTTTGGAGCATCTTTATTAGTTAAAAATGTAAACACGGCATCATCATTTGCAATGGGCTGATACTTGGCATCAAAATTATCAATAAGCTTAACAAAAGGGAGGAAGGAATTTTTATCCCGAAAACCTTCCAGACCATTAGGAAGTTCGGACAAGTCAAAGTAGTATATTTTGTTAACTGGATCACACCCCTCTTCAATAGAGAGAAGAACATACTGCAAAATCAAATAAAGTTTTTAGGAAATCAGTCACATGTTCTCAACCATACAAAAACAAGGAAAGAACAATACCTTTCCGTCATCAGTGACACTTGCTCCAAACATATATTTAGGGTTGTGAGGATCTCTCCAGCACAGAATATCTTGTGATTGGTCCGTACCCAGAAAATGATAATATAGCTCATGATAAAGGTTAGAATCAGTCTCAGTCCCAGCATCTACTACTTCCCCATCCCTACATTGTAAATTAGTAAAGTAATAAATCAAGAAAAAGGAAAACTGATCCTAGTCCTTCCTACCATCATCAGCAACGCTATGATTCACTTGCTGTTATTGAGAAGATCTCCACATAAATACTTAACCGGAAATATGAATTGCAAAACAGAATAACAATTTGAAAGCAACGGCTTACTTGATTGTTGGAGCCGGATAGCGGCTGTAAAAGAAACCTTTGCTATCATGCGTCCAACTAATAGAGGAAAACTTAACCTGAATGAAAATAAATTCCAATCAATCTTGATTCACGGTTCAACTCTTGAGTATCATTATTTTTAAGTTAACAAAACAGTATGAGATATTACTCACCCACGACAAATTATCAGGTTCAACAACCTTGTCATGAACACGCATGACCTTTATGGTGACCCAATCACTACCGCTTGAACTGAGCCCATAAGCTAAAAACTTAGCATCTTGGCTAATCGAGAAGCTGTTGAGTGAAACAGTACCATCTTCACTAAGGACATTGGGATCAAGCAAAACATCGGCTTCACCCTCGAAAGTATCCTGAAATAATTAACGCAATGGTATTACTAAATTTACCTAATTTAAATTGGATACATACATATAACTTGAATAGAAGTCCGGTAAGTGCAGCAAGCTCAGATGATAAAAGGTTGTAGAGACATTTGATTTGTGAGAGTTTATGGGTACTACCTGAACATAAAGGACGCTCTGAGGTTGAAGACCAGTATTATGGAAGTAAAAGTAGTGATTATCACCTCTTTTGAAAGGAGCGCTAAAGCGAGGATGATCAAACACCTTTTTGATTGTTTCACCAAGTTTGGGTCTACAATCACATGTCTTCAATACTGAATCAGTCAACACAACCTGTTTCTGTACAAACTGTTTGACTTCTTCAGCATCAGGATTTTCAAGCCAACGGTAAGGGTCAGGAACATTAACGCCGTGATAGTTGTCAATGACGGAGTCGTCTCTGTGAGCAATGGGATATTGGATGGTTTCATTAAACACAGAGAGTGAACCCATTCTTCTTCTTATGTTATTGTTATTGTTGTATAAAGAAGAAGAAGAAGAAGAAGTGTTGGTGGTAAATAAACGAGAAAGAAAGTTTGGGCATCTGATGCTGCTACGGCAAGAATGAAGAAGAATGTGGCGGGAATGGACACTAAATGACAACATTATTTCGCTTTCAATAGGGACCAAATTCCTTTCTCAGAGACTCTCGCTTCTATTCATTTCACATTACAGGGAAAGGAGGGAAGGATTATGTCGCCATTTTCAACCATTATGTTGTGTCCTCTCACTTGTAAGGATAATTAATATATTTATATATATTCATTATTTTTTTTTTTTTTTTTTTTTTTTTTTTTGTTTTTCTGTCACTTTAACCCAGATTACATAGACATTTTATATTATATTGGAGTTTGAACCTCAGATACATCATATATTCATCTATTAAGATATGAATTTCTTTTGAAGAATTAAGGTATGGATTGCTAGTCTTTAGATTACATGACATAAAAAATAATTTTTAAGGCATGATACTCAAACACTTTGCTCTTACATGTCTCGTGCTTACAAGTTAGTCTACCATCATAATAATTTAGAGTGACATGCTAAGATCACGTTAAAGGCACATGACAACCTGAAAAAATGACAGATGAGTCAAACACATGCTCGCCACATGGGCGAGGTCAACATATCATAAGGGCATCCTGACGAGAGATCTTTAGTCACAAGACTTCACATAGCGGACCCTTGACGCCCTTATCCAAAAAATGGTCCTCTCACATCATAGCGAAAAGAAGGGAGAGCTCAAATGATGAATACATGCCATAATCCCTAGGAAGGAGGGAGCTAGCAGTCCATTCGTTCTACTTTCTACTAGGTCAAGACTAGTATAAATACATCAACCATAATCAATCAATTCAACTATCGTACTCACTGCAAATACATAAGTATTTTTAAAATATACATTATTTATTTTTTCTTTTTCTTAATTTTTTTCATGTGTGTTAAAATATTTTGACCATGGAAGACTTTTACAAATTTTATCTCATCATCATCCACTTTTGCTTCATATGTTTATGGAGGGAACTTGCTTCATATATATATATATATATATGAGATTTGTTAGAACACGCCCACTGGTTTTTTTTCAAGTGAATATCTGTCACTGTTTTTTCCATAGGTATTGTTTTAAAAGGATGTGTTCAATGAAATCCACATGTTGCATGTTTCGTGGGAGCTTTTCAATTTTGCCTATGAATCACAGCAGTAAATTAAGAAAATCATAAAATGAGGAGGTGTGGATTTTTTTTACAGTGAAACGAGTGGTTAACAACATTAATGGGGGAGGTGTCAATTTTTTTCAGAGAAATGGGTGGTGTAATAAGTCTAGTAATTACTATTTCCAATAACTTTTCTATTGAGCACCCCCACCCCCAAAAAAAGAAAAAATGACTGAAAATAACAAAACTTCTCAGGCAACTGTCATGCCCTCTACAGTATAATGTTATTCCTTTGTTATCAATTGTGATTGAGGAAAAGGAAGAAATGAAGAAATCTCGCGCATTACTCTCATCCTTATATCTGGATTTTGACAGCTCTACTCAATCCAATGTCCAATGAGCCTCTAACATCTTAGCCATAAAAGCGTACCTGTCAGCGGCTTCATCAATCTGCAGTCAACAACTTATTAGTACAGTATAACTTACCAACACAATAACAATGAAGCTAAAAAGAAAACAGATAGTATATTACAATTTTCTGTGTCGGACGCCCAGCTCCATGTCCAGCTTTGCATTCAATTCGAGCAATTATTGGGTTCGTCTGGGGACTTTTATCCAGGCTAGTAACAAGGACATACTGCATGGTCTGCTCAATATTTGGAATAGTACAAGTTAAAAGTTTGCAACTTCCAAAATAAATTCATAAATTATGGAAAGCAGACTAACCGCTAACAGCTTCAATGAATGCAATGGCACAACACGATCATCATGATCAGCTGTCAATAGCATTGTTGGTGGATGCTGAATTGACTTATCTGGATGTTGCTCCCATGGTCTCCGGACATTATGCAACGGTGAGTACCTAAAACAACATACTATTATCATAAGATATCACATCACACACAGACACACAAATAGTTCTACATCAAAGTCTGCAACATGTTTATACATTATAATATACAGTTTCAACTTAATATTTAATGATCGGTTAAACCAAACTCACTTGATTAGCCAATGAAATTCTTCCTCCTTGTCAGGACAACCAAATTCTGAAGTCCAAGCATGACCTGAATTACAAAACACCAAATTAATTTTCATTATTACTATCACAAAATAACAAATGAATACACATCAAGACAAACCTATAGTGAATTTGTGGAACCGTAACATGTCCATAACACCGACATGAGCCAATGCACATCCAAAAAGATCAGGTATCTGTTCAAAATGGGGCACAATTGTAAATAGAGCTAGCTCAATGCAGGGAGAACAATACAAATGCAACTTCCAATTGAATAGAAAATGAATCAACCTGATTTAAGAAAGCACCACCAAGAAGTCCACCGTTGCTTTTGCCTTCAATGCATAACTTTTTGGGTTGGGTATAACCGGCAGATACAAGGTATTCAGCCGAAGAAATGAAGTCATCAAAGCAATTTTGCTTTTTTGAAAGGGATGCTGCTTGATGCCATTCCTCTCCATATTCTCCACCGCCACGAATATTTGCTATGCAGAAAACAAAACCTAAATATCTTGCTAGGACAATACGGCCGACGCTGAAAGATGGTGTAAGACTAATGTTATAACCGCCATATCCATATAATAAACAAGGGTGTGAACCATCCAAAATAATATCCTTTCTTGCAACAATGAACATTGGGATCTTGGTTCCATCTTTACTAGGAGCAAAAAACTGAAATGTATAATTTTATGTGAAATAATCAAACACAAGCTAATGAAATGAAATAAGACAAAACAGATTCCAATAGACAACAATGGCCATGCTCACATAAGAATAATTAAAACTCAGAGGGCCTAATCTATAATGCAACTTTAAGCTTGAGTGAGTTTCATTTTTACCTGATTGACATGAAACTCAGAGCGATCAAACCCGGGAACAACAATCTCACAAAATATCTTCATATCAGGAATCTGTGTTCTCCCAATGTTGCATTGATATATGATACTAGGAGTCAAAAAGCTTGTAAAGCCAATGAAAACCACACTATCTTTACGCCGTGAAGAAATTTCACTAACAGTGCCTATGTCAATTGGTAATTGATGCTGCAGGGAACCTGTTTCTAAGTCTCTTACTTGTAGAACATATTTCACATCACTCAAGTAGCTCACTATAAGTTGATTACTGTTTACGGCGTATGCTTCCTTGAGTACATCTTTTTCAGATTCTTGGATAACATCAGTCCAAGTATTTGGTTCTTTCAAATCTACTCGGACTAGTTTATATTTTGGAGCATTTTTATTGGTTAAAAATGTAAACACAGTGTCATCGTTAGCAATGGCTTGATACATTGCATCAAAGTTATCAATAAGCTTGACAAAAGCAAGGAAGGCATTTTCATTCTGAAAACCTTCGAGACCATTAGAAAGTTCGGACAAGTCAAAGTAGTACATTTTGTTAACCGGATCACACCCCTCATAAATAGAGAGCAGAACATACTGCAAAATAAAATAGTCAGTTTCTTAGGAAATTTGAAGTCATAAACATAATGAAATTGCATACTTGGACACACTAATGCACCTGACCACGGAAAATCAAATTATGCCTGACTTATAAAGCTTTGACTTCAACCATAGGAACTACAAATTTGATGATTATCTAGTAGAAACCATAGTTCAAATTTGCAAGTCAGAAAAAATGAAGACCAATGTTCGGTGTAAAGGAAAAACAATATCAGCGTATGGTAACTGCCAATGCAATAATTAGAATATTGCAACGTTTGAAAGTTTAGGCTTTCATGTGAAGATACCTATATTTATTTAGCAAAAATACCTATTACCAACCTCATGACATGAAATTAATTATAACACTCATCCTTGCATAAAAAAATATGTCTGGCAAGGCTTAAACATATATATAAGAATAAACATGTCATTAAAAAGAACAATAACTACTAAACTAGTCACACATTTTCTTACTATGTACACAAAATGAATGAGTATCGATAATATTGATGGTTGAAAATTATATGAAAGCATGGAAAAAAATGGTACCTTTCCATCATCAGTGACACTTGTGTCAACATATATTTAGGGTTCTTAAGATTCCAACACAGAATATCTTCCGACTGATCCGCACCCAGAAAATGATAATAGAGTTCTTGATAAAGGTTAACAGTAGTCTCAGTCCCAGCGTCTACTACTTCTCCATCCCTACATTGTAAATTAGCAAATAATCAATCCAGTAAATACAAGACGGATGCTAGTCCCTCTTACCATCAGCAACAAAATGATTCATTTGCTATTATTCATAATATATCCACATAAATAACAGGAAAATATCAATTGCGAAACAGAATCACAAATTGAAAACTTTGAAAGCAATTGCTTACTAATCGTTGGAGCCGGGAACCTTTGCTATCATGTGTCCAACTAATAATGGAAAACTTGACCTGAATGAAAATGAAAATGAACCACAATCAATCAAGATTCATTTAAGTTAAAATAGTATGAGATAGATACTACTCACCCATGACAAAGTATCGGATAACAACTTTGTCCTCAACACGCATGACCTTTATGGTGACCCAATCACTACCACTGGAACTGAGTCCATAAGCCAAGAACTTTACATCTTTGCTGACTGAGAAAATGTTGAGTGAAACAGTGCCATCTTCACTGAGGACATTGGTATCAAGCAAAACCTCTGCTTCACCCTCCAAACTTCTCTGAAATAATTAACACAATGGAACAAAACATGCTTAATTTCAATTGGATATATTAAACGCTTAAATATGTAAATCGTCCATGTAATTTGACGTGTTTTTGGTTTTCGTTCCTGTATCTTTTTTTGTTTTAAAACAACCCCTGTTAGTTAATAACTTTTTGCTTTTCATCCCTCCCGTCAAACTCTGTTACAAAAACGCCTTGCTGGCTAACGGCGGGTGACGTGGCGGGTACTGACTTGGCCAAACACGCTTATGTGGACTGACAGATGATCCATGACTATATTACAAGGACCAAAACCAAAACCAAAAACGAAAAAGTACATAGGGACGAAATTAAAAACACCTAAATAACAAAATTTGAAATTTAGGTGGCCTTCCAGAAGATCCCTGACTATATTACAGGGACCAAAACCAAAAACGAAAATTTACAGAGGGACGAAATTAAAAATCACGAAGTTACAAAATTTTAAATTAAAAACCCTTGTTGTTTCCATCTTCTTCCTCTCTCTTTACCATATTCTTCGTCTTCTTTTGAGCCCCTGAAATTGCATGCCCTGATAACAATGTCTTCATCATCCATTAAGTCTTTTTCTTCAATTGAATTTCACAGCTTCTTCATCGTATGAAACGAAATTAAAAATCACGAAGTTAATAATCTTTGTCATCTTCTTCATCTTCTCTCTGTTGTATGGGTCTCATTCCAACTTGTATTGATTTTGTTATGATAATATGGAACAAGGATGGATGTACCAACTCATATACTCAATTCCTTCCTTGGTCACCTCACAAGAAAATTAATAATAATAACATAAAGCACAAGAAGGATGTTTCCATTGTTCTTCTTATCCTTACAATTCTAATCTCAGCCTTCTCATTTCTCATGTGCTTCAAACTTTGTCATAATTCCATTAACAAGCAAGCATACACAACGACAACAAAGAATGGGAATTTGTTTTACATATGGAATTATGATGGAAAAATAACATATGATGACATTATTAAAGCAACAATTTGACATTAGATATTGCATCGTGACAGGAGCATATGGAAGTGTATACAAGACTCAATTATCGTGTGGCAAATTTGTCGCCTTAAATAAACTACACAACTATGAAGCAGATGTACCATCTTTTGATGCGAGTTTCAGAATTGAAGTGAGAATATTATCAGAAATAAAGCAGATAAATATTACTAAGCTTTATGGATTTTTCTTGCACAAAAGAATCATGTTTTTGATCTATCAATACATGAAAAAAGAAAGCTTGTTCACGGTTTTGTATGATGATTTAGAAGTTGTGGAATTCAATTGGAGAAAAAGACTTAATGGATGATGAAGACATTGTTAGCAAGACATGCAATTACAATGGTGCAGAAGAAGAAGAATATAGTCACGGAATATAGCAGGACATTGTTCTCGGTTTTGTAACTTCGTGATTTTAAATTCCGTCCCTCTGTAACTTTTTGTTTTTGGTTTTGGACCCTGTAATATAGTCAGGGATCTTCTAGAAGGCCGCCTAAATTTCAAATTTTGTTATTTAGGTGTTTTTAATTTCGTCCCTCTATACCTTTTTGTTTTTTGTTTTGGTCCCTGTAATATAGTCAAGGATCATCTTTCAGTCCACATAAGCGTGTTTGGCCAAGTCAGCACCCGCCACGTCACTCGCCGTTAGCCAGCATGACGTTTTTGTAACAGAGTTTGACGGGAGGGACGAAAAGCAAAAAGTTATTAACTTACAAGGGTTGTTTTAGAACAAAAAAAGATACAGTAACGAAAACCAAAAACACGCTAAATTACAAGGACGATTTACATATTTAATCCTATATTAAATGACACTCTTGAGAAAGGCAACTTACGTATACCTGAACATAAAGGATGCTCTGAGGTTGAAGACCAGTATTATGGAAGTAAAAGTAGTGATTATCACCTCTTTTGAAAGGAGCGCTATAGCGAGGATGATCAAACACCTTTTTGATTGTTTCACCAAGTTTGGGTCTACAATCACATGTCTTCAATACTGAATCAGTCAACACAACCTGTTTCTGTACAAACTGTTTGACTTCTTCAGCATCAGGCTTTTCGAGCCTAACAATAATAGCAAAAAACAAAGCTGGGTTAATGTCTTATAACGGTAAATAAATAAGAGGTATTCTTCGATGGTCCGAAGACCAAATCAATAGTGTTTTGACACACATACATAAAAAGAAGGTTCTTAAAATATTCAATCATTTTTTTATCAATTTCCTCATTTACTATTAAAAAAATATTTCTTTATGTGTGTGTGACCAAACACTTTTAATTTGATCATGTGACCATATTAAAATTTCTCAATAAATAAACAAAAACAATGCATACCAACGGTAAGGGTCTGGAATATTAACGCCGTGATAGTTGTCAACGACGGAGTCATCTCTATGAGCAGTGGGATATTCATATGAGATGGCTTCGTCTACTATGATGGAGATTTGATTTGAATGGTAATAATCGAGCAACATCGTTTCTTTACTTGCACTCATTTTATATAGGTCGCTCATAAGCTTCCCTTTCCAATCCATGCAAATTATATATCTCTATTTGATTTCTTTCCCTTTACACTGATATTAGGTGCGAGGGATTACGTACTTTTTTAGCCCACCTCATTCATTGATCTTAAATACTATATATATATTTTTTTACATATATGTTTCCATGTAATTTTACATATTTTTGTTTGTTCCAACTTTTGATTACTTACTCGTTTAGTTTCAAAATGTTTAAATATTCTTGTATTAATTATTTTTTCTTCAAACTTTTAAAGTAGTAAATCTTTTTTATCATCCTTTTAGCAAAAAGCACATGCCGTTTTTCAACTTTCCTATTTTTTTCTAAATTAGTCAGATATATCTTATTTATAATTTTAATTAAGCTAAAATGCACTTTTATTATCCTATTTTAAAAAAATTAATGTTTTGCTCCTCTATTTTAAAAATCGATTTTTGGTCCTTTCTTTTTTTTCTTTATGAATTTGGATCCATCGTCTTAATTTTTGGATCATTTTTAATGATGCGCTTATGTATCTATGACATGCCAACGATTATTAGGCCACATTAAATATACACGTCAACAAAAATATGTGTGAGTCATAAATTATATATGTCACATCATCAAATAATAGTCTAAAAATGAGATGTAGGACAAAAAAAATTCAAAAGATATTAAATTGATGGAACAAAAAATTGATTTTTAAAACATGGAGACCAAAACTTCATTTTTTTGTTTAAAAAGGGAGATCAAAAGGATGTGTATGCCTTTTTAACTAGAGAACTGCTATTTAGTACGGAAGTATCGCCACGAATTTTCACAGACGCGTGTATCTATACGTTATCCACGCGCTGCAAAAATGGTACAGTTAACACCATCATAATAATAGCAGTCCAACAAGCAATTAACACACCACCCAACACATTGACTTATCATGTACCATCACCACTATTGTTTTTTCTATGTCTTCTTTTCATCTCTCTCCTTAGGTCTGTTCTTTCTACAAACACATCTTTTCCATTGTTTAATTTCTCTCAATCGTCCAAATTACTCCCTTTCTTTTCTCAACTTCAATTTTCACAATCTTCATTCACACCAAAAAAAACATAAAAGATAATTATTATTATTTTTTCCAAAAAATGAAACCCATTTTAACATTACTGTAGTCATCAGATCAAACAACAAATAATTTCAATTCAAGTGAATTTTACTTTACAATGAGAATTATTCATAATCTGGGTTTAACAGTGAGTAATTATTTTCATATAAATTAACCCTGTGTGGAAGAACTGGGAAATACAGTAAAAAAAATGAGGTCATATATGGCTAATAGGTTAGAAGAGAGAGGACATAACATTGGATTAGATGAAACATTGTTATCAATCAACACATGCAAGAAGATGAAATTTGAGACATAGATGGACGAAGAATTA
>Ga0228711_1003503_pt1 | contig 24399 bp, 7 predicted proteins | sample MedpolnodulmetaG_2_FD_177996 | JGI IMG/M metagenome (GOLD analysis project Ga0228711, IMG submission 177996) | Root nodule microbial communities from Medicago polymorpha collected in Santa Monica, California, United States - brown nodules | ecosystem: Host-associated > Plants > Roots > Nodule... | reverse complement strand
CGAGCTAAGGCAGTGAGCATCAAAGATCCCTCACCTCCAACTCGCAATAGCGAGTGAAAGGCGAACAAACTCGCAATGGCGAGTAGAAAGGCGAGCAATTCCAGAGAGCACCAGAGATCACACGCCTCCAACTCGCAACGGCAAACTGAAGGCGAGCAAGGAGGTCAAGAGTTCGCCATGGCAAACAATATTACTCGCGAGGCGAGATAGGGCTGCTAAAACTCCTCAGAGATGACGTGGCACAAACCCACTGGTGAAGGAACCTCAACTCGCCATGGCGAATGAAGTCACTCGCGAGGCGAGTTGATGCAGATCAGAAAATCTATAAAAGCCCACTTGACCATTTCATTTGGGGATCTTATCATCTTAGAATTTCATATACTTTTTTGTAATAGCTTTAGATAGAGAGATAGGGCTTGTTCTTCATAGAATGAGAGTGTTTGAAGGTGGATTCTTCCTCATTTGTTGAGAGATCACAAAGTTGTAATGAATCCTTCTCTTTCAATTCATTCTTGCAAAGCTTCCATGACAATGAGTAGCTAAATCTCCATTGTTGGGATTAGAGGTACTTGATCTTAGCTAAACATGTAATCTTTTGATCAATAAATATATGGTTCTAGCATTTGATTTGATATTGAGATTATTCTTGCACTTTATTGTTTATGTTTGATTTAATTGTGATTGAAAAATACTCTTCAATCTAGGTTTAGAACAATCATCTATCGCAACATGAATTCTAGACATGGAATTGATGTTTTGATAATCACTTCTTGTATCCAAACTTAAAGCTTTCTTATCATTTAATAGATTGAGAAAACGTCGATTAAATGATAAGACCGACTCTTGGATCGTTCAATAGTTTGAGACATCGACGATTGAATGATACAATTGATCTCACAATATTATTTGGACATGAATGATATTGTCGAGGGATACATGATAATATCAAAGAAAAGCTAGAATCCGTATATGATCATTAGGCTATGTGTAACGCTTGATCAAGGAACTCTAATCTTAACAAGTTTCACCCCTTATTAATCTCAACTTTTATTTTCGCAACATAGTTAACTTGGTTCTAAACAAACAAACAAACTACTATTTTAAACTTAAAATGATATTTGGGGTCGAACGGTCTGTGATATCGCACTAGTCCCTGAGGAGACGATATAAAATACTTACTTTTGATCGAGGTAAAAATACTACATCAGTACCGCATACCATGTAACGATTGTTGATTACATTAGATCGTTGTTGATGCTGTTGATTAGGGACTGAAGCATTGTTCTTGTTCACACTTTGCGTTTAGAAAACTCTTGCACCAGTTGGTTGGTCAAATTTGGAGATGCTCTAGATGATGAGAATATAGCTGTCAAAACGGGCGGCCCGGCCCATTTAGGCCCGGCCCGAACGGGCAACGGGCTTTTAAGGGCCGGGCTGAAAAGCCCGGTTTAAATATGGGCTCGAAAAATGGGGCCCGAGCCTGGCTCTATACGGGCTCCCGGGCTAACGGGCCAACCCTAGCCCGTAATTTTTTTTTTTCCTTTTCCATTCTTTTAAGTACTGAACATATAGAACAACATAAATATACCGGACTAACGGGTCAGCCCTGGCCCGTATATGTTTTTTTTCCTTCCCATTCTTTAAGGAAACAAAATTACTTAAATATACACAAATAGTGAACAAAAGATAAATTAAGATTGATTCAAGAGAATAACAATTATGGAACAAAAGTCAACAAATATCCAGAATGACTAAGATTCTAAATTCAAAATACTAATTGTCCAGAAATTCAAAATACTAATTATCCGGAATAACATAAAAGTTTTAATGATCCAAAAAGTCACTCCCAACAAAGTCACTTAATATTCATCAAGGTTCACAACATCCAAGAGTCCAGTCCAGTGTAAATAAAAAATAACACACTTCAATTTTTTTTGCGGGCTTTCGGGCTACCCGCAGCCCGGACGGGCTAGCCCTATCGGGTTTCGGGCTTTGTCGGGCCGGGCTAAAAAGCCCTGAAATGATTCGGGCTGCAATTTTTCGGCCCAGACCCTTCATTTTTTGCGGGCTTTCAGACCCACCCGTACGACCCGGCCCATTTTGACAGCTCTAGATGAGATTATAGTTTGTTATTTTTGCCACCATTTATTGGCTAGTATCTGCTTAGTTGATGCTATGAAGGTATCTTTCATTAGACTTTAGTTTTCCTTTTTGTCTTGTCTTTTTCTTTACACATTGATAAAAAAATATATTATAAGAAACAATATACTTTATGGGTTCATTTAATAACTGATGCATTTGGTCCATATAGACTAGATACATCCCTTATTTAATGAAACTAAAAATTGAATTCTATGTCAAAACAGTAAATAACTAATATTATGGAATTATATTTCTCACTTGTAAGAAGCGTATGTCAAAATTTTTAAGTATAAAAACTTTTTTTAAACATAAAATGTAAAAAGATTGGGATTATGTATTTACAGTTTTAATCAAAGTTGAGATTTTAAGTTGAATTATTTTTGTTCGATTGGGATCCAAAATTTAAAAGTGGAGCAACCTAGTTATCTGTGAAGTCAAAATTAGCACACAAGTCTTTAAAGTTATTTAATTGTAATAACAAATACATCAATTATTGACCAAATACAAGATTTTAAGTTGTAATAACATATAGGTTCTTTTTGTCTTTCTACCCGAATATTTCTTTTAATAATCATGCTTCGAAATTAATAAAATACTTGCATATTAATTTGAATTGTCATAAAACAAACAAAGTATGCATGTGTTTGGTTTGACGTTATGCACAACAGACACGAGTTTGTCACAGTTACCAATATAATATTTACGGTAAAATGTAAAAGCTCCAAATTAGAGGTTTTCGATTTCGTACATTTGGAGGATCTCAAGCACATCCTATAATCTTTAGAGTGGTTTCGTTTAATATGGACTTATAAAATTATGTAAGATTAGCTTCGTTGCATTTTAGTTGATCTTACCAAAACTGATATGTACTTTGGAGCATTATGATAATCTTTTCACTTCACATGACTATTAATAGCAAGATCTTCATATCCTTTTTCAAGCACCTTGGGCACATCAAACCCTCCAGATACAAGGTTGAGATTAACGACAAGTATGTTATGTTAACGACAAGTACATTATGTAAGATCTATGTAACATTTTTGGCACGTCCGTGAATCAAAGAAGACCACAACATATTCAACTACATAATGCACTTTGAAGGAAACTCTTGCAGCAGTTGATTGGTCAAATTTGAAGATGATCTTGATGATGAGATTGTAGTATTTTATTTTTGCCCCCCTTAATTGACTAGTATCTGCTTAGTTGATGGATGCTATGAAGGTATCTTTCATCAGACCTTAGTTTTCTTTTTTATCTTGTCTTTTTCTTTTCCCATTGATCAAAAATATATTATAAGAAACAATATACTTTATGAGTTCATTCAATAACTGATGTATTTGGTCTATATAAACCTAGAGACAACACTTATTTAATGAAAATAAAATTTGAATTCTATATCAAAACAGTAAATAATTGATCTTATGGAATTATATTTCTCACTTGTAAGAAGTGCATGTCAAAATTTTTTAAATATAAAAACTTTTTTTTAAACATAAAATGTAAAAAGATTGGGATTATGTGTTTAATGTTTTAATCAAAATTGGGATTTTAAGTTGAATTCTCTTTGTTTAATTGGGATCCAAAATTTTAAATTGGAGCAACCTAGTTATTTGTGAAGTAAAAATTAGCAGATAGGTTTTTAAGTTATTTAATTCTAATAACAAATACATCAATTATTGACCAAATACAAGATTTTAAGTTGCAATAACATATAGATTCGTTTTGTCTTTCTATCCAAATATTTCTTTTAATAATCATGCGTCAAAATTAATAAAAAATACTTGCATATTAATTTGAATTTTCATAAACAAACAAAGTATGTATGTGTTTGGTTTGACGTTATGCACAACAAACACGAGTCTGTCACAATTACCAATATAATATTTACGGTAAAATGTAAAAGCTCTAAATTAGAGGTTTTCGATTTCGTACATTTGGAGGATCTCAAACACATCCTTTAATCCTTAGAGTGGTTTCGTTTAATATGGACCTATGGAATTATGTAAGATTAGCTTTGTTGCACTTTAGTTGATCTTAGCAAAACTGATATGTACTTTGGAGCATTAGAGCACCCACATCCATGCCACCCATATGGGTGGTATAAATGGGTCGCATATAATACATTATATTACTTCACACTTCCCAATTATTTAAACAACTCAACTACATTTTGTAAATATCCATACCACTTTAGTTCTAAGAATTAAACCAATTTCTTCTCAACACGTTCATCGCCCAAGCAAAAAATAGTATCCACAGTCTTTAAACCTATGTAGTTACAAACCATTTATTTTACATTGTGCAGCCTTAAATTGACTAAAAATGTCTTGTATATGACCGATCTAACCACACACTAAGGATCTTTTGAAGAATGGAGATAATGTTGACATTAGCGGCCACTAAAACCCTACATCCAAAATGTAATTCCAAGAAGTCACGCGTATATGGGATATTTAGATTGTGCAATGGATATAAACTTAAAATAGTCTAAAACCTATAGACGCAAAACATGAAGCAGGACACATGGTAATTTTTATTTTTTTTATATTTGCAACCCGACAATGTTAAATATATTAGCCACATGTGGATTTAAAGGAGCTATAAACCCATATCCACATTTGGAGGAGAAAACAAGGAACCAGAAGGCAAAGGAAATAATTAAGGTGGGAGACGTTCTAACAAATAAGAAACCATGGTAGTGAAGGTTGGAATATGCGTGAGGAAAAGCTTCCGGTAATGGAAGCTCTAACGAGGTTACACTGAAATTGTGATAGTTTAAAACTCACCCTAATGATTGTTGGTGGCGAAAAAAAGCGGGAAAAAAGGGATTCGACGTGGATGATATGTGGGTGGGATGAAGAAGAGAATGGAAGGTGATCTGACCCAATCAACAGAACGACGTCTAATGCGACGAGTTTGTTGTTCTTGTTATCTTAGAACGGGGGAGGTGGTGTACTTGTAGGTACACCAAAGCTCAAGTTAGTATTTTGATCCCGAAAGAGGTTAAGGGTTAGAATGAATCGTATCTTGGAGACCGTGTAAACTCCCCTTTTTTAGACGTGCAAGTTGTTGTTCTTTTTGGTGTTCGTAGTAGTTGGTCAACAATTACAGACGGTGGAATGTGTAATCATCGAGCATTATGAAATGACAATGATGGAGGCAGCTACGATTCAAGGGTTTGAATCGCTGCTCCATATTGCTGCGAGCACCCCTTCATAGATAGGGGGTGTGAGGAGAGTAGTTTTAGTCCAATGTGTGATTAAGCCTCTTTATTGAGCTTTGGATGATGACTCATTCTTGGAGTAAAGAGTGATGACTTCGAGCAAATTGATGTTTTTTGTGATGGAAAATAGCATGCTCGTGGGAGCTTTATGTTGTTTGTGGCTCAGAGGAGTTTTATTTTGAAGGGAACTGATTTGTAAAGTAGCATAATGCTCGTGAGGAGCTCATGGTTTATTTTAAACCATGTGTTAAAGATTTGAGAGTGCGTAATGCTTGTATGACGCTTGTAGTTTGTGTGAAACTACAAGTTTGGGGTGGGTTAGTTTGAATCTGAGACAAGTTGTAGCTCGCGAGGAAATTTGAGAATAAGGTCCCGTTTGGATTAGGCTTATTTCGAGCTTATGCAAAACAACTTATGCAAATAAATAAGCTCTTATATTAATTTATAATTTCTCGCTAATGAAAATTACATCTTTGTAAACTGTTTTTTTCATAAACTACGTTTATAAACTTATAAATAATATATAACAACTTATTTATTTGCATAAGTTGTTTTGCATAAGCTCAAAATAAGTCTAATCCAAATAGTGCCTAAGTTGCTCAAATAGAACTTGTGCTTTATGCAAGACTTAATAGTTAGAATAGAACTTTTGCCTTGATGGTGGTGCTCGCAGAGAGCTAAAAGATGGCGGTGCTCGCAAGGGAACTTTATATTGTAGACGTGTTCATGAAAAGCTATCTGAAAAGAACTTTCCTTGAGGGAGTTAGTGAAGTTAACTTGAGAATGGTTCTAACTAGAGATTTCATTTCTATTCGTCAATGTAAAGTGTCCATATGAGGGAACATGTGTGGGATGTCCACACATATGATTTGGTCATTTGTCAATCTCAACATTTAATGCAAGCATCTCGAGGATGAGATTGAGGGGACATGACTCTTGGTTACGAATAGCACTTGAGTGACATAGAGTTGGTGACATTGGTGACATTGGCCAATCACAATGTCACAATGCTTGTGTTTCTCTCTCTTTCACAAGCATTGTGACATTGTGATTGGCCAATGTCACCAATGTCACCCAACTCTATGTCACCCAAGTGCTACCCCTTGGTTACTGACTGCCACATGTAAAGGCTAGTAATGGACTTGATTACTTACTGACTGCCACATGTAAAGGCTAGTAATGAACTCAATTACTTAGGCCTTTGAGTGGTTTCTCAGAGTTGGTTTTCGAGGTAACATCCCAACTGTTGGATCGTTTTCATTGTTTGGGTGTCTGATGGATCTTTCTATGGACGGTTGGGTTGATCAAATGTTATGATCTTGACTGTTGCCTCGTTTTGAAGGTGTATGACCTCTATGCGAACGGGTGTACCAACTGAGAGACCCTAGGTTTTCAACGTTTTAGAGGGAGGTATACAAGGTTTTGGTAGTCTCTTCAAAAACACTTTTACTCTCTTCTCAAGCCTTTTGCTATTTTTGCATTTGCGAAGCCTTTGGATTTCCATAATAGACTCCAGTTTTTCGAACTCTTTCATTTTTGCTTGAACTATAGTTAGATGTATTCATGCGGATGTTCCTCCTTAACTTGGAATTCCCCTTGAACTTAGGAAGCTACCATTTCGGAGTCGGTGCATGCTTTTATGATCTTTGCTCCCATGTCTTTAGCCAATCTTAAGCATGCTAAAAAGGCTTCATATTCAGTTGTATTGTTGGTCATCGTGAAAGATATACCTAAGGAGATTTTGACGATGTGGCCGTCTTCGTTCTCGATGATAACACCAACATCATTGCCTTTTAAGTTCGAGGATCTATCGACGAAGATGGTCCAAGTGATTGTTTTTTTCATTCCCAACGGATGAGGTCATCTCAACTACAAAATCAACAAGCATTTGGGCTTTAAGTGCTTTCCTAGCTTTGAATTTGATGTCGAACTTTGATAGTTCTAAGGACCATCTCATCATTAGATTTTATTTGTTGCATTTTTTTTAACTGAATTATAATTATAATTTCAATTGATTTAAACTTGAAAAGTTAAAACTCCTAAACGATTCTTAAGATTTTGTTACTTCTAATAACTTCGAATTTCTAAAAAATCAACATCAAACTTTGACAAAAAAGAGCGTGAAAGAACCTAACAAACGAATATTTTAATATTTGTATGATTTATAACTTAGAAGTTAAAATTCTTACTAGTTTTTCCTCAAAAAATTCTTACTAATTTTAGTTTTATCTTATTTTAAATCAAGAATCGATAATAATAGGGAAATGCTAACCTGTATCCTAATGACACAAGTTTAACGTTCCAAAGATAAAAATTATGTATTGTAAATTGTGCCAGTTTATTTCTCACAAGATTAAAATTTAATGTTTATCAATAAATATTTGCTCTTTGAAGAAATCTTAACATGTGTCATAAGGGCATAAGTTAACATGACCCTAATTAATAATTCATTTTTTATAATGTCATCTTATAAAAACGAAATTAACTAATTTTATCGTAGATAAAAGTTGAGTTATTTTATTGTAAAGAAACAGTAGAATTATTTTAAAAAGATAGTTTTTTTTTTTAAATTTTTTTTAAAAAGATAGTTATGAGTGAAATACATTCTGGTTTGGTAAAAAAATAACTACATTTAGGTAACTTTGTTTTTGAGAATTACATTTACGTAACTTAATCTTTTTACTTTACGTAATAGTACTATTTTACTGTATTAATCTTTTTTTCTTCTTAGTCGTCAACACTCAACATAAAATTTCACCTAAAAAACAACTAAACATAAAACAGTGAAATGCCAATAAATAAAAAGGAGTATATCATTTTATCAAAAAACATAAATAAAAGAGTATAAATCAATTTCTAGAAAGAAAAAAAAAAAATTACATCAATTAACGAAGAATGGAAAACTCTGAAAAAGCCAAAAACACATTTTCGTATCTCAATTGGATATTTTATGTAAGATTTAATTCAATTCAATTCAAGTAGATACGGTTAGCGTATGTACCAAAAAAAAAGATATGGTTAGTGTAAACATATTTGCAAGTTTCAAAATAACAATATTGTTAAGTTGGACATCTTCATCTAAACTAAATTTGAGACATCATACTTGTATGAGTAGTGGTATTTGAACAACCAATTAAGACAACTATTGTGACAACTTTTCTTTTCTCTCTTTTTATTGGTCAAAAACAATAGAGAGAGAAAAAAAAGAAGAGAATAAGTGCATGATGTGTGTAGGAGAGAGATGGTTGCCAAAAGGTTGTCATAAAATGGATGTACATATATCATTTCTCTACTTGTATATGTGTGTTTAAAGGAGTGTTTGACAATTAAACTCAACTGGTTAATGAACTTCACAAAAGAACAAATCAAACGGTTTTAGAGAACCAAATTCAATTTATGTATAAAACAATTGACTTTATTTATCTTCTAATCGAACTTTAATAAAACTTCATTCCCATAAAAATAAAAAAGTTAACAAAAAAAAAATATTTGATACAAAAAAAAAGTCAAGTAGATACTCCATATTTTAAAAAAAAATTAAGGAATCCATATTTTTATTTAAGTTCATTCAACCATTAAGTAGATACTCCATTATTTTTATTTAAGTTCATTCAACCATTTTGAAAGAATCCGTCTTTTAAACGAATTAAACAGACAAATTATTATTAAAAATAAATATAGTACCCCATTTATCCTTAGTCTTAACATCTTCGAAATTTCCTCAACCATGTAATGAAGACCAATTCTTTGTTTTCCTTTCTTTGACTTTGTCTCTCTCACTCTGCAACCTTGCAATTCAAAGGAAGGATTCTGAGTGAGTATATTCTCACACTTCAGCTCATACCCAGGTAACCAAAAATTCCAACTTTTTCATTTGGGTCTTCACAATTTTCAGTATTTGCAATTTGGGTTTTGGATCTAACAAAATTCAACACATTTTTTTTTGTTTCTTATTCTGTAATTGAGCTCAATTTTATCAAATTTTGAAACTTTATTGCTAATTTTAGAGTTCAGTACTAATTGTGATTGATTTAAGGTAGTATAGAAGGTGGAGAGAGTAACCTGAATTTTTTGCATTTAGGGTTTAAGAACTTGGATCTGATCTGAGGTATTAAGATGGGAGGGAATTCAAGCAAGATGATGAGTGATGCTAATGATTGCACAAAAATGGGTAATCATTCTGTGTATGCAGCTGATTTAAGCTCATATGAAGCTGCATGTGTTAAAGATCCAAACTTGCAAAGTTTTGATGAGAGTATTAAAGAGCATACCAATAGGGTTATTAGTTCTCTAGCTACTGGTGTGGAGGTTAGGTCTTTATCTTTCGATTCGCTACGAGAAGTTACTGATAGTTTGCTTGAGATGAACCATGAAGTTGTTAAAGTTATTTTGGATTGCAAGAGGGATATATGGGGAAACAAGGATTTGTTCGCGTTAGTTAATGATTATTTTGATAATAGTCTTCAGACGTTGGAGTTTTGTAATTCTCTTGAGAAATGTTTGAGACGGGCACGCGAGAATCAAGTGATGGTGAAGTCGGTGATTACTTATTTTGAAGAAGAGGTGCAAAATGGGCTTGAAGGGGGAACTTGTGTGAAGACATTGCAAGAGCTTAGGAATTTTAAGGATGCTGGGGACCCTTTTACAGAGGAGTTTTATTTGTTGTTTCAGTCGGTTTATACACAGCAGGCAACCATGTTGAAGAAATTGCAAATCAGAAAGAGAAAGCTTGATAAGAAATTGAAATCTCTCAAGTCATGGAAGAGGGTGTCGAATGCAATTTTTTTGGCTGCTTTTGTTTCGGTGTTGATTTTCTCTGTGGTTGCAGCTTCTATTGCTGCTCCGCCGGTTGTTACTGCTTTGGCTGCGGCGTTGGTTGTTCCATTAGGGTCGGTTGGAAAATGGTGCAACTCACTTTTTAAGGGATATGAGAAGGCTATAAAGGGACAAAGGGAAGTAGTTAGCTCAATGCAGCTTGGTACTTACATTTCATTGAAGGATTTGGACAACATTCGGGTGCTTACAAACAAATTGGAACTACAGCTTGAATCATTATTGCAGAATGCTGATTTTGCTCTTAAAAATGAGGATGTGATAAAGCTTGCAATCGATGAGATTAAGAAGAATATAGAAACTTTTTCAGAGACATTGGAAACTCTAAGTACAAATGCTGATAAATGCAGTCGACAGATAAGAAAAGCGAGGACAGTCGTTATACAAAATATAATCAAAAGACCTGATTGAGATGAGGTTTTTGAATTGTTTTATTGATTAGTTTCTCTTGATGGCAAGGCTACAATTATGAAGTATGATTCAATACCTAGATTATAGCTTTAATAAGATGCCTTTTATAAAGAGAACTGAAGATATAACTTGTGTAGAACATTTATATCTTTATATATATAATATAACCCTTATGTATAGATATTTGGACTATACATACATAGTTACATATGTGTTTGCTGTTGCCTGCTTGATTGTTTCTGATTACAATTGTGCTAGATGAAGTGCATGTTTGGAATTATGGTGAGTTTGTCGGGGAATCACGGTGAGCCACAATGATTTTGGTAAAACTACGCTTTGGAACTTCAACAAATCATGGTCAAACTTACTGTTATTTCAAGTATTATAGAAAATGAACATCGTCTAAAGGTAAATAATGACATCATGAGATGAGAACTTACATAACAAAGCTAGGACTTCAGATGGTGATGTTAAGTGCAGCCTAACTTTAGTTTGGAAAAAATTTAATGGCGCAGCTTCACGGTGAGGAAATGGCTAGGTATAAAAAAAATTCGTTAAAAACTGCTTACTGGTTGATGGTATTCCATCTAGTTATGGTCATGCTGCCTCAGATCATTGACCATATGTGGAATTGCTGACTCAATTTACACCTTCAGCAAGAAACTTAAAAATTAATCTCCACCATGAATCAGAAACTCCTTGAAATTCATCTCACCTTCAACTCAGAAACTCATCTCATCTTCAACCAAAAATTTGCTAGTTCCAACTCCCTTGCAAATACCACCACAAAGCAAAACTCATTAAACAGATCTCACCCTCATCACAAACAGAACCAAATGTTGTGTTATACAAGCCACTTGAAGCTCATAATAGAAGGTATGATGCCAAACCTAATTCATATCACAGCAATTGCTAACAATATCATACTAAATGGGAGAGTCAACTCAAGAATGACAACAAATAGTACAAGGTCTATACTTTTAATTTTCATAGACAAAAAGGAAATGTTAGGATAAAAAATTAAGAAATCTGACTTTGGAGGGGGAAAAAACTACAAGGTAAAAATTGGAAAACTCTCTATTTACAAGGACTAACATATGCTTAAATCTAAGGGCTTGTTTACTTTTCAATAACATTTCAATTTATTTTCAAGTTTTACTTTGTATGTGGGTGACTAGAATGACATTTAGTTATGTAATTTTCTTTTTAATTATAGCAGAGAGAAGATGGAAGCTAACTAGATATAATGCATTTCCAAAAACACTGAAAATAATGTTTTAGAATTTTTCAGAATTAGAAAAAAGATTCGACTATTTTTATAATGCATTTTAAATACATCAATAATTCTAATGTTTATTTTATCAGTGGAAATGAAACAGAAAACACTAAGGTAAATATGCCTAAATTTTAAAAGGTTGGAATTTGAGATTCAATGAAAGTTTTGCCGCATGAGTTGAAGTAAATTCATATAGAGTAATCTATGGGTATGTTTGTTTCAAGGTAAGAAATTACATTCTTTGAAATGATATTATCTGGAACAATGTTTCTAGTAATAACATTTCTATCCATGTGTTTGGTAAAAATTTAGATTTCTTGGAAATGTTTTATAAATTATTTAATTACAAAAATAAAAATGAAAATAAATGTGAGAATTTATAGCAAGTTGAGTTCTATTTCCATGGAAATACCTGTAGATTCCACCCTTTAAGCATGAGAATAATAATAGAAGAAATCGCGTGTAAATAACATTCTTGAGAACAAATTTTCAAACATGAAACAAACATGGAAGTGTTGCATTTCCAATCTCACATTTCTAACAATTATATTACAAACCTTGAAACAAACACACCATATAGTTTTGATTCTTTGGTATATGCAATTTCATATCTCAAGTTACTCCGTACAACATGTGTTTCACTACTACTCACTTAGGTTTTAAATATGAGCAAAACATCAAATGTTTCTTATTGAAGAATCAAATGTATAGCTTCTTTCTTGGATTGAGAAGTTCTTCTCCATAATACTAAACACAATATAATATAGATCATTATTTTAATTTTGGACTAATATTGGTCATGTTTAAGAAAATTTAAATTAAACAAAAAAGGGAAAATGAAGTGGAAAAAGTTAATCGATATAGTTAGAGATTTGTTAGTGTTGATTAAAGTAGTTACTAGCTAGTTATAAATAGTTGCTAGTCGGTTATATTAGTTATCATAGAATGATTGTACAAGGTTGATTCCATACATTATAATCAATCAATTTCATTCTATTCATTCCAAATTTCTTATTTCTCTTATTTTATCATTCTCTTTATTAGGCTCTACCATGCTTCTCAAGATGGTTCCAGAGCCATGACATTCATCATGAAAGCTTTATTGCATTCCCATTGAAGAGATCATCCACTTTATTCTTTCTCTGCCTCCATTTTTCCCCCTTAATTCCTTTTCATTTTTTCTTCATTTTTCTCTTTAACCAATAAAAGTTTCTTCCTTGACGTAGCCACCTTCTACTACATGTACAAGACATAGCCATATCAAAAGTTCTATGCGGTTTAGTTCGATCATGGTGTGTGGCCAGCATTTTTGGCACTTCATGCTCCCAATTGGATTTTGAAAGAAAGGTCAAATTATGATTTTTGGTAACTCTTTCTTTATGTAGTTTAAAATCTCTATTAGTAGACACCATAGTTCTCTTATACGATAAGTGTCACTGAATATAAACAATTTATTTTCAACAATGATTTACATTTTGAGAAATGATATCGTACAATTATTATAGGACAATTTTTAGGATAAGTCTCTCTCACACTTTTATTGTATTCTTATTCTACATCTCCCTCTTTTTTCATTATTTTTGTCCCAAAAAAGAGAGAAGAATGCTTACTAATTATCATAAAATGGTTGTACAAATATCATCATTCTTACATTTTTTCTTTAAAGCCTCTAAAGAATAATTTCTTTATTATTTATGTAAAATCAATCTAATTTACAACAAACGAGGCTATATCTTGCTTAGGCATTCATTTTTGGTTAAATTTTTTTGTTTGCTTTGAATTTCAGAGGCCATGTATTGTTTTTCTTTACGCGCCAAATTGTAGCTAATTGGAGTGTCAGATTTTGAAAAGTGCTCTTTAGAGACCTACTAAATGTTAAACAGTAATTAACTATAGTTTGACACATTTTTTAAATCAGTTAAACCAATTTAAAAAGTTTCTTAGTTGATTTAAAAAGTGTCGATAATCAATTGCCGATCAATAGGTATATGTGAGCAATTATTAGGTGGCTAAGAGCAATTGTCTCAGAATTTTGTAGTTGGGCTTGGGTCCGTAAACAATTTGTTGCATTTCATTTTAAAGCTTCAAATCAACAAAAATTACTCTTTAGGATTCTATTTTTTCTCCCAACAACCCCAAAAATACCAAAATACCTATAACAGCGGTTAATTCCCGTTCACTACTCAATGATAAGTAACTGCCGTTCACTAATGTTCCAAAGACACTTAACTATCGTTGCGTTATAGTCTTATACAACAACAACAACAACACCCACTTCATCAAAACACAATCAAACTTCCTCCAAACTCGCAAATACCAACCACCATCCAATTTCTTCAAATACAAGCTAGTCATCACTATAATAACAAGTAAGCGATCAAATCCCTTAACATTGGTGATATGTTAGTGTATATGGTTTATGTAAATTATGATATTTTTTTGTAGTAAATAATCAAATGCTTGCATGTTTGCACTTCCATTGTTGTTTAGACTAGGTTTAAGTTCAATGTGGTAGTTTAAAACTCGAAATAACATAATGAACTGAGAATATTTATTTTGCACTCCAAATGTTTGATGAAATGTCATTATGAGTTGTTCATTGATTGCTTTCATTTTTTATGTTGTGTAGATATGGTTGGCAATCCATATAGACTTAGGCTAAGAAGGCCTACGTAAACTGACAGTACACGCAAATAGGGAGCGACACAGAACCCTCCTTCTAAAAGGGGACGTGGGCATATGAATGATTGGGAAGAGACCTCATAGACGGGTGCGTCCCAAGTGGTTGACCCTACACATGATCAATATCATGTGACTGAGGAATAGTACTTTAATCATATTGAGGAGCACTACCATGACTGTACTGAGGATGAGTACTTTTCTTGGGGGGACTTCTGATCTAACTCTACTATCGTCATTCGCTAATCATGTCGCTTACAAGATTTGGAATGTTGTCGATGTAAGTATAGTTACATTACTTTATCGTTAAAATGTTTATTTTTGTTAACATATTTTAACCCTTTTTATTTTTTTTTGTATTTCAGAGTCATACTCGTGCATGCAAAGCCATCGAACATGGGAGGAAGATTTCTACACTTATACACTCAACAACACATTTAGAATGCTTATGGACTCCAATTATAGGTTTGAGTCTTTTACATATTCTGCATGCAAGGTTCTCTAGTTTGAGTGGCGCCATGCTTTCCGCTTTGTCGGAGAGGTGACATGAGGAGACCAACAACTTTCATCTGCTTGTTGGAGGAGATGACCTTCACATTGGATGATGTGGCGTGTCTTCTCTGCATTCCAATCGAAGGGAAAATGATGGATAACGAGAAAAAGATCTTTGAGGAGACGGGTGTACAACTAATGACTGAGTTGCTCGGTGTTGATGAGACTTATGTGATTGATGAGTGTCATCACTGGTTTGGTGCTTTTATAAATATTCCCTTTCTGAAGCAATTATATGAGGAGCACTTTAATATGAAAACTCAAGTGAAGAATATAACTGAGAGGGAAGAGGATAGAGAGGATGAGAGAAATATCTGAAGGCAATGGTGCGTGAGGGATTTCATGCTCTTTCTTATCGGATGTACCATATTCACAAACAAGAGCAAAAAGCACGTTGACCTGATTTGGCTTGATGCGATGCGAGATCTAGAAACGATACATGAGTGGCCATGTGGTGGGGTAACATTGACTTATGTGTACCATTTTCTGTCTGAGTTACCAATTTCACAAAGAGCTCCATCAGCGGATATATGACCCTATTTGATGTAGTAATTTATTTCATTTTTTTATCTTTGTTGTATATCTTATTATAATATGTTAATTAGATATTAATATGTCTGAGGAGTACATGTGTTTGTTTGCATTTTCAAGCATGTGCTATAGGGCATTTCAAACACTTATTTGCACGGTTGCCTAATCCCCTCTATATTCTATACCTGACACATGTTACCCGTTTTGCTCTTAAGAAGGGTCACACTTTACCGGGGCCCTAAAGAGGCATCCTTGATCGTCTGGTGGTGGATGACATCATAAGGACGGTAGTTTGATTTCTGTGTATTTTTAATAAAAAAAATATATTTAGCACACACTTTAATATTTCTAGAAAAATTGGAAGTTATTTCTTTTAAAATATATGGTATACAAAATTTCATAGGAACTCACTTTCTCACCATTTAGCTTTGGAATAATTTCATGGGAATATTAGAAGTTATGAAAAGTTATTTCTTTCTCATAAACCTATATACCCGATAATAATGAATTCTCATTCCCTACTATATATTCTAAAAAATGTAAATCTTAAACTAACACCGCCTTAAAAAAAACTAACTACCAATTTTTTCCTTTTTTTGAAAAAAAAACTACGAATTTATTTTGGCAGAGCCGTAATGTAATTCAAAATGTTTGAATTTAGTTTATTAATTAAAAATAATAAAGAAAGAAAAATTGGTACTAATCAAAGTAAACTTTGCGTGCGAGTAACCTGTTTGTTAGAGAGTTGGAAAACAACGCAGGATCTAAAGCTGATCGGAAAAGGTACCTTTGTCCCAGTGCATAACATTCGATGGCAGGAACCATAACCAGGAAGGTTCAAGTGTAACGTGGATGCGTCGTTTTCCAGCCATTTGAATTGCGTTGGTATCAACATTTGTATCCGAGACAACCTAGGAGCTTCCATGATAGCCAGAAAAAAGTGGCTCAATCCATTATTATAAGTGGATAGAAGGGAGGCTCTGGGGATTTTAAAGGCTATGCAATAGGTAAGGGAGCTTCAACTTCCTAACACGGATTTTGAGATGGATTCAAAAACAGTGGTAGACAACATTTATAGAAACGGGGATAGCAAGTGAGACCTTGGTGCAATAATAAAGGATTGTCGTCATCATCTCTTAAATACATATCTTGTAATCTCTCATGTTAGGTTTATTATGAGACAAGCAAATGAAGTTGCTCATAGTTTAACTAGAGCAACTACACCTATAGCCAGTTTCCATACTTACTATATCATTTCAACATGTATCGAAACTCTAATCATAAATAAAATACATTAATCTTGTTTTCGTCAAAAAAGAAAGTACACTAATGATGGTCCTCTAGGAAAAAAAATACAACAAAAAGAGTAATATATTGATGGTCATTTTATTATTGTCACATATGAAATTTGAATTTTCCATACTTACTATATCATTTCAACATGTATCGAAACTCTAATCATAAATGAAATACATTAATCTTGTTTTCGGTAAAAAAGAAAGTACACTAATGATGGTCATCTAGCAAAAAAAAAAATGCAACAAAAAGAATAATAGACTGATGGTGAGCTTATTATCGTCACATATGAAATTTGAATTCCATCATTTGAAAGTCAAATTCTGATAATTTAATTTAGTTTATTCTCATGAAATTATTAGTATATGGACATTTTCTAACTCTATTTTTTTTTCTCTTTAACACTTATTTTTTTTATTGAGTGAAACTTATACAAGTCTAACAATTTAAAAATAGATATCACATAATTTTTTTTTTTTAAGAAATCAAAATGAATTATATTAACAACATGATATCCCTCCAGTACAAACTAGAGTGGATAAACCACATAATACATCGAGAGTTTAATCAAAATAATAACAACAGTTAAGCACCACCCAAGCATAACAAAGAGTTTTGGCACCAATCATGAAACTGATAAGGGAAAGCTGTAAATTTTGCCTTATGCCACCAGAAGGAAAGAAGTATTATGTTTTCCAGAAGCTTAATAGTAGTGTTCTCTTCACCCCAGAAAATTCTGTTGTTTCTTTCCTTCCAGAGGACCCAAGATGTCGCAAACCAAATTAAAGACATGAAAGATTTCCTCCCTTTTGCATATCCTGAAGTTGAACTAAATTGCAAGAAATGATCCATAATATTTGCTGGTAAAGCTGTGTAAACTCCTAGCCAATTTCGAACCGTTTTCCAAATTTGACCAAAGATACCGCAATTTAAGAACAAATGAACAATAGTCTCCTGCACTCTGCACCCACCAACACACATCTGATCATCATGCTGAACAATCCCCCGGCGGAATAAATTACCCTTCGTAGGCAACCTATTCCGAAAGAGCCGCCATGCAAAAATCGAGACCTTTAACAGGACATCCTTCCTCCAAAGAATGTCATCAAAAATCAATGAAACACCAAGGTTAAGAGGCGCACCATCAGTAAGTGTACGGTACGCCCCTCTAACTGTATAACCAGATGAAGGATCAGGAATCCAAGTCCAAACATCATTAATATCATCCTGCGAAGAAACTGTCGGTAATAAAGTCCTACACTCCTCTATTAAATCCTCCTCCCACGCCCATAACCTCCTTCTCCACTTCCACGCCTCTCCACCCTCATCTCAGCCTAATACATACATATGTGCCACAGTTGATAATTTATTCTCAGATAAATCATACAACCTTGGATAACGAACACGCAAAGGCACATCACCAAGCCACATATCCAACCAAAACAAAATATTTAATTTGTTTCCAGTTTTAAGTCGAACATTGTCAGCATACCAACTGCCCAACGCCGACCCTAAACCGTCACGGATCACATAAAAGTTATGAGCCCCACATAAAATTCTTCTAATAAAAAAATGAGATAATGTTGAAAAAAAAAAGTGTTTTTAACGTTTCTTTTGATATTATGAAAATGGAATCAAAGAATTACAATGGTATTCTCTCAGTTTTGTCAAACATAATTAGATTTTAAGATGTGTTAAGAAATGGGTACATGCTTGCTCAAAAAAAAAAAAAAGTGTACATGCAGACCGTGTTCCTTTAAAATATATCGGAACAAAAAAAGGTGTTCTAAAGAAAAGAAAATGTGAAACGTGTTGTAAACTATAATTCGTTATATTAAAATGCTATTTATATCAAAGGGTGGACAGAATTACAAGGTCTGTTAAAGACGCCACACATAAAAAAAAGAAAAATATTTGTCAAAAGAAAAATACAGTAAAAAAAACACACACACAAAATATATCGTGGTTAAAATTCATTATTCATCCAAATAATCCTCATTTATTTCATGACTTAAAAAAAATGGTAGAGCGACGAAATGACACTTAAATTCATACATTTATGACCAAACAATTCTGGTATCCCTAAAAAAAAATCAGTATATCGACCGGTTATAGGGTCTGTTTGTTATAGATTTAGAAAAAAAATGGATTTTTCTTTATATTTTTTGAAAATGATTTATTTTTGGAAATTTATTCAAAAATAGTATAAATTATTTCAAACTCATTTGGTATAAGTTAAAAAACAGATTTTGATATTGTCCGAGATTTTATATAACAAAAATCACATGTTTTTTTTTAAAATGACATCTTTCAAAAATGATTTTTACGACAAGCAATTTGAAATAGCTTTTTATTAGAGATGTTTTTTCAAAATTTTAGTATAAAAAAATTATAAAAAATGATGAAATACTTAAAATAACATTTTAAGATAAGTTGCTTAAATGATTTTTTCATTTGAAGTTTTCCTTGAAAATTTCTTTGTTAAAAAAATTACAACAAAAACATTTTACACTATAAAAATCTATTTTTAAAAACACTTCTTACATATTTTATTTTATTATGAACTAAACAAACACTATATGTGAAGATTTTTCCTAAAAAAAAAAACTATATGTGAAGATTTGAATATCTTATTTTAGACAAAAAAAGTACTAAGGATAAAATTGAAAAGTAAAAAGTCACAACAAAAATTTGTATTCGTTTTATATAGGGTAATAGTTATTTTATCCTTGAATGTAGAACGAGTAGTCATAATATTCCTGTATCGAAATTTTCAAAATAATCTTTAATTGGGCACTTTGTTAGTCAAAATAGTTCCCGATGTTAAAATAATCACTCAAAAATCACAACATCTCTTTTCACATAGGGATCAATATGAATAATTAAATACGTATAAGGACTGATATAGGGACCAATATGAAAATAATTGGATACAATTTTATAACTTCTATTATTTTTATGAATAGATGTGAAAATTACGAGCTTTGACACTAGTTTTTGTGTATAAGATAGATAAAAATTTGTGTAATTTAGATTTATGAGAAGAATTATTAGATAGTGCAATAGAGAATGAAAGATGAATTACTCTCATGATTGTTTAGGTTTTTAGGGGGGAAGCTATGCCTTCACCATGAGGTACCTTTGGCTACCCCGCAAAATATTTTTTATTTGAAAATTTTAATATATTGTGTAATTAGCTACCTCATTTATATATTATTTAGTTACCACAAATAAGTTTATTTATCAAAAATTAGTATAAAAGGAAACCCAAAATATATCCACTTGTTTAATAGATGTATTTCATCTTATGTTTACACTTTTAAGTAGCTACAAATAGAGTTTTATTAACGGTAAAAATTGTCAAGACAACACATAAAATACACTTTATTTACTTTTTTAAAATTTAGCCCCCTAATGAAAAGATGGCTAGCTTCGCCGCTGTAATTTTGGGGTTAGATTAACCTATGACATAAAACTTTCATGAGGCATAAATGACCTAACACAAACAAAAATTAAAGATAAATATTAAATTAATATTTACTCTTTTGTTCGAGTTTGAACACAAGACTTACCAACTCCCAACCTAATGCATAACGGTCCATTTAAAAACAAAGTTCAACACATATTAATTAATAGAAGTTAATAATAGTTAACCTAATTTGCATTACTCCATGATTCATAACTGATTAGTGTCAATCCATGATTAATTAAATAATTAATCAAACAAGATGATCATGAAATTTTTGCAATCCTAATCAATAAACAGCAAAGAAGGAAATGTAGATGCTAATATGCATATTGTCAGGTTTTGCTAATTAAATCCCCATATTCCATAATCTATTTCGTCACACTTAAGAAATTAGTAATATTTTAAAGCAGCCTAATGATAAGCTATTCTAATGATAAGCTGATGATCATTCATCCCAAACAAGTACACATTTATAATATCGGATTTCTTTTGATGAATGCTATTCTAATTCAATTTTTCTGACCTAATATATAGATGAATATATGCCACCAGGATTTGGATAATTGTAGATATGTATCATCTTTAATAATAGAACTGGATGATTCACACTTTATGTGTGCAGCCCATCTAAGGCTGAGCTGCATCATTCTGATCTGGCAGATTGAACTGACATACTTTAAATACTTCAAATTTATAAAAAAATTTATTATTTCACCAAAAATATACATATTTATTATGAAGAGAAGTGGGAAAAATACTTAGGTGACTACTGTTGTATTTATCATGAAAAAAATTAAACACATTGTTGCACACCATTCTTTTTATTAACATATATTTTACATGTGTTCATCAGGAATTTTTTCTTTTATTTTTTTATTGTGGTGTGTGTTGGACATTTATCCATAGTCAAGATGAGACCTGGTTTTTATTATTACAATTGTATTTCATTCATTCCTTAATTAATTAGTTTTCTTCAAAAAAAAATTAATTAGTTGAAAAGCACTTAAGGTCTTTTTTAAAACGCTGATTGGATGATCACCTTCAAATATGAGTCACAGATCGAGTCAGATCATAGTATATATTCTACTTTCAATATCATTTGATATCATGCCTCTACTCATGTCATCCTTACCTTTTTTTCTTTGGTAGAACATGTGATCCTTGCCTAACATCTGGCAAAGCTAGCATATATTTTTAAGAATGTCAAACTATATTTTAAAGACTACCATGCGTTAATTTGAAATTTAAAATACATTTCTATTCGTTTTTTCAAAATTTGTGAGCAACTCTAAAGTCGCACAGCAGGCCATTGTTTATATATTTTATAAGGGTTTTATAATCATGTATTGTGAATTGGTCAACGACTATGTTGATGACTAATTTATGACTCATTTTATTTTTTTGACCACAAGATTAAAACTTGAGTCGTTGGTGGCCAATGTAATTTAGGGTTTGATATATAATAAATTGTTTACAATTTTTATTGTAAATTTTGTTGAGGTTTGTGCTTCTTTTTAACTAAACTTGTTATCGGCCATGTGCAAGTGCAACAATACCCCAAACTTAGAGAGCTCTCAAAATTTGAAATTTTATTTTTGTACTTGCAGACAAAACTCTTCATTAAATATCATTTTTCTGTAGGTAAAGGTCTAGAATACAACAATTTAATTTGCCGTCAACTATACATTGTCTAGAGATAAATGTCTATGTGTAAAAGTCTAAAATAACTACCATGAAATTTTAATGAGGCAATTTGAGTTGATCAAATGAGTTGTTAGGTTTTTTTTGTTTGCCAAGAATTGAGTTGTTAGGTTAATCACGTCAACCCATACTCGTGATCACTATATTGGTAAAACAGAAGAGGTGATCTTCTCTTAAATTTCAACGGGCAAAACACCGATTGCCAACTCTTTCCTTGAACGGCATAGCATCTTTTATTGTCTAAACTCACTATCGTGTTTCTTACTACTTATGATGATGATTATGACATGCCACTTCGATTCAAATTAAAAATGATGATTATGACGTGTCATTACAAGTTACTTAAATTTTAGAAAAGGAATTGTTCACCGTTTTCAGCCACAATCTTGTTGTGACGTACAATCACTTCCTAGCTATCTCCTTTCAATCTAAATTTTCATGACAAATATCAACTTAATTCTTCCATTGCAAAACACAACCAATAATACATATTTGAGAATATCACACAACAAAACCTTGAATGACGGCAAAAAATTTAGTCCACCCAACACAACCTTAGAGGGAATAATAATAGTAACTATTCTATCATGATCCATGAAGTAATCTAGAGTGCAACAATAATAGATCACGATTGAGTAGAATAGAATATATGCTATAGAACATTGCAGATAAACTCCACCCTATGCCTCTCTTGCATCCTATATGAAACGTATGGTCACGACATAGACACGTACTTTTACGCCATTATTACGATATGGCATGGGATGTTTTCTGATATCTATCCCTTCATTACACCCTCATATCATATTGACCACTAAATAATGACTATTTTACGCTATACGTATAGGAGATGAATAATTTGATTCTTAAAATCAAGATATAAATATGGAATTTGTCTTTCTTTTTATTGATTTTGATTAGGGTGGGAATAAGTTGGACCAAGAGCTAATTTTTTGCAAGTCTTAAGTTTGGTCGGCTAAATAAATTAAGATTTAGGTCTGATCTGTAACCTATTATAAGCTTGTTTTTTAGGTTCGAGTTTGACACTACGGTCTGATATATCTTATTAGTATGTTCGAAAATTTAATATGAACGTAATTAAATAAGTAATATGATATATGATTAAAATTTTATTTCATATAAGAGGGGATAGTTGTGTAGTGTTTTTTTTCTCTTTCTTTTCCGGAACAAGCGGGATAGTTGTGTAGTTAATTGGAAAGGGGTTATAAAAGGAAAGGTATATAAAAAAAATCTCATTTTTGTTTGTAAGCATAATTTGGACCAATCTTATGACACTTTATTATTTGTATCTAAATTAATTTGTAGCGTGAAAATAAAGTGGGATGTTGATATATATGTTGTGGGTGGAAATAAACGTGTAAAGTCTGTTCGGTGTACATGATATGATAGAGATAAGATAAGATTAGAAAATGGATAAAGATAGAGATGATCGTGATGGGATAACACTTATTGTATTATGCGTTTGATGCCCACATGATAAGAAAGATGATAATATTGTTTTATCTTATTATATGTTTGGTGCACATTTGTTATTAACACGATAGCAAATTAACAACGCTGCAACACATTCATCTCCACCGTTCGTCCCCTACGTCATTCCATTAGACTAGAAACAACACCATTGTTTGATCTGAAAATCTTCCAACTCCATTTGATATTTAGGTCACATATATACAAAGTTAGCACTGTTTATTCATAAATAGAAACCAAATCGAGAGATGATGGAGAATTATTTGAATTGGAATTAGGGATGTCAATGAGTATCCATAAGTACAGAAAGTATGATACCCGTCTCCGTCCCGTTTGATAAATATGGTACCCATGTCCGCCCTGTATCCGCGTGGTTGCCCGCTTTACGGGTAACCCGCAGGTATTGAGGTATCCGTGGGTATGGATACCCATGAATTTTTTAATTTATTTATTTTTTGGTAGAAAGATAACTTTTTCTAATTACCAGAAAACTTCAACTTTTAAACATCCATACATAATTCATTCAAATTTCACAAATCATACATAATCCATACAAAATTCTTGATTCTTACATCGTGTGTTTCAATTTACGAAAGAACAAAATAAATGACATAAAAGAAAAGTAACCAAGACCCATATAAAGAAATTACCGAACAGAAAAGTGACGAATTTTTTCAAGAAAAAATTTGCAGTTTTACACAAAAAGATTAAATCAATTCCCACATAGAAATTTAGAAACAAATTGAACTATTCATGTATTCATCTAAAATTAAAAAGCTCTAAAATCTAAAATAA
>Ga0228711_1003502_pt1 | contig 24401 bp, 13 predicted proteins | sample MedpolnodulmetaG_2_FD_177996 | JGI IMG/M metagenome (GOLD analysis project Ga0228711, IMG submission 177996) | Root nodule microbial communities from Medicago polymorpha collected in Santa Monica, California, United States - brown nodules | ecosystem: Host-associated > Plants > Roots > Nodule... | reverse complement strand
TATGATTGGTTGATAAAAAACAAATGAGTCATAATCAATTATGATTGGTTGATATTATTAAGATTAAGATATGAAATAAAACATTAAATGCACCTTTCAACATAAGGTTGCCACATGTACTATCAAAATAAAATAGGGGAAATGTTTATAATAGAGATTGTAAACTTATTAAGTAGTATGGAGTTGCACATTATATTTGTGTTTAATGTTATCTATGTTTATATTATTATCCATAAATTGATCGGAATCCAATGACTATTAACCATAGCCATGATAGTAGAACTAGTATATAGTGTTCAGTTATTGTTTAGCATAGACATATTTTAAAGATAATTGTGTACTCAATTTGTCGTTCTTAAATCTTCAATGGTCATGGGCTCACTTAAGACAATTGGGAGTAATGACAGCTGAAGAGAGTTAGGGACCAAGATATTGGTCTAACTATTTTGGTCAAATGTTTTAAATTTAATTAATTAGTTAACACTGTATTATTTGGAACGGTTTGGTGCAAGCTTGTCATCAACATTCATTCTTGTAATACCCTGGCTTGTTGCATCCATAGCACATAAATTGACTCTTATCAGCATTGGATCCATCTCTTGTGAAGGGAAATCACTTCTTGAGTTGATCTTTCCTTCTCAACACTCTCTTAATCTTCTTTGAAATGAGACTTATCTCATCCTCATCATCTTCTTCACAAGTTGTTGATCTTCAGGATTCTTCATGAGTTCAAATTCATCTGCTATCACTTTATGAACTTCAGAAGTCTTGAAAGCAATCATCTTGCCTTTCATGATTGGTTTGTCTTCAATGAACAGAAATTCATGAGCTCTCAGTGTTCCAATCAGTTCATCAATTTCCATAACTTTGAGATCTTTGGATTGAGTTATGGCAGTAACAATAGGTCTCCAAAAACTAGAAAGACTTTTGGAGGAGGGCAAATGTATCTTTTCCTTTTTGGCTGGCTTCCTAAGGTTCTTAATTTGATTATATTTTGATCAGAAAATTGCAGCAGTTTGTTTTGTTATTTCCCATATTTCAACTTCAAAAAGGGGTGATAATCACAAGATTTGAAGCTTGTATCAACTTGAAAGCAAACTAGTGCAAAATAGACGGTGCAACAACAAACTTTACCTGAGCGTATTTTTTTGGTAGTGGCCAAGGTTTGAACCCCGGACCTTGCATATTTTATGCATTGTCTCAACCAACTGAGCTAATCTCACGAGGACACCTGAGCGTATTTATCAACATAGTTGTACCCAGAAAAAAATTCCTTCAATTTTATTTTGAACTTGGCAGTTGGCACCATTTAGTCTCTTTATAACATAAAAATACTATTTCTACTATTGATTTTTTTTTTTCAATTACATTCAAACTCCTCTCTAGGTGCAACTCCTTCAGCATCCCAACCTCTTCCATTCTCCCTCACTTCAAACTGCCACAGTCAAAAAAACCTTAACACACTTCTAGGAGTTCCTAAGAAAATTAGGTGTATGTTTGGATTGGCAGTTAGCTTGGCAAAACCACAGCATCGTGATATTGAAGCTCCAAAAGGTAGCTTTTGCCACGGTGACTGACCAAGATTTTGACAATCTCACTACGAATACGAACATGCACTAAGACTAAGACTGATATATCTAAGTGGAGAAGATAGAGAATAATAGCACTTTCATAGTTACCTGTGCTTTTCTTTAACTATATAAAAAATCAGCATAAACCATTCATAACACAAGGTCTCTGATTAAAATTTGATGAAAAAAATAGGGTGCGCAAAACAACAAAATATTAGGAAAGCTCATTTCATTAGTTACTGTGACCTAAAACTTTGTACATTGGTTCTCACTGAGCCAGCCTACCTCCAAAGCAAGAAGAAATATCTGACAGACATGGAAGTAACTCCTTTGGACTCACAAATCAAAGAATGAACAATTTCCCACAATAGAATCTTAAAGATGGATAGTTGTCAAATTATCACCTCGATTTGGTCACAAATTTCTATTATGAGCAAGGCTAGATGATGATTTTGGTTCATAACCTCTCTCATCATGATCAGCATTGAAAAGAAGATTACTCCAATTTGTTGTTGATCTATGAACATTCACAATCCTCGTAGGAACCCTGTCACTATCTTCCCCACCAGATGCATCATACCCATCACTAGTTGACCTCGACAACGGAAATTCCTTCAGAGTCGCGGGACCAGCAACAGAAAGACCTGCAGCAACCCGTCTTGTGGATTCGCCTTCCGCTGGAGGCACACAAAAGGGGTGGATATCAGGCGAATCTAAACTGCTTTCTGGAGAAGATGCAACAATGCCGCCCGAGCTTGACACAACTTGACTTGTCCGTGCTTCAAGCTGGAGAGAGGCTAAACTAGACATTCCGTTGAAGCCTTTGTCGATATTTCCGGAAGAATAGTTTGTCAAGGCTTCCATAGGTAAGTCAGCAGGCAAGCGAATCCGTTTACCTGGCCTCCTAGGGGCCATTCGTCGTCCACTGCTTCCAGAGTTATGATCAGCTTCTAGCCTGAATGGCTCGTTGTTGTGTCTCACTACAGGCTGCAGAATTTTTGATTTTTTTCTTGCTTCTGCAGCGGCTCTTGAAACCTCTTCTGCATTTAACCGTGCCAATGTCCAAGGACTAATTTTGACTGCTCCCGTATTCTTTTTCTTAACTGGTTCTTCTCTTATAGTCTTCTTTCCGAGCGAACTTACGGAAGCTGTTTCTGGCGGCACTACATCAAACTGCAATATGCAAACCATCACATACAATCAGGAAAGATAAGATATATTTCTGAAGTTGCTACTTAATACGCCATAGTATTCTCAGTAAATGTTTCTCATAAATCATCGAAGGAATTTTGCTTGCTTTCTTGATAACGATTATTCGTCAAATGGTATTTCAGATTTTCAGTAAGATGCCGTACTTCAAAATAAAGAAATAAAATATTAACAAATGAAACAGGATTGAATTGATAAAAAGTTACCTGATCATCCACGAACATGCGTGGAGGTGTGCACCATTGACCGCGACGGAAAGTAGAAAAGGAGCTTGCACTGCTTAATCCAGTAATTGAGCTAACAGGCGACATTTGGGGACTCTGCTGACCTCCAACTCCTTGCTGATCCTGCTCCCTCAAAGCTATGATGTAATCATATGTGCTGATTCCCTGAGGTACTCCACAATAACCATAATATTTAGCACTACAATCCTATGAAGCACTAACATAGACTCGGGCACCATACACAACACTAACATGGACACATAAACGTTGATAGTAATGTAAGAAAATAGGTGTGATGGATGTAACCACATATGCCGGTGTGCAACACCGACACGTGTCAGACACCTGACACATCTTCAATCTGGAGTGTAGGTGCAACCATCGTCATGGTTTTATTACAAAAATAAGAAATCATAATTTTCCTCCAGGGAAAAATATAGAGGCCATTGGTAGGAAAAAGGGTAAATGTTCATAATATATAAGCATCATATTATTTCCCATATGAATGTCAATTTCCTTTAACTTTTTGAAATGTCAAATAGAGATTAGAGAGAAGAACAGGTAATTAAAATAACTCCTTCTCCTGTATGAATGATTGTTTGAGAATATACAAATGAAAAGAAGTATGGAAGTACATTTTCTAGTATTGAACAGCTGTGAAAGCTTACCTTTTTAATGAGAAGAATATGAAAGAAAAAAAGCTGAACAAGGGGTAAGGTAGCAATCATAGCCAAAATCGTGCATACTGCCTGTAAAAAGAAAGGAATATGTGCATGAAGTTAAAGAATGATGAAACAAATAAGATAAGAATGAATATTGAGTGTTAAAATGAACAAAAGCAGTACAAAAAACACATGATATACACAGAATTTCAGCAGCATGCTCACCACCACGATAACAAAAGGAACCAGAGAGAAACTGCTGCCCAACTTGGAGGATACGTCGACCGAAAATTCCTTCCTCTTGAGAAAACAGCAGATAAGCACAGCTATCCCAGTCAACCATTGAAGAATAAGCTGCAATCTCAACCCCAATGTGCACAAACCATGTACATACCTGTCAATAGTTAATCAAATGAAATTGACTAGGAAATTTAAAATGCCTACTATTAGGGTTTCTTTAGGTTTTAACATGTTGCTTCAAACAAGTAGTAAGCTGGGCTTAGGAAGGTTCAACATTTGACACTCAATAAAGAGAAATGTTCAAGTACTGGTCAAGGAAACTAGAGCAAACACAAAATTTGTTATACTCTGCCAAACGTCAAACACTGCTTGGTTTACCTTTCCTCATGTTTAGGTTCATTTTGCAAACTATTTAAATATCCTGAGAACCTCTTTTGGTCACCATTTTAACTTAGAAGTTTATGAGTAATTCTACTTAGGTGGTATGGGTAGTTTTGTTCGATAGAAGGTTGTTTATTCATCTCTCTCTTCTATGTATTGAGGGGTATTAAGTTAGCCGGGGCACCTCAGTCAAAGAGGTATTGTCATTTGTAGCAGAAATAATATTATCTCTGTGATACATTCTAACAAACTCCACTATGCCACCTCAGCAGAATATACTGACAAATTGAAAGGAAAAATACTAACCAATAATGGCTCTCAAGAAATTAAAATAGATTGAGAAGTAAACCAAAACATGAGGAAAGTTAAATTGACTATGCTATAGCTGCAACATATAAATGTTGTCGCAATGCCACATTTTTTCAAAGTATAAAACCACTACTTACTAAAGATCTTGTTTCCTATTCAAATTACAGTGTGATGGAGGACAAAAGTAACTAGAAAAGAATGCGAGAATGGTATTTTGAAAAATTAGGTACCCACAATGCTGGTGATCTAGAGATGGTAGGATTTGATTTGTATACGGTTGAGCTTATACAATGATATTGCTAGGGTTGAATGTGGAAATGATAAGGAATGCATAGGTGGACAATTTTTCTTACCAAGAGAAGAGCAGAAACCATAAGGGTGAAAAAATTCCGATAGTTCTTTTTCCCAATACAGTTATTAAGCCACTGCATAATCCAAGTAAATCGTTCAGGATATATGATATATCAACCGATAAGTAATGAAAAGACAAATCAAATTGTCATACTCTGCAATGATGATCAAAGCGATCAACACACTTGTCACAAACTCTACAGTGCTTGCTGTACTTGAAGACCTGCATCAACATCATTCTCAATGATACTTCCTTCTTATATCATCAATATTGCAAGAAATAAATGTTCAAGCATTCATCTAATACCAGAATAAAATCATTTCAAGATAACCCCAATTTTTTAACATAGTTCGTAATATCATGAAGTATTAGATCATGGAATGCACAAACCTCAACTTCACACAAACTACAGTAGAACATGCCATCTTCACTTGCTTGTAGATCAGAAGAGTGCTCATGCGAACTAGAGCAGCTGCATATATAAGCACAAGGAGAGAAAAGCCATAGAAAACAGGATGGTGAAGGCGGTGATGCACTCTTCTTCTCTATTGAAATAGAAGCATCTTTTAAACTTGCTTCAGTTCCAAATGCTTCCTTATCCATAGATTTCGGTCCAATTGTTGAAGCATTTCCATCATTCACGGATGAATTTGATCCCCCTCCTAGTTTAGAATCTTTAAATCCACTAAGCTTTTTGCTGTCTGGAATTTTAAGATACTTTTTGGACTTAAAAACCCCTGGATCTGCTGGATCAGCTGCTGCACACCATATGTACAGTCCAAAGACACAAGTAATCTGGAAAGAGGTGACACATCACTAAACATGAATCACAATAATGGCTTTCATACATGTATATAACAAGCACATTTAAAACCAGACAAAAAATATTGATCTGCATAGACCAGCACTGCCAATCATTGATCGCCAAAAATAGAGATTTGTTCAAATTAAGCTATCCTATAGCACTGTTATAGCTAGTATTGATAACAATTTCTACTAAATACTGTATCGCGAAACAATAGCTATTTGTTCAAATATCACAACGCTACAGTGCTGCTATATCCTCAATGAAACGAGGCTATTTGACAACACTGGCGATAGCAGCCATAAAGAGTCTACATAAAGTAGGTGTAACCAAAAAAGAACAACCAGCAGGAAGAAATATATATTACTCCATAGATCTAATTCTGCATAGTTCTAAAGCCACAATGAAATGAACAAAACATCACCAACCTAAGATCTACATAATCAAATATATTATAATATACTACTGCATAGTTCTAATTCTGTACTTTTTGTAAAATCTTGAAACTGAAAAGGTCAACACAATGCTAATGATTTAGTGACAGTTGGAGTAATAGCCAGCATATGGCACTTTTTTTGCCAACAAGGATGCACAATTAGAATTCATACATAACTGGCTCTACCATCGAAGACGCAAGGAAGCCAACCTAGTATTGAATTGTCACCTGTACTCGAAAACTAAATGGTACTGCATTTGAGCATAATCACGAAGCCATTGCAAAATTTGATGCTACCATCTCAAAGTAACCAAATTCAAGGCAAGGTATCCTGGTTCAAACATTAGGCTCACTTTACATGTATTGATGATTCAATATCCCTCGAAACTGGATGGATGTCACCAGAATTATCAAGACAGTCAAAAAGGAATATGGTAAGGGCAATCCTGTGTTACTTTAGGTTGTGTTTACTTTGTAACAAATCTTCATTTTGTACTTTGTATGTGAGTGTCTGGAATGACATTTGGTTATGGATTCCCATTTTAGATTGTAATAGAGAGATGGAAGCTCACTAGCAAGAATGCATTTTCGGAAAACAACGTTTTGATATTTTCAAAAATGTTCATTTATCTAATTAGAAGTAAACATGCCCTTAGATGTTAAAAACTCAAACTAGTTTGAATTTGGAATCAGAACTTGCTTCATTTATCTAATTTCCATTTATTGTTCATTTATGAGAGAAATAGACTCAAAATTAGTATGACCCATTAGTGGAGTCCGCGTATTAAAATGGGTTCCATTTATCCGTTACATGTGTCTATCTCTCTCATAAATAAACCACGAATGAAGGCTAGATCAATTAAGCAAATCCGGACTCTGAATTTTCAGAATTTCTAACACAAGTACAGTTTAAAAAGTCTTGGTATCAAGTTTCAGTTTCACATAGCTACAACTCAAAAAAAAGGTTGAAAAAAGGGCATAACAGGCAAAAAAACCATGTCACTTCGATGCCTTCATCAGATATATAGACAGTTCCAAAACACAATTGATTGAACAATTCAACAAACTAATCCAGATTGAAGACAAAGCTTAGAAACAAAAAAAAAAAACCAAAATCATGAATCAAAAAGCAACAATCACAGATCTCATTACCAAAAACAAGATAAAGGTAACAGATTGATTGATTTACCAAAGGTGTGTAGAGTCCAGTAACAATATACTGATAAATCTTCTTCCCAACAAAAGGAGCAAAGAACACATAGAAAGCAAAACCAAGAGCCAAAAAAACAGCAATAGCCACCACCTTCAAACAAACATAAAAAAAACAACAATTGTCATAATTACAAAACAACCCAACAAATCAAAAAATTGATAAAAATGAAAACTTTACACTCTCACCTGAAGAGGGTGATAAGGTAACTGCCATCCATTCTTCCTCATCTTTCAGAATGAAAATGCAAACACCAAAGGGTAGCACAAAAAAAAAATACTAAAAACAGACAGAAATGTAGACAACTGTAGCTGATGGAAAACAACAAAAGTTGTTTGTTTACTTCCTTTGATGAAGAATTTACCCTTGAAAGAAAAATGTGAAAAATCAGTGATGTTTACTTTAGGGACCAAGAAAAGAACTTGACTTGCAATGACATGTTGACAGAAAGAGATGTAACAGAGAGAGAGAGAGAGAGAGAGAGAGAGAGAGTGAGAGAGAGAGTGAAGAAATATTTGTCTGGTTCACTCAAAGACAAACATTGCTAAGGTAATGGAAGGTGTAAAGATAAATGATGAACTTTATTTTATTTTTCTTGTTTTTGTTTTTGTTTTTGTTAATTGCAAAGCATTTTACTTTTTAGTAATGAATTTAGATCTATGTTGTGGTGATGAATGATGATGTTGTGGGGTTATGAGCATGTCTAATTTTATTTTTTTTACTTTCTTTTTTGAGTTTTTTCATTCATGTGTTTGTGAAAGATTTTTGCTTAAAATGGGTTAATATGGTGAACTTTATTTATTGTTCAAAACTCAAAATTAACTATCAGTAAGAATTGCTTGTTCAAAAAAATAACTACTAGTAAAAATTGAATTTTTTATTTTTAAATTAATTATTCATTTTGAATCTATTAGTTTAAATACAATTTTACTATTTTACTGGGTTTGATTCATGATTTCAATCATGTTATTTTCAAATCTAAAAAATTTTGGAAATTTTTCTAAGAACTAAATTTTAAATCTATTTTTCTTATAATTCAAATTAAATAATAAATTGACAAATTATTGAGCCATATGGAATACACTAATTTGAGTAAAACATAATTCAAATCTTTTTTTAAAGGAGAATTCAAATCTTTTAAGGAGAATATTAACCAATGTCTCAGAGGTATTGGTTAAACAAACAAAATAAATAAGTTTATATAAAAAGGTAGGTAATTAATATTTCATTAAAAGTAAAAATGTTCAAAAGCAAAAAAATTATTTAAAAGTTCTCTAACTAGTGTATTTGGGACATTAGTTAACAAAACCCTTTACATAGTCTTGTATTTGTGGCTTGTGGATTAGAAAAGTGGTTGAAAGTGTGGTACTAATAAGGCTAAACTACACTTTTTGACCCCTAAGTTTCAAATTGTTGCAATTTTGGCCCCCTATTAAAAAAATGGTAAAAGTGACCCCTCATGTTTAGGGAAATATGCTCTTTTGACCCCCCAACATAAGGGAAATATGTTTTTTTGACCCCTTATCTTTACAAAAAGTTGCGATTATGGCCCCTTTTTTGGGACACGTGGCGTGTTCTCAGCAATTTTGGGACGAAAGGGGCCAAAATTGCAATTTTTTTATAGGGGCCAAAATCGCAACATTTTGAAACTTGGGGGGAAAAATGTGCAATTTAGCCTACTAATAAAGATGGTTAATCATACTTTGGATAGAGATTAGTCATAGATTTTTTTTAAAGGAAAGATTGGTCATTGACAAAAATCTATGGATATCAAATTATCTATATTTGAAGAAAAAAAATTCTTTGGATATCTTGCATAAATATCAAAGTTCTCTTATTTGTGGTGTGGTGCTACAAGCGTTACCTTTTTCCATGGGGAAAATCATGTGTCACAAGCCACTGCATAGGACAGTTGTTTGGTTCTGCTTTTTGTTAATTGCCAACAACCCTTTAAAAGCTTGCTCAGGAAAAACTCTTTTCTCTCTCTTCCTTGAATGAATGTCCATGAAATGAATTATGTGAGAGGGAACATAATCAAATCAAAGCACCAAATGAAATGACCAACCCACTCAGTATTTTTTACTGATATTTGACTCTCATTGTCTTAACTTTATTTTGTAGTATGATTCTTTTTGTTTCAATTGTGGAATAAATACTTGAAAGTTACTGTCTTGGAGTTTTGCTCATACAAAATGAGGTAACTTTGTCTAGTTTAAATAAGATCAATCTTAAATTACTATCGTAAGTACATTTTTATTTGTTTGACTGGTGAAGTTTTCTACAAAACAGAATATTTTTAATGATTTTTTTTGTATAGAATACTATATTGTAAATTTTATTTTTACTTTATGAAAGAAGATAGGGTGAATATCATCTATAATATAGAGTTTCTATCCAAAAAAGATAAATGCATTGCATACTAGTATATCTATGATGTATAATAGTCTACTATAATAGTAGAGACTAGAGAGTAAAACTTCAAACAAATTTCAAAAAGAGGGTGGGGTAAATTTCAATCAATGAACCTGGTGATGGCTACAACCTACATGCAACAACTGTCCTCAATTTCTCACTGGTTACTAAATAGGAGTTACTCAAAATTGTAAATTTGTGGAGCTTGACCTTCCAACTTTTTCTCAAGCGGCAAAAGATGAATAATATTACCAAAATCTAAGTTAAGAGATTTGGATTATATGTTACGCAGTTTTATGTAATGGTCGATTTCCATCGTAAAAAAGTGATTTAAATATTTAAATTTATTTGACTAACTAATTTTCACATGTTTGATCTTAGCCACTCGTATTCGATTAGACGGCTCACATACCTTACAACATCCTGTTATGACAACATGAAATTTGTTTCCTTAAACCAAGATGTTTCTAAAAAAATTACAAACAAGTACTGGTTCAAAAGGAAGGAAAAAAACACACACACACATTACCAATGGAAAATGTGTCAAAATATAAGAGCACCTAAAGGTCAACACTTATACCTACACCAAATTTACATACACAGTTCAATTTGGAATATCACTAATATTTGCATAAAAAAGATTGTCTGGTGCACTAAAACTTCCACATACACATAATATGGGAAGGAATCTCACCATTTAGTGCATTGTATGTAGTCTTACCATGTTTTTATATAAGAGGTGGTTTCCAAGACTTGAACTCATAATATTTATTAATATCTGCATAAGAATTATAAAGAAAATAAAAAATAAATGAAAATTGCATTAGATATTCCCTTTTATTCATGATTGCATAATATATTTCCAGTTTCCACCAATAAAACTTGGAAATTAAGCATGGATATAGTGTGTTTGGTTCAACTTTTAATAGAATTGATTCTAACCGAATTGATTCTAACCGAATTGATTTTGAGAGAATTGATTTTGAGAGAATTGATTTATGTTTGGATACAATAATGTAGAATTGATTAAAAGGAATTAATGTTGTTTGGATAGTTTTGATCAAAATTGCTTTTGAATGTATAATTACTAAAATGGACATAGTTGAATGTATATGCAGACCAATACTAAATGCAAATATATTATTTAATTTAAATAAATAAATTTTTCTATATATTAATTTTAAAATAATAAATATGATCATTAAACTAAATTTTTTTGAAAAAATATTTGTTTTATGTATTTTATATTTTTTGATAAAAATATATTTAAGTTAAATAATAATAGAGTTGGTTGCTAAAAATGATAAAATATAGCGCAAAAGAAAAAATACAGTAAATCTGGACGGAAAAATTGTAAAAAAAAATCCAAAATTTGGTAACTCATGACCATGAATATTTTCTGAGGATAATTTGGTTCGTTATATTTTTTGATTAAATTTGGTTCATCAAATTAAATACAAACCAAAATGAAGGAGAATTGATAAAGGACAATACAGGAAAATAATGGGTTGTAATAATTAAAATATAAAATTTAATGGAGAATTGATTCTAGTAAACTCAAAAGTTAGGAATTGTAGCTTCAACCAGAATTGCTTTTGAAGATGAGAATTGATTTTGAGAAGTTGAACCAAAAATGTTGGAATTGCTAGTTTTCACTTTTGAAGCTACCAGATTTGTTTTTGAAGGATGTAGAAGCTGAAACAAACAGACTCACAATAGCTGAAAATTTGAAAATGAGTAGATGGTTGAGCTTAGAATGATCAAATAAATGTTTTTTACTATAGTGGTCTGGTTAACATCAAGCCATTAGATCAAGTATACTAATGATATTATCATGATCCACATCCACTCACTATATATCACACACATTTTCTTTCTCTCAATATCTCCTCAAAAGTGGATGGGGAGGCAATGCACAAATTCAATCTGAGTGTAGAATAGAAAATGATATATATATTGAGGGGCAAGGTTATTTGGCATTCTGCTATTCCTCCCTCAAAGTCTCTATTAATATGGAGAAGCTTGCACAACAAGTCACCAACAAACATTTGTTCCTCCATTGCAGCTATGATAACAATATTTGGCAATGGTTTGGCTCCCTTCTAAATACTCCTTGTAGTTTTTCCTCAATCTCTGAAGCACTGGATTTATGCAAGAAAAATTGGCCTCATAAGTGTAAGATGGTAATTTTCGCTGATGTCATCAACTGTTTCAACATTATTTGGTTTTGTAGAAATCAAGTCAGGTTTGTTGATAACAAGATCAATCATAGATCAATAATCAACCTTATCATCACAAATAATGCTCTATGTGGTAATCATTCTAAGTTGCTTGGAAATTCTTCCATTAAAGATTTTGTTATCTTAAAAGCTTTCTCAATTCAAATCACTTATAGGAATGCTCCTAAAATTAAACAAGTTATTTGGAAACCCCCTATTTTCAATTGGGTTAAATGTAATATTGATGGTGCCTCTAATGGTAATGTGTTGGGTTGCACTGAATTTTTAATTAGATAGATTAGATTCGACCTATTTGGATTTGATTTATCACGATGTATTTCTGTTTGAGTTGTGTTTGAGTCATGTTTAATCTCCCCGCTCTATTTTTATTTAATATAATTTTCATTATGTTACCCTTAATGAATTTAAGTATAACTGTATGGTATTTCTTTTTTTGGTAACTAGAGTATGGTTAGAATTTAGAAGGAAAGGAATATCATACCTGCAACAGAACGAAAAGATGAGACATATAAAGTTAAAGATTGAACTTGGAAGCAAGCAAAAAAGCATAGGTTGACCGACATATATAAGTGAAATTATCAATGTTTTAGTCATCACAATGAATAATAATCCTTGATTAACGCAAGATCTCAACCAGTTATGGATTGTCTTATCCATTTGGTTTCATTCTATTATAAAGTGCGTGCATTCCAAAACTTAGTAATAGTTTAATGTGATAAAATAATACTATAAGCTACCAATACAAAGTGTATAAGACAAGAAAAGCACATTTGATTCGTGACTTATTCTTTCCATTGCATTGACTACTGATTTGTAAGCTTTTCTAAATCATGTGATGGATATTGGATGCCCGTGACTCTTATAAATACATGTTTCCATGAATTATTATTACCCTATGGTTGGGTGATTCATCCTCATCAGTGGTTTGGTTATTGAATGTCAAAGGGCATATGCAGCTATTTCTCATGTGGATTTCACATAGAGTTGGAAATATTCTGAGTTGGTTCAGCTCTCAAATTTGGTTCTAGTTTTTTTTTTTTTGAAAAAAAAAACTAGGTAAATTTGAGCTGAACAAAGTTTGGTTCTAATTAATATGAGCTTTTCTTTTAGTTTTAACTCGACTCAATTCAAATTTACAAGCAATTCGATTGATTTTGTTGGTTTAAGAATTAATTCTTTTCGTCAAATTTTTTTAAATTTTAAGATATTTGGACTTTTAAATATTTTTAAAAGATAGATTTTGTTTTTTCAAAAAATAACAGTTTTCACAAGCATACAATGTTTAAAGATTATATTAATATTATTTTTTAAAATAATTTATTATATGTATATAATTGAGCCCGCTTATGAACCAACTTCAATACAAGCTTAAATTCTTTTTTGATCGGGACTTGTTACAAATTCTTATCCAATCCTAAATTGTTTAATTTATCATATCATATTACAAGCTTAAATTGTTTTTTATAGAACAATTTATGATAATATGTTTTTGATAGGATAAGTATCTTTCTCAATTATTTTTTTGAAGAGGTTAAAATGAAATATATTACCACATCAAAAAGGTCTTCCTAGCACAAAGTATGCTTAGAAAGAAACACCAAAGTACAAAGTGAGTCAAAACAATAATTACAAGGCAACCGTCAAATCACATAAATAAAAACAAGAAAGAACTGACAATTAGCCAATGCCTAGGAGGGTAAACCGATTGAGCCACCAACCATGATAGTTAGAGGAAAGACTAACATATTTCCCCTTCAACCACATGAAAGTTAACGACTTTATTTTGTCTACCACTTGCAATATTGAGCAATTTTTGGCTTATATTATCATATCCTATCGTTCTAGTCAAATTCTTATCATATGTTTTTTTTTTTAAAAACATACTTTAAAAACTGAGTTAGAATTCAACCTGATATGATTAAAAGGATTTCTTTTAGTTACCTTATAAAATACATATTTTTAAAAATATAAATTTTAAAACATAAAAAATTGAAATATAATAAACGTAAAAATTTATTAAATAAAAATTACAAAATTTCAAATATTAGTTTAAATTAATAGAAATATTAATAATTAATCTAAAAATATATGTAATTTATCATTTTTTTATCTAAAAAATAATAAATTATTATAAGTTATCAAAATATGAACTACAATTTATTTTTTTCAAAATTTTATGTAATCATTTTTTTGATAGAAAAATTACTTGTTAATTTTGTCACAGGTATATAGTTTTGGCATTTATATAATATTCCTTAAAAAATATATATAATGTATACGTGTTTATATTGTTGAACTATGTTTTATAACTGCAGTGCAGTCATGGTTAGCAAATAAGAACGGAAATACTTTATTTACCCAAAAAGTGTCAAGAAACCGAAAGTTCACAACCCAAAAGACTTGCTTCATTTGAGGGCAAAGATGTGGACTCATGAAAGAGAAGAAACAAAATGTGCTGGCCACCATTTGTGCTATGATCACTGATTCGAATTAAGTGAAAATAAGGGATATAAAGTTTCTGATTGGGGAGGGAGAATGAGTGAGGGTCCACTATAATATAAATCATTGACATTGAACTGTGAAAATGGTCCAATTGAGGCCAAGTATAAGATAATAAATATAGTGGGGTGGTTACATTTTAGTATATTATATATGGCAGCAAGATTCATCTTAATATTTTTCCACTAACGTGTAATATTGAAAAGGTGAGTACGATTTGGACACAGAATTTAAGAGTGTTCCAAGTACTTCTAAGCCTTGTGGAAGCATCTTTTGAAGGATCCTTTGTGGAGTTTGTTAGAAAAATAAGTGATAGATTTTCTTAGGCTGCTTTGCTTATTATTAAAAGTGATAGATTTTTTACTACTTTTTTTTCTTCAAATTTATTGGTTCAGTTAAAAAATGGCAAAGCATTTCAAGGTAGTTGCTTGTGATATGTTATTGAAGGCATCACTTTCACTACTTAAGGTGAATATCCTAGTGCCTATAGCTTCTTTTTTTCTTTCAAATATATGTCTTTCTTTTAGTCAATAAAGAAAAAACACTTTGATTAGGTTTGATAGTGTTGATTTTAGATACATGATTGTTTAAATGAATTGAATTTGTAAAATTGGTTTTGATTAAAAATGAATTGAACATAAAATAACTAATATTTCACTATATTCATAATGAATAATAAATTTGAAACCAAAATTAATTTATCTTTATAGAAGCTCTAAATTTTAAGTTCAGGATACATTCGTAAAAACAATTCTATTCGAGAACACCTAAATATATAACGTAATGACCCAAAATCATTGTTTCTGAAATTACTTTTAGCTCACAAAAGTGAACTTACACACGCCTATGCACAAATTCCATCATCATAGCATGTTTGATTGTGCGTTGGGGAGAATTGATTTTGATAAAATTGATTTTGGTTAAAAGTAATTCTGACTAAAAGTGGTTTGTCTTTGAATATCTTCATGTAAAAGTGAGTTTAACTATAAATATGTGTTTGAAAATCAATTCTATAATCAAAAGCTACAAATCCTAACTTCAAGTAGAATCAATTATAGGGCCATAATCAATTATAATCGACAACAACCAAACATGTCAGAATCAATTATACACCTCCCAAATTAATTTTGGTCCCTCTAGAAGTGGAATCAAACATTGATGTCTCAGTAGAACTTCTACATTATTTTAGCACCTCTTTTTGTGAACCAAGCATTATTTATGCCTAGAAGCTAGGATAGTTTTTGTTTTTTTGAAGGGAGAAGCTAGGATAGTTGTGAGTCTGAATCTTTTTTACATGTTGCATATGCTAAATACTAAATCTACTTCCAGAACAGAATGCAAACTTACAATGGAATGTTACTATGTTAGTAGTTGGAATTGGTTTTATGGAGCAGCATGTGAAGTTGAATTAGTTATGTACATTATTGAGAGTTTGTTTGAGTTTAGTTTTAATGTATAAATGTCTAATTTATAGCAACAACTGAGAATGTGTGAGTATGTTTATAAACTTGTGCTGCAGAGCATTGATTAAACAATAAAAAAATTATTATTGAAGGATACAACATTTAAGTAATTGATAACATTACTTACTCAGTTAACATTTGCCATCATTTTATTAGGGTTGAGTAATCCACTAACAATTCAAAACTACTCTAGTTAAAATCCAATTTCTAAACAATCTAAACTAAAATAGCAGAGATAAAGCATGCCCTTTTTTCTTGTTTTGCAATCAACTACATGTTGAATTAAAATCAACACTTAAATGCCTTGCTCAAGCATTGCCCGGACCTTCATTGGAAGACCGTAAAGCCGGATAAAACCAGCAGCATCAGCTTGATCATATATACCGCTATTCTCAAATGATGAGATATCCTGCCTATACAGGCTAAAGGGGCTCTTCCTACCTGTAACAGTAACAGAATCTTTGTACAATTTCAAAGTCACAGAACCTGTTGTGGTCTCTGTAATCTTCTGTATAAAGGCATCCATGGACTCGCGAAGTGGATCAAACCATCTTCCGGCATACACTAACTCGGCATATTTAAGGGCTAGTGAATCTTTGACCTCAAGCGTCAAAGACTCCATCTCCCGTGCAACAGCAAAAAGGATAGTTCCACCAGGTGTTTCGTAGACTCCGCGGCTTTTCATGCCTACAAGCCGATTCTCAACCATGTCGATCCGGCCAATTCCGTGCCTTCCTCCTATCTCATTGAGCTCAGCGAGTAAAGATGCCGGTGAAAGCGTCTTCCCATTGAGTGAAACAGGAAGACCCGACTCTATACCAATTTCCAAATATCTGCAAGACATAATGCCAGATTTTCAACAATGTTAAGGACTGCTTCCAAAAATAATTCCATAAAGCTATCCTGGATAGCCAATTAAAACATCTTATAGCTTATATAAAAACTATTCGATTTGACTTTATCTTTGCTATATAAATAGCTTATACATAAGCGCTTAATTAAGTTGTTTATCCAAACAGGGTCTAACTCTAAATACAGCCTCAAGTTTATCGAAATAAGCTAAAAACAGCTAATAGGCATGTCGTAAGCTGTTTTCATAACTTCTCCTAAAAAGTCTCACAAGTGCTGATGTCAGCAGATAAGCTTAAACAAGTCAATTTGACCAGACCCTTAATTAGTAAAACCACAAGAAGGAAGCTTACTCTGCTTGATCTGGAGCATCCTCCGGGTTTACAGACATCATGTACATATCCTTTTTGGGCTCATTAGCTGGATCTTCCAAAATATCGCCCTTTAGTGATACAGATTGCATATACAAGAGAAACAGTAACATGTTACTCCCAAAATATAATTTTGGAGCTACACTTCATAAAGCATAATCCTAGATCAAACTAAAGATAAGAAATTTCAGACAATGCAACATAGAAATGATGAAGTACATTCCTTTCAAGAATTCATATGGTCTCTAGAGACCGCGAACAAATGATAGACCCGTTGGCTACAGACTATAAAAAAAACTGATTTTGGTATTCAATAATTTATAGATTATTTTTTAAAGATTTTTAAAAAAAGCGGAAGCCATTTGTGTTTGTTTACCGTAGTGAAAATCACATTTTAAAAAATAAAAACAATCTATCAAAAATGTTTTTTAAGAGAAGCTACTCAAAACATCTTATAAACATATTTTAGTTTTTCTTTAGATTCCCAATTTTTTAAAAGTTGTAACAAATGGATGAAAATTTCTAAAAGTGGTTATGTTTTATTTTAAGAAAAAGATTTTTAAGAAAGAAGTTGTAACAAAGTAACAATCAAGTCGGGGATTTCTTGAAATACTTCAAAAAGATATGGTTCACACCTTTAGAAACACATTACAGTGAATCATAATTTTTGTCCTTCAAAGATTCAAGTGTCATCACTTGAGCTCTCAAGATTTTTGTTAACAATTTAGTGAATCCATATCATTTTGGTCATCTGTTACATTATGAATGAAGGTCTTCTAACAAATATTAATGTGGCGAGTAGGTAAAGGGTCATGTGTGCTTCCAAACATGAAGACAGCTATGTCAGCATCCATTTGAAAGCCTTCCAACAGAGGATGATAAAAGGGCCTAAATGATGAAACTTAATATTAAGAATGAACTAAATTGATGACTAAATTCATTAGACTGAAGTTATGAAACTTGTATAATCACAGGGTTTTTTGACATTTCAATGAATATATTGAATCAATTCAAAATTTGTAAATATTGCTATGATTTGTAACAAAATATATATTCTTATATACCATTCTTTGAGAGACCAAAGTTATTACTTTGAAAAGATCATCTGACCTTAAATTCAATAGCAGCAAAGACCAAAAGAAAAAACAGACAAATCATTAGGCTTAGCCAACATTCATCACTATAACTAGAGCTAGATTGAGGATAACCGCAATGCATACCTCATGGCTAAGATGCCATAGATTCCTGTCCCTGCTATATATGGATTTCTTTGTCACTGGAACAGGAACATTATGCTTTTTAGCATACTCAATGGCATCTTCTCTCCCAGTAATATCCCACTCCCTCCATGGAGCCACAATGTTTAGCTTGGGGTTCAGAGCAAAGAAAGTGAGCGCAAACCGAACCTAAATGTTTATATATAATAAATAAATCAGTCAAAATAATATAGTTGACATGGCATAGTATTGCAAGCATAATAGTATGACATACCTGATCATTTCCTTTCCCTGTACACCCATGGGAGACAGCATCAGCTCCAACTTCTTTAGCAACATCCACCATGGCCTAACAGTCAGCACACATCAGTCAATACAAGTTTATTATATTTTTGGAGCGGAGGGATGAGTATGTTATGTTCCACTATCATTGTCAATTTACAATTGAAATGGTTTGACCAATCAAAATGAAATATCAAACTTCAAGCCGAAGTACCTTTGCAATTACAGGACAGGCCATTGAGGTCCCAAGCAAGTACTTCCTCTCATAAATAGCACCAACACGCAGGCAAGGAAATACGTAATCTTTAACAAATTCCTCCTTCAAGTCCTTTACGACTAATTGAGATGCCCCACTGGCTTTGGCTTTAGCTTCTAAACCACCCAATACTTTTATACCCTACAAAATTAGTTTTGTTACGTGCCTCTCTTCCGATAACCAATTTAGACAACAATAATCTTGAACTAAAAATGAATTTTAAAAGTCAACACATACTTGGCCAACATCAGCAGTGAAGCAAACAACATCACAGCCATAATTCTCTCTGCAACACCAAAATCATTAAATAAGATCATATAACAAGAACAAAATTATCCAACAATAGATAACTTCAAAATGGTTTATGATATTTCTATAGCCATTCCACAAAAAAGATAAATTACATCTCTAAATTACTTGGTATTTGTCATTCGTGATGAAATCTAGCAGAAAAACAACGAAGAATGAGAAAACATCTATACCTCAGCCAAGGGACAATGACCGATGTGTCTAAGCCACCACTGTAAGCCAATACAACTTTATTCAATTTTCCATGTAGGCCACTACCTTTCTTGACTTCAGAAACTTCTACATCCGTATCACTGCGCAATATTGCTTTTACAACTGCATGTCATGTGAACTTCAATAGCATTACAAACATTAAACTTAAATATCAAATAGCATTAAATCAATATAATCCACCAGTGAACACACAGTGCCTCCAGTGAATTTATCCACTTTCAATATAAATAACCCATGACCTTAAGAAGCCACAGTTTACCCCTCCAGAAATTTATTTGTATTATTTTTATGACAAAATTCTGATAGGAAATGCTCATCTTCAAAATCCAAGTGAAAACAGATGAGTCAATTCCAACAGATAAAGAATTGAATTGGAGACACATCATGTTAATAGCTAATAAGGTCTTAAATACTAATTATATGATTCAACTATAAAGAACAATAAGAAATAGAGGAGTGCTAGGAACACTCTCTTTCTAACACTCACTCTCTTATTGGGTGAAATCTATGTAGGTCTCACACTTTGGAAATGGGTACCACATAAAGTGGTGAGAGCCACATAGATTTCACCCAGTAAGAGAGTGAGTGTTCCTAGCACTCCTCCAAGAAATATTACATGCAAATGACTTAGGGTCTGTTTGGATTGGTTTATTTGAGCTTAGCTTATCTACTAGCATATGTACTTGCGACGCTATTTTGAAGAACTTAGGAAAACAACTTATGACATATTCATGAGCTGTTTTCAGCTTATTTCCATAGACTATCCAGGATAGCTTATGAAAACAACTTATGAATTATACGAAAGCAGTTTGACCTTATATTATCTTGGGCTTGTTTGGATTGGCTAACTTTTGAGCTTATGAAGAATAGCTTATGCAAATACATAAGCTTTTATGTTAATTTATAAGTTCTCACTAACGAAAATTTTATATTCATAAACTGTTTTTTCATAAACTACCTTGACAAGCTTATGAATAATACATAAAAGGTTATTTACTTTCATAAGTTGTTTTGCATAAGCTCAAATATAAGACAATCCAAACGGGCCATGTATTATAGAAATAGCTTATTCATAAGTGCTTATCACTATGAGTTGTAAAATAAGTTGTTAACCTAAACACTAGCTCTTGGACTCAACTACACATGATAGAGAAAGTCCAAAATAAATACCAACACAAATATATATACGAAGTAAGAACTTATATTTGTAAACTTAAAAGATCACCTCTTTGAATGAGCATGGGTTAGCCTTCCATAACCGATTAAACAGAATGTGGTCTGCCAATAAAAATCAATGAGACAAAGAAAAAAGAACTAGATGCGAAAAAGTTGATGAAAGTGAATAAAGATAGCATTTTTGAAAGAGTAAAACCTGTTGAATGTAGGGAAGGAGCAGAAGTAGTAGTGCATGGATGGGAAGGAAATGATTTCAACTGAGCCATTGCTGAACTGAACAAGAACAGCAACTCCTCACCTACGTTCTAGAGGTGAAGTTAGCCGTGAGGCTACTTCCTCTATTTAAACTACTGTAACCCTGTTATTTTTCCAAAATCAACGAGAATACAACAAACTTCTACTGTAACCCTATTATTAGTTTTCAAACCATCATTGGAATACAATACAACACACACTCATCTATTCTCTGAAATTTTACAAAGCCCGGTTCCGATCCAGATCCAGATCCAGGGACCTCTGGATTAGGGGCCAACCATAACTCAACCTTACAAAATCGGCTTGTAAGATGGGGTGTTTTTCTTTATAACCTCTAGTCAGACCTTATCTTTAATCTACATGGGACTTGTTTTTCCAATATTAATTAATAGCCACAACAGTCAACAGGGCATAAACTCTGGTGTGTGTAATAGATTAATAGCTCTAAGACATGTTTGGATTGACTTATTTGACTTATCTACTGGGATAACCACTTGTGATACTGCTTGGAAGAATTAATGAATTGAAAACAGATTATGATATGCTGATACCCTGTTTTTAACTTATTTTCATAACACCTCTCCAAGACAGCTTATAGATTATAGAAAAACAATTTGACTTTATTTTATCTTGTGTTATTAAAATAGCTTATTCATAAACACTTATCCTATAAGCTGCAAAATAAGTTGTTTATCCAAACAAGCCACAAGTTAAAAGCACAACAAGGCACAATAGCATGTGACATTACAGTAAAAACAAAATGTAGTTAAGATTCCAAATAGACTGAGATGAAAATGGAATAATCATAGAATTACATAATGTAGTTAAATAAATAGTTCAAATCGTGAATTTGATAGAATATATAATAAAGAAAGCGGAACCGTGCCAAGAAGTAAGAACTCGCCGTTTTCTACGTTTGCCATTTTTTGAGAGAGATTATTTATGAAAACAGGTTTGCGAGTTTGGGTTTGGGTTTGGGGTTTTTCTTTTTTGATTATAAACCCTTTTTTCGGAATGATTTTGTTGTTTCTATTAACTTAACTATTATGAATTTCGTACTCGGTCTTGAATAAGTAAGTAGTCCTGATGTGGCACTAGATTTGCGGCTCTCTCATGCCAAAAAAGGAATCATGGTAGATGGTTGCTCAATAGCCTCTCAAATTGTTCGATTGATTAAATTGTAATCTTTATTGATTTGTGTGTAAACCATAATCGAGTTGTAACTTTTGATCGTTTTATCTTTGAAATGTGAGCAAACTTAAGAGGTATATTGAACAACCACCAGCACTAGATAGATAGGATTGGACCTATTTCACATGTCCGGTCTCGGTGTATCAAAATATTCGATAGTTTGAAAATTGCTCTTTAACACTTAGGGTGTGTTTGGTTTAGAAGAGAAGTGAAAGAGAGAAATAAGCAAGAGAGAGTTTGGGAAGAGAGAAAGAGATGGGAAATAGACAAGATTTGATGTATTGTTTGGTATAAAAGAAAAAAGAGAAAAATACAAGAGAAATAGATAATATTGCTAAAAAGACAATATATGATGTATTGTTTATAGAGATGGGAATAGGCTAGGCCGAGCTAGGCTTTGCAAGGCCTAAGTCTGGCCTGCCATATTTTTTTAAAGCCTAAGTCTGGCCTTCTGAAAGCCTGGTACAGCCTGCTAGCCTGTTTAAAAGCATATATCTTATCAACATCTTTAAATAAGCAATATGATCTAAGTTTAAATGGACTAGCGAACAAAGTTCAATTATATTAAACTCTCTTTTGATAATCAACACGAGGTTTTAGGGAATTCGACTATATATTGTATTATATTTCTATTCTAGTTTATAATAGTACATTTATATGCAAAAAATTAATGTATACTAATAAATCTTAAATTATTAAAAAAGTTTACAAATTTATATTTTAATTCAAAGTACAAAATATAATATAATAATAAATAATATTATTCATATTAATTAAATTGGCCGGCCTAATAGGCTTACGAGACTTTTTGAGAGGCTCTAACCTGACCTTTTAAGCTAAATAGGCTTTAAAAAAAAGCCTAGGTCTTATCTATTTAAGAAAAAAGTCTAGCCTGGTCTGACCTGTCGTAGGCTAGGCCGGTCTGGCCTATTCCCATCCCTAATTGTTTAGCATGGGTCAGTGGAGTTTTTTTCCACCATGGGAAAGTTGATTATGTCCATTAGATTAAATGAGGAACACATTCTTATCATACTCTCTCAACACTATATTATTTTTTACACTATCTTCCATCCTCTCTTTCATGTCCCCACACACCTACACCACCACCACTAACCACCTTGACCACCACCGCACCACAAATAGAGCGACTCATTCCCTTGCATTCACCATTTTTAATTTGATCTTTCATTTCCAGTCATTGAACATTCTGTTTTTTCTTTCAAACCATTCTCTTGAGCAATAACCAACTGCTCTCATCTTCAATTTGTTCCCTTCTTTGAAGAACAATCAAAGATGAAGAATTGCTTTCTTTTTCCCTCAAAACATTCTCTTGTGGCCTAACAAGCTGCTCTCCATGTTCATCGTCTGAAACAAGATCTGATGCATTTTTGAAGCGGCACCAGTCTAGTGAGAGCTGGATTCTGAGTTCACAACTCTTTTCTTAGCTGGGTAGAGCATAATGAAATTATTCTAATTACAAATTTTAAGATGTATCAGCATCCTCATTTGTAAAATAAAAGAAAACGAATTCATAAAAGTTAATACATTTATCAATTACTTATAGGCAATAAAATGGATCAAGAGTTCTAGAATGCCATTTATATCAATCAATCAAGGAAAAGAAATATTTTAATCATTTAGAACAAAATGAAAGCAATACAAAGTTAAGTTGCAGCGCAAATCGATTTTAATGTTAAATAAATAATCAATGTGAAATTAAAGGTGAGATAAATGGGTTCAATCTTTCTCCAGATGTTAAAATTAAGCCGAGTCAAATTGGATTGCGATAAAGATAAATATGTTGTATTTGTTTAGTTTGATGGTGGTGGTGAAAAGATGGAAAATGGTAGAGAGGTTGAAGACAAAGTGTGGATAGACTATGATAAAATCTATGTTCCTCTAAAATCTAATGGCTAAAAATAACTTTCCCATGGTGGGAAATTACTCCCCTTCCCAGGCTAAATGCCAACATTGTTTGGTATAAAAGAAAAAAGAGAGAAATACAAAAGAAATAGATAATATTGCTAAAAAGACAAAAATGTTCTTTAAAAGACAACATTATAATTTATGATTAATTAAAAAACCAATGGTATATTAGACTTTTTTTGTCCGCTTCCCTCTTTCTCACTTTTGAATAGAAAACAAAAAGGTATGAGACCCACCATTTATTCTTCTCTCTTCTCAATTTCTCTTCTTGCCAAACAAGAGAAATCTCCAACTTCCCCCCCCCCCGCGCTCTCTCTCTCTCTCTCACACACACACACCCACA
>Ga0228711_1003501_pt1 | contig 24402 bp, 21 predicted proteins | sample MedpolnodulmetaG_2_FD_177996 | JGI IMG/M metagenome (GOLD analysis project Ga0228711, IMG submission 177996) | Root nodule microbial communities from Medicago polymorpha collected in Santa Monica, California, United States - brown nodules | ecosystem: Host-associated > Plants > Roots > Nodule... | reverse complement strand
GCGCTGCAAGACATATGTGGCCCGGGAGGTTTCGCTTTCGCCTAAGCAGAATTCCGGCGAGACAGACCCGGGAAAATGAAGGAAAAACGACGTTCAATGAGGGAATGGTGGGCCCGGAGGGAGGAAGCGGACACCCCGGCGCAAGCCTAGATTAAAAACGAAAACAAAGCCTTATTGGTCTTCTGGGTACGTTTTCGAGCTTGCCCCTGTGTACGGGAAACCTCGGAAATGTCAACATTCACCACACCGTCATGTTAGGCTCAGAGAGGTGATCGAGACTGTTGCGCCAGAGCGCCGTAACCGTACGCAATGACCGGCGAAGCCGCTCCTGGCAAAACTCCTCCAGTAGGGATGCAAAATGGGCGTGGCAGCCCGCCCTGATGCTTAAAAGCACCTGCTGCGGCTTCCTTATTTCCGAGTTCTACATGCCCAAATTCCGGTGCTGCGGCCTTTTGCTGCTGCTACGCTCAGCGCTGCGATATGCGCACTTTTATCAACGCCTACTTGAGGCGTTCCATGCAAGCCGAAGTGGCGCTTTGCCACTATTCGAGGGTTGCAATAACGATGAAATCCTTGATCTAAAGGAACTCTCTTGGGGGCGATTGAAAAGGTGATTCTGTGGCGCGACTGACAGAACAAGAACGGCAGGAAATCATTCGCTTCATCGAAGCTGACAGGCCTTTACCGGAAAGGTACCGCTTCCTGCTTTTCGATGACAAGCGGGAAGTTGAGCTTGTTTGGAACGGAAAAAACAGCGAGATCAGCAACGTCGTTCTACCATTTCAGACTATCGAGCAAGTGGACGAACCGCGCGCGGAGAAGACGGAAGATACCGCCGCGCAGCAAGACTTATTTTCCACGGATAGTCGAGGGCGACAGCTTAAGGGCTGGGCCAACAAGCTTATCTGGGGCGATAACAAACTCGTTTTGTCATCCCTGAAAAACGGCCCCTTGCGCGAGGAAATCGAGCGCCAGGGTGGCCTTAAGCTGATTTACATCGACCCCCCCTTCGACGTTGGGGCCGATTTCTCCATGGATATTGAGATTGGTGGAGATACGTTTACAAAAAAACCCAACATTCTTGAGGAAATCGCTTATCGCGACACTTGGGGCAAGGGCGCAGACTCCTTTCTCGCGATGTTATACGAGAGATTGAAGCTGATGCACGGCCTGCTCCGGGAGGACGGAAGTATATTCTTGCATTGTGATTGGAAAGTAGGCCACCACGTTCAGATGATATTGGACGAAATTTTCGGTCGGAAGTGCTTCAAAAACCCAAGTAATCTGGTTTTACGCTAACAAGTTGCCTACCGGTGGCAATATTTTAGATCGTCAGCACGATCAGATATTTTGGTACGGGAAAACAGAAGACCACTTATATAATAAGATTCGAGTCGAGAGTGAGTTTAAAGGAACACAACTTCAAACCAAAAAGATTGATGGGAAGCGTGTTCCGATTGTCGATCCTTTGACAGGTAAACAAGTCCGGGTGATGAGTACCGACAAACCGTTGGGCGACGTCTGGCGTATCAACATGATCCATGCGCAATCACCAGAGAGAATAAGCTATCCCACTCAAAAGCCAGAAGAGTTGGCAGAGAGGATAATTCGCGCATGTAGTAGCGAAGGTGATCTCGTCGCTGATTTTTTCAGCGGTTCAGGTACGACCGCTGCCGTTGCCGAGAAGCTGGGCCGTAAATGGATTGTCAGCGACCTTGGCAAGTTTGCGATACATACGACCCGAAAGCGTATGATTGGTGTACAGCGCGGATTGAAGGCTGAAGGTAAAGACTACCGCGCCTTCGAAATTCTTAACCTGGGTAAATACGAGCGCCAGCACTACGTTGGCGTTAATCCGAATTTGCGCGAGGAACTGCGCCAGAAGCAACTGGAAGAGAAGGAGGCAGCGTTCCTCGACCTCATCCTGAGGGCCTATCGTGCCGAGCGTACAGATGGCTTCGCCAGCTTCCACGGTAAGAAGGCTGGACGGCTTGTCGCCGTGGGGCCGGTCAACATGCCGGTGTCGCGGCTTTTCGTCGAGGAAATTATTCTCGAATGCCGCAAGAAGCACATCACCAAAGTCGATATTCTCGGCTTCGAGTTTGAAATGGGCCTGTTCCCGAACGTGCTGGATGAGGCACGCGGCAAGGGTATCGACATCGCCCCGAAATACATTCCGGGCGACGTCTTTGACAAACGCGCCGTCGAGAAAAACCAAGTCGTGTTCCATGACGTGTCGTTCATCGAAGTGAAGCCGCACGTCAAAGGCAACAGCGTCGCCGTTGAGCTGACCGATTTCTCCGTGTTCTATTCGCAGGATTCCATCGCCAATGCCGAGGCCAGCCTCAAGGACAAGGGCAACAGGATCGTGGTTGAGAAGGGTCAAATCGTTAAAGTCAGCAAGGACAAGGACGGCATCGTCACCCGAGAAACGCTGACCCAAAATTGGACCGACTGGATTGATTATTGGTCCGTGGACTTCGATTTTGAAAATAAGCGTGAGATCATCCGCACCTGGAACCCTGACGCCGAGGAATGGGAGGAAGCGTGGACCGGTGACTATATTTTCGAGAACGAATGGCAGTCCTTCCGCACCAAAAAGGACCGTAAAATTGAGCTGACCAGTGTCTTCCACGAATGCCCGGCAGGACGGCGCAAGATTGCCGTCAAGGTCGTGGACATCTTCGGCAACGACACCATGACGATTGCCGAAGTGACCGTGGGAGCGAAGAAATAATGGCGCTGCATCCCGATTTCCCGAACGATCCACACGCCATTCTTGACCCCTCAATCCGGTGGTTTCCGGCCGACGAGGCTTTGCGCGAAACCAGCATGGAAAAGCTTATGCCGCCACTTGTGGCGGCGCTGCGCCAGAAGGTGAAGGACTTCCGTAACGGCGGCTATGTCGGCGCGTCCGACACCAGCCAGAGCCTGCTTAACTGGTGGTTCAGGACGCCCCACCTGTTACCGCAGGCCGACGGCACTATGGCCGAGTTTCAGTATTTCTTCGCCCAGAGGGAATCCCTCGAAACAATTATCTATCTCTATGACGTTGTGGGTGTGAGCGACAAATTCGACCTGATGCGCTTCGACAGCAGCGGGGCCGTTTCCGCCAGCCTGTTCGATGAAACATGGCGGCGCTTCGTTATCAAAATGGCCACCGGCGCGGGCAAGACCAAGGTTTTAAGCCTCGCCCTCGCATGGAGCTTTTACCACAAGCTCTATGAGCCGGATTCAAAACTGGCCCGCAACTTCCTTGTGATTGCGCCCAACATCATCGTGCTGGACCGCATCTACAAGGATTTTCAGGGGCTACGGCTGTTTTTCGACGACCCGGTTATTCCCGACAACGGCTTTGACGGTCGTAACTGGCGGGACGATTTCCAGTTGACGCTGCATGTGCAGGACCAGGTGCGCATCACGCATCCGACCGGCAATATCTTCCTCACCAACATTCACCGGGTTTACGCGGGCGAGGACATTGCCTCATCGCCCGACGACGACAACACGATGGATTATTTCCTCGGCAAGCGGCCGACCGGCGCGACCACGGATTCCAAGGTAGACCTTGGCATGATCGTTCGCGACATCGACGAATTGATGGTACTGAACGACGAGGCCCATCATATCCATGACTCGCGCCTCGCCTGGTTCAAGTCGATTGAGGACATTCACAACAGGCTCTTGCAGAAGGGCTCCGCGCTGTCGCTGCAAGTCGACGTGACGGCGACGCCGAAGCACAATAACGGCGCGATTTTCGTGCAGACCGTGGCCGACTATCCGCTGGTCGAGGCCATTTCGCAGAACGTCGTCAAGCATCCCGTGCTGCCTGACGCCGCCAGCCGGGCAAAGTTGCACGAGCGCCAGAGCGCCAAATACACCGAAAAATACGCCGATTATATTGACCTGGGCGTGATCGAGTGGCGCAAGGCCCACGCCGAACACGAGAAGCTGGGCAAGAAAGCTATCCTATTCATCATGACGGATGACACCCGCAACTGCGACGACGTTGCGGACTATCTTGAGGGCCATTATCCCGACCTCAAGGGCGCGGTCCTGGTCATTCACACCAAGGCCAACGGCGAAATTTCCGAATCCACGTCCGGCAAGGCCAAGGAGGAACTTGAAAAACTCCGCAAGCAGGCCAACGAGATCGACGACCCCGCCAGCCCTTACAAGGCCATCGTGTCGGTCCTGATGCTGAAAGAGGGCTGGGACGTGCGCAACGTCACCACCATTGTCGGGCTGCGGGCCTACGCCGCCAAGAGCAACATTCTGCCCGAACAGACCCTGGGGCGCGGCCTGCGCAAAATGTATCCCGGCGGCATCGAGGAATATGTCAGCGTCGTCGGCACTGACGCCTTCATGGAGTTTGTCGAGTCCATCCAGGCCGAAGGCGTTGAACTTGAACGCAAGGCCATGGGCGAAGGGACCAAGCCAAAGACTCCGCTCGTCATCGAGATAGACAACGAAAATGACAAGAAGGACATGGACGCCCTCGACATCGAGATTCCAGTGATGACCCCGCGCATCTACCGCGAGTACAAGTCACTCGGCTACCTTGATATAACGGCCTTCGGCCATCAGCGCGTCCCTTACCGCACGTTCAGCGAGGAAGAACAGCGCGAGATCGTGTTTAAGGACATTACGACCGGGGCGGTGACGCACACTACCGTCCTCGACACGGCCGGGATCGCCGATTACCGCAGCGTTCTGGGATATTTTACCAAGACCGTGATGAAGGACCTGCGACTGATTAGCGGCTACGACGTGCTTTACGGGAAAGTGAAAGCCTTCGTGCAGTTGGAATTGTTCGACAGCGAAGTTGATCTCGACAGCCCTAACACCCTGCGGAACCTTTCCGAACTGTCCGCGACGAAAACGCTGATCGAGAATTTCAAGAAGGCCATCAACGCCTTGACCGTGAAGGACAAGGGCGATGCAGAAATCCGTGACACCATCAAGCTACGGCAGACTCGCCCCTTCGTGACCAAGGAGCAGGGCTATCTGGTGCCGAAGAAAAGTGTCTTCAACCGAATCATCGGCGACAGCCATCTTGAATTGGTTTTTGCCAGCTTCCTTGAGTCCTGTCCCGATGTTTTATCCTACACGAAGAACTACTTCGCCGTGAATTTCAAACTTGATTACGTCAACGCCGATGGCAACATTTCCAACTACTACCCCGACTTCCTGGTGAAGCTGGCCGACAAGCGCATCGTGATCGTCGAAACCAAGGGCCTTGAGGACTTGGATGTTCCGTTGAAAATCGAGCGGTTGCGGCAATGGTGCGAGGACATCAACCGGGTACAGTCCGACGTGAACTATGATTTTGTTTTCGTTGACCAGGAAAGCTTTGAAAAATACGGTCCGAAATCATTTTCGGACCTTATTAACAACTTCACCCAATACAAGCTATGATCATCGCTTGGCCGAACCGCAAGCGGTAGCAGTTCGTTTGAATTTCACTTCAACCGCAGATATGCGAGTGCTAGGACGCGGAGCCGCGTTCTACCGTGAATTGACTGCGTGGTTTTTCTTGGGGCCATTGTTAGTTTCTTCCTCTTGCGCTTTTGTGGTTGTGTCCGCCGCTCAACGCGCGAATGCGTGGAAGTGCCCGTACGTCGCCTCCGGCCCCGTATAAGCGCAGGAAATGACGAGCCGAGGACGTATAAGCTGAAATCTACAACTCAATCGAGTACATCCAAATTCTACCCATGCCCGTGCTGGCGTCAGCTTGATACGCTGCGCTGAATGGATAAATTATGCTCGTTGCTGTGTTGATTCCCTCGGCGAGATAATAGAGCCCAAATCCAAGAGCTTGCGGTTTGGTACCGAGCGGAGCCAGGTACAGGTTACTTATAAGCTGTTTTTGATTTTCGTCATTAATAAGCTTGCTTAGAACCGTCGCTGTTACGAAGGGGTCACTCGCCGGTGCAAATGCCGTCCGATGCGAGTCGCCCAATGCATCGTAAGCAGCTCGCGTACGTAAAACGCTCTGTTGATACATGTCGGCTTTTAGCGAGGGCAAACCGTATATAACGAATTTACGCGCTTTTTCCTGTTCATCAGCCACCTCCGCAACCCGCCGATCCTCGTAACCGGCATTCACTATTAAGACGTCATTCTCAGTTGTGTGATTGCCGTAGGCACCATAGCCCGCTACTGGCCGCACTAACTCAACATCATCACTAGAAAATTTCGTGCTGTCCCGTTCGGAATAGTGTCCCGGTTCAGTGTATAGAATATCGAATTTCTTGATGCCTCTCTCAAAGAGTAGCCTTAAGAGAAACAACATATGTGGGCGCATAAAACCAGTGACATCAATGCAAATCTTGGCATCAATTAGCTCGCCAGGTGCTCCGAGTGTTTCGAAATACTCCATGATAAACTCGTCCTCCATGCTGGAAGAACTTTTGAAGCTGTTCGCTGGTATACTGTTCGAAGGAAGCTGATACTCGTTGTGAACCAACCAGTCCTTCCGCGTCGCTTGGACCTTTTGGAACACATTGCGAACACGGTCACATGGATTGTAGGCCGAAACGAAAATATCCCAAGAGAAGTTTGGAATATCGTCGAAGTTCAGGATTGACCGGTACTGATACGTATAGTCAATCATCGAACAATCCAAATTGGGCAGGCGTGTGGTGGATTGCTGTACCTTTGCGAAAGGGAAAGGTCACGCTGTTCATCCAATTTGTAGAGAGGGCTGCGTACTTCGATGTCTCATCCGGGTCAAAAATTGTGTTAAAGTCCTCAGCATTGAAAGGGTGTATGCCCCGCCGCGCCATCGGAATATCCCATCGGGGCGCAAGCATAGGACTGATCTGAAATTTTGCAGTCACTTCATCAGAATTCCGCTCTTTTTGGCCGCCTTTGATCCTGTGCAAAAATGCGCGTTCTTCGGCCACTTTTAAAATTTTCCGAGCTTTGGGACTTATATTTTCTTCAGCAATACTGAAGCTAGACAGCGAACTTTCAATCGGTTTGTCTCCAAACCGGCTAATGCGAAATAGTCTCGCTAAACGATCAATTGCGGCCTGAACATATTGGCCTTCAACCCCAGCCTTGCGCATGTTGTTATAATACCAGTCAGATGCATCAATGACGCCCTTATGTTGGGCCTTCAGAGATATATGCCCGGCTTCAAATGGAGCTTCATTCTCAAAAATGGACCATTCGTAGACCGACCGCAGTATTGTGAGTAGTGCACGCGGAATTCCGCCAGACATCCGAATAAATGTGTCAAAGCCCCCATAAGTCAGCGGTCGGTTTGCCTCGCGAAGCAACTGTGCCGCCAAATCTCGGGAGTAATGGCTATACGATTGCGCGTATGTGCCGCTCTCATCATCTTCAATGAACTGTCGCGCCAAACTTGATATTTCGTTTAGAGCTGTTTTTGGGTGCGTGCGACGCGCCACCTTTTGATAAAACAACAAAAGGTTGAGCTTCTCCAGGAGCGGAAATGCTGTCAAACGCAGCTTTTCAAATGCTTCGTCGAACGAAACTACCCCATTCAGATTCGCGAGATTCTCTTGTAATCGCACAAAATGAGGTCGCCGGGATGATTCCTTGTCGACTATCATTTCCCAAGAAGAACTTTTCCAGCCTGCATCAAAATTTGCCAAATAGTTGTCTATTTCTATCTGCTTCCAGCTATTTAAGCCGCTAGGAAGCGCAGTCGTAAGCCGTTTGGATGCGAGAGAGCGACAAAACAACGCATATTGCGGCCTCAACTCTCTAAATTTCTCATCCAATCGAAGCTCAATGTATTCCGAGTTCCGAATATTCGTTTCACCGGCACTATTGGTCGCGTATGTTTTGACACCATACGTCCTTGCGCCTATTCGAAACGTGGTAGGATTTTCGCGTTCACGATATAATGTGTTGATGTGAATTTGCTGGGAACTTGTAAGGTTTTCAAATTCATCCACAGCATAGACAAAAAGCACATCTTTTAGAAACGCGAATTGATTTGCCAGAATTCGAGGAATACCAAATATTAAGCTTCCAGGCGTTGACAAAATTTCTACACTGATACCTCCCTTGAGGAGGCAGTTATTTATTTCATAGTCGAGATTCTTTTGTTTCTCGAAAAAAAATTCTTTAACGGAAGCCAGTTTAAATGGTATGTAATCGACAGTTCTGTCAAGAAGTCCTAAAATTGCTCGCGATACAGCTTCATCGACCTCTGGATGTTCATCAAGCTTTAATTCGATAGCAAGCGCAAGCGTTTGTTGCGCTACCCAGAGTTCGAAATAGTAAGCGAACAGGTCGTTCCATAGTTCCTGGGTCTGCCGTTTGCCGTCAAACCGACTCGCACTCAGCCCGCTGCAGCGCATGTATAAGCCGATATAACCATCACGAGCGATGCCCTCTCGCACCGCTAACTTTTCAGCCTGGTAACGCAACTTCTGCAACTCGAACGCTTGATGGCGCATCAAGTGTGTTTTACCACTTCCCTTAGCACCCAAAATGTATGCTGGCATTTTCGAAGTTGGATGGTGGAACTCCACCGCGAGGCTATCATCCTCGGCTTTCAGCGTTACCCAAAGCTCCTCGATCTGAGCATCATTGAGATCAACGGCTCTGGTAATACTAAACGGATTTGGTCGAGTTGGAGTGGCCATTTTTAATTGTAGTCCTTGTGGTATCTCTTAAAAATCGGCTCCCACGCTTGTCCTATTTCAGTTCCTTCTACCCAAAAGATCGGCAATGCATTGTCGGGGGTATTGTGGTTGAAGCCGAGAAGAAGTTGTCCATCCTTATAACCCAGCGGGTGCTCAGGCCAAAGCTGGCTACCGATAGTCTCGCATGTCGTGCGGATTTTTAAACGGTCAAAATCGGTATCGATTGACGTGAATATGCGGGAATTTTGCTCCAGAGACTTGAATGTGGAATCGAGTTCATAAATCGCTTCGACTCTGTCAAAGCGATTTAAGTCCCTAATCGCCTTCAATCCCATGTGGGTTGCAAACAACATCAAATAGTGAACTTTGACGCTTGGCTTCAATTTTCTTAGCGGTTCAACTATCTCTTTCGAATAAGCCGCTGCCTGCGTCCCCGACCCGCAAAGATCATCTATAAAGATATAATTCTCGATTTCGTCGTCTTTGATCTGCAGAGATGGCTTTGCAGTGGATGTGTCTCTTGTGAACACTTCGTGCGAGTTTATAAAAAGAGATTTTGGAAGTGAGTTCTCTTGGCGGAAGTAGTAGAGCAAATGTACGCCGCTCTCGGACGGATTCCCCACGCCTAAGAACCGCGTCTTCCTCTGATGTTCCAAAAAGGCCGGTGCAAGAATACCCCAATCCGAAGTATTAGCAGTGGCGCGACGTATCGTGTGGATTGCGGGTGTCTTATACAAATCACGATATAAAGAGCGTAGAAGCTCTCTTATCTCTGGCTGCCCAAAGTATATAAAGTTACTTAGTAGAAATAAAGCCTGAAGTTGTTGATTGTCGTGAGCGGAATCCGATTTGGGAAACTGCTTCGACCACCTTGTTATGTCTGCTCCCGATATTTTTTCTTTCCATGTCGTTTCCGTTAGCTGCTTTAATTTTTTTAGAAGATCGTCATAAATGTGGTCCACCGACAATTAAACCTCCCCCTTAAGTTTTTCGAAAACAATGACATGCTCGCGATCAATCGAGGAAGCTGCGCGGTTTCTTTTTGTCATGAGACCCCGCGATTTTATCGTATCGACCATTTCAAGCTTCACCTTGAGCCCAAGAAACTCGAAAATTGCCTTAATATACTTGCTGGTTTCGAATGGCTCTCCGCAGATATGATTGTCACCAATTACAAGCGCCAGGTGTCCCCCAACTCGCAGCGCCTTTACCATGGATATCGCCGCGTGTTCCATTTCGCTGATGTAGGTAGCAGCTATGTGCGCTCGTAAAGGATATATCGACCGGATTCGCTTTATCGCTTCCTCAGCGCCAAATAAGTTCCCGTATTGACCGACCTCATATTCGCTTTTGGAGTAGTGTTCACGGCCAATATTTTGACTTTCCAAAACCCGCAATTTGTTTTGGGGCGCGAGCCCGAGCCATCCTAAGCTCAGCGATGACGATCTAATATATTTCTGTGCGCCCGCGTACGGCGGTGAGGTTACAATAAGGTCAGCTTGTGCGTTCAAGCGTTGCATTATTAAGTGTCCGGTTCGGGCGTCGTTGCCAAAACCGATACAGCTGGGGATATCGCCTAGCCGTTGCAGCCGATCACAATTTAAGCGGACAACCCGCTCAAACATTATGACAGGGCTTTCGAGTGAGCGAATTCGGTCCTCAAGTCGATCATTTTTTAGCCGAACGGGGACTGCCAACCTTGGGTCCGCCAGGCTCAAATAACGCAGACAAGCCGAAAAGCAAACCTCCATGAAATCTAAAATGTCATCCCGCGAAACTCTTCTTATTGCGGAAAGTAATTTCGAGAGTTCCAAAGAAACAACGGGTGTAAACCACTTCTCGACGCTGACTACCGGTGAGAAATCGTGAAAATGGTTGGGCGAAATTGACTTTAAAATGTCCTTCAGTCCGGCTTCAATTGCCGCTTTATCGATATATGTTGTTTTCACTTTAGCGATTAGGCGAGCCAACGGGTTAGCATCCGCGCCAAAAGCTGAACGTCCAGATAGCAAGCTTTCGACCAGGACCGTTCCCGAACCGCAAAAGGGATCGTATATTAGGCCTCCAGCCGGGGAAAAAGCGGAGTTGTTGCACAAGAATAAAGGAATATTTAGGAGTAATTTAGCGGGATAGGTGTGTACTAAGTGCGTTGCGCGGTCGACGCCAGGCCCAAATGGAACAATATCGCGGAAATTAACTTCAACGGGCAATTTGGTGCTAATATACCGATCAAAGAGCTGATCTGTATCCACCTTGAAATCCCATGCCGTACGATCTCTTTGGCCTCCCCTTTCAGTTCGGCCAAAAACTCCGATTGACGGCGACGAGGGTTCTGACGAGAAGCCCGTCACGCTAGTATGATCCATAAAATCTGCCGCATTTTATTTATTTAAGGCGCTCATGAGATCGTTCCATTCGCGCTTGTTTAGCCCGGAGCCCAATTCTGTAACAATTTCGCCAGCGAGCATTCGACGAACGACCGTTAACGCAGTGGCTGAAAGCTGCACCGAATTCATCCGATACTCTTTGAAAGCTGCATGGGTCAGTGGCACCCACTGCTCCATGATATTCATCAATACATCAGCATACTCACGAATTTCGTGCTGGGCATGACTATCCGCCCGTAACCGTAAAAAATTCATTAGATTGTGTAGATTAGTTTTCCAGTACCACTGAGTGTAGAAATTGAGCGGAAGATTGATCCTTGCTAGCTCTCTGGACAAACCTAACCTACTATCATCGATTGGATTTCCGTCACCGTCCGCGTTTAAAAGTTCAATGTAATGGTCGTAGTTTCGCTCAGCGTCACCGCGAAGAATGTCCAACACCTTGGTGGCTTCGGCGTGATCGAGAATGTCTGATCGACCCTGCCGATTGCTGGTTGATTGACTTGCGAGGGCATCGCGATCCGGAATGTAAAACTCTCGATCCAGGATCGAATAACGAGCCGAATACTCGTTAACACTCGCCGTTCGATGTCGAATCCACTGCCGTGCTACAAAAATTGGCAACTTTACGTGAATTTTTATCTCAGCCATTTCGAATGGTGTCGTGTGGAAATGGCGCATCAAGTAGTTAATAAGGCCTTGATCTTGGCTTTTCTGCTTTGTTCCGCGCCCATAAGACACACGCGCTGCTTGAACGACAGCCGCATCATCCCCCATGTAATCCACGACCCTGATAAACCCGTGATCGAGCACTTTAAAGGGTTTATGCAGCAACGGTTCAATGCCGTCCGCTACGCTCCGGTAGGTCTGCGCCGGTTCCCCTCGCAATTCGTCGTTCAGTTCGGTCATAGACTTCCCCATCTCGGCTTTCGTTAAAGGCGGACATTCACCCGACATTAGGTTCTCACACTGCGATATCACAGGCTTAATCAAAGTCGGAGTAGCCTGGCAGAATAAATTTCCTCGTTAATTCGTGGAATTTGGCTGCTCTCGTGCACGAGGTCGCCAGGGCATACCCTCGCGGACGCTTCCCATCAATGGACAGGTGGCGTCCGTAAGGGTTGTTCCTTGCATCCGGACGCCCGAGTCTCCGAACATTACCCAATCGGACAGTTCGGAGGCCCCATGCCTGTAATTTTCTACGCTCGCGTTTCCACCGCAGATCAAAACCTAGATCACCAGGTCGTCCAAGCTCAAGCCGCCGGTTTTGCTATTGATGAAATCATTGCCGACCATGGAGTATCAGGTGTCAACACGAGCCTTTCCGAGCGTCCGCAAGGAAGGCGGCTCTTCGACAAGCTCCGGGCAGGCGACACCCTCGTCGTCCGGTGGGTTGACCGCCTCGGCCGGAATTACCGGGATGTAACCGATGCAATCCGCCATTTCATGCGGCAGGGCGTCGTGATTCAAACAGTGATAAATGGCATGACATTCGACGGCGCGACTTCGGACCCCATGCAACAGGCCGTGCGGGACAGCCTTATATCGTTCATGGCGGCAATGGCCCAAGCGCAGGCAGAGGTGACGAAGGAGGCACAGAAGGCTGGCATCGCGGCAGCGAAGTCCGATAGCCGCAAGTACCCCGGCAAAAAGCCGAGCTACACCCGTACCGATTTTGAAGCAGTCCAGGAGATGCTTGTGACTGGTTCCGGGGCGTCCTTTATCGCCCGGGAAACAGGATTGTCGAGGCAGACAATTCTGCGGATCAAAACTGACCCTGTCGCGGCGGAAACGGCATTGAAGCGATGGGGGCTGTGACCGGTCAGACATCTGATGAAACTGCTCTTCAGGGACTTTCGGCACTCGGCACCCAACATGGGAGCTGTCTTTTCTTAGTTTGCCCTATGCAACGCCGGAGGCGACCTTTCTCTCAAAGGAGATCGCCATGCAACAACACAAGCTCACGCCTGCCCAAAAAGCCAAAAGAAAAGCGCAAGAAGAACGTCGCCGCCGCGAACGACGGCAGCGCGAAGACCTCTATCGACGGCGGATCGAGCGCCTACGCCGCCAGATTGAAGAGGCGCGAAGACGCCGCCAGCGCCTCATGCTGCTGCTTCTGCTGGCGATCCTGGCCATGCAGGAATCGATTCTGGCCACATTTCGGCGCTCGTATATCGATTGGCCCGACCCCAACCCAAAGCGTGATTGGACGCCCGATCCAAGGAACGACTATGCGCCCGCGCCAGATAACGATGACTACTGCGACGGCTACAGTTACGAGCAGTGGACGCGTATGCTGAATGAGCGCGGTATCAAGCTCAGTCGCAAGGCAGAGCTTCAAGGGGCTTGGGAAGCCGATCCAGAGCGCGAGTTTTTTCCAGAACGCTATCAACTTTGGGGCCACAAGCCATACATCGGCCAGCTCATGTACGACCTCGCAGCGCCATATTGGCGGGCCGATGCCTTCGCAGCGATTAAGCTATTGACGCCTGTCGAGACGCACAAATATCTCGATGAGGCATACGCAACTGACCCCAGCGATCTTCGCCAGTGCCTCGCAGATCGTGACAGCGACATTGTCCAAGCGTTTCAGACCCGCGCCATTTTGTGGGAGGAACGCAAGCGCCGCGAAGCCGAAGAAACAAAACGCGACAAGGAATTATCGCGAAAAAGCGACGGTGACCAAGGAATTCCCCGGCCAAATTGAAGGAATTTTTCAGAGAATTCCTTGATCGGAGACCTGCCGACTATTCGTGGCAAGGAATTTCTTGAAAATTCGACTGCGCCAAAGGAATTTGGAAGAAAATCATTGATTTTGAATTTTTGGAAGAATTCCTTTGCGAAAAAATACCTCTTGACGGAATGATTTTGCTCTCCTACCTATTCGTCGTCCACAACGAAAGGGAGCTTGGGCATGATGAATACAATCTACATCTCTGCGGACGTGATCCAGAATTCGATGCTCGACACTGGTGACGCGATTGCGGTTTTCAGCAGTTGGAAGCCGAAGCGACGGGAGACTGTTTTCCGTTACGAAAAGGCGGACATCCGCATCACGGCTGCAAACGGCTCAATCTATCTGATGTCTGAGGCGGAGATGACGCAGCCGAAAATTCCATTCGCACCGATCCCCGCTGCCGAGATCGGGGCGCTGGTGCGGTCAATGGCTGGCGTTGTGCAACCTGCCGAAGTCAACCAGGTGCTGCGACTGCTGAAAGGCGCGATCTGATGGCAGCGCTGCCACCTGAGTTCGATCTTGCCAGAAGCAAGATCATCACTCGGTTCTCGATTTACCGGAGCCGGTACAAGCGATGCAGCCTTTGTATCATCCCGAGCATCGTCAGAAGGCAGGTTTTAGAAAACTGGCAGCAAGCCGTGACTGACAGCGAGCCATTCACAGTGATGGATGCGAAGAGCGTCGGGTCGGCGAGGTGCGGCGATTGCAGTTTGAAGGGATGGCCGAAAGTCTCGGTGGAGAGCGGCACCCTGTTTTTACACCTAGCCAGCAACAACAGAAGGAAGATGAAATGAATCAGCATTTTATGGCATTGAGCCGTGGAGGACAGTATCCCTATCCGGTTGCAACCCGAGAGGGAGCGTCAGCCCAATTTCTTATGGACGATCATGATTTCCTGCAAGTCTGTATGCCGGACATCACCAGGACCGAAGAGACGCAAATCAGGAAAGGCACGCTGAAAGCTGGGCTGATCCAAGATGGTCCTTTGATCTTGTGGCTGTTTCAGTTCGGCGACAAACTGATTTTCGAATGCCCATTCGACGCCCGCCTGGTCCCCCCTCAACTGCTCAGGCTGCCCGACGTCACAAATGACCGACAACGGTTTTGCTTCGACATCCATCTTGTCGATACGGCTACGAACACAATTCGGGGCTTGCGGGCAATAACGCTTTCGACCGGCCTGACGGTGAAGTTCTTCGCAGCCGTGCAGGACCAATTGGTCGACCGGCGCGGGCAGGATGCGTTCGTCCGCAAATACCAACAGATGCCTTTGCCATCGCTTGCACAGTTGGCAAAGCTTGAAACTTGCGGCCTCTAGGCCCGCCTAACCCACCCTAACAATTCGAGAAACTTGGCTGACGCTGCACGGAGGTACCGTGGCGTCATAACGACGGAGTATGTCTACATGTCTGGTATCAGATTGAAGGAAATCGGCGCGAACGTCTGGAAGACGCCGGAGACTGAGGAACTGCCCGGCCTCATATCGCGGGTGAAGCGGTTGTGGGCGGAGATTTCGGAGGCCGACCGCGACCTTGCCTTGCAGGTTGCGGCCATGTTGCCGACGATGAAAATCCGCCGCGTCCGCCATGTGAAAGTGGATGTAGCGAGCTTGAAAACTGAGCGGATCATAGCATCAACACGCTCTGATTGAGCCATCCTTTCCTCACTTTCATTGCCGCTGTCCTTGACAGGAAGCTTTCAAGAGCCTCAGCGCGTAACCAAAATCGATCAATTCAGAAACAGGATCGTCATGAAGCTTTTCCATTTTACATCACTTGCCCATCTGAATGGTATCCATCGCCACGGCCTGACTGTCGGCGACGTCCCGACTTCTCTCGAACGCCAGACGGGGAAAATCGGCGTGTGGCTGACCACGAACCCAGAGCCAGACGGACACGGACTGGAAGGAAGCGCCGTCGATAAGAAGGCGGTTCGTTTGACCGTTGAAGTCTCCGATGGTCCGCCCCTCTGGCAGTGGGACGATTGGGCTGAGGGCCGAGTGACCGCTTTTACACGACATCGGCTTGAACAGGCGGGAGGCGATGCGGCCAGAACATGGTACATATTCTTTGGGTGGATACGGCCCGAAGCGATTACCGAGGCGGTTTTGATGCGCTCCGGGGAACCACTGTCCGATTGGGGAACATTTTATCGTGCAGAAGACAGCTTGCCTGGCGTGCCGTACTGGCGACGAGAAGCGTGGCAAAAGCAAATGCTAAAGAAAGTACGCCAGGCTATAAATGGCCGTTAGGTCTTTTGAAAATGCCGGGGGCCGCTCCAATCGCCCCCGGCATCGTTGCGCTCCGAGCCACTGAGGGCTTCAGGAAATGGTTATCGACAACATCAAGTCAGAAGAAGAACTGTCCTTTGCCGCCCGTATAGTGATGTCATAGACACCTGCGACCGCCGCGAGACCGACAATTTTACCGGTTGCGGTATCGAGTGCCAGACCGGGCGGCAGTGGATTTCGCGCCGCGAATGTGTATCCGCCGGTGTCGCCGATTGGTGTGAGGCTGATAGATGTACCAGCGGCAACCTGGATGGGCTCGTAGCGAATTCCTAAAGCAGGTTGCTCCGGTTCCAGCGGTGGCACAGGATCAGAAACGGCGGTCAGCGTGCCGCTCGTTGGAGACCGCCAAACGATTTCGCCAGCGGCTGCATTGGACGCAATCAGGATGGTGGCGATTGAGATCGCTTTAAGCATCACGTTTTTCCTTTTTCCATTTAGGTTTCAATTCGAGTTTCGGCGCGGGTGACAGGTCCGGCGCGGAATGATCGGCAGCAGGCGATAAAATTGACCGCAGTCGATCACGCTCGATGCCAGCACGAAACGCAGCATCCTGAGCTTCGCGGGCTTTCTTTTCGGCTTCGTAGCGCTGTCGCTCAGCCTCATGCTGCTTCCGTTCAGCAAACGTTGCCTTGTCGCGCCAACGGTCAATTTCGCCGGTCAACTCGGCGCGAATTCTCTCAGCGAGTTTCGATTTTCGGAGATTGTCCCAAATCGCGCGCAGGCGACCGGCCCAGCCTGCATAGCGTTCGGCATCAGTCATCGCCGCCCGTGCCTGCTCCTGATCGCGACGAGCGCGGTCTTGCGCAGCCAATGCGGCGGCAGTCGCTTTGCGAGCGACTTCCTTCTCGTGTGCGGCTGCGGCGGAGATTTTGACGGCATCTGTGTTCGTGCGAGAAATGAACTGTTCGCCGGACGCCTTTACCGCTTTCGCGCGTTCAACCGTCCTTTGCAGGGCCTTGGCTTGTACCTGTTCCCGTTGCCATTCGTCCCTTGATAGGCGGCGGCGCTGAGGACCGAGACGGGTAAGGCCAGATGGAATGGCGACTGCTTCGTGATAAGAGTCCTGCCACTGCCTCATGGCAGTTTTGTATTGCGCATCAGCCCGCTTCCCGAGCGCCTTTTGGTCCTCCCCAGCAATGGGACCGGCATCCATAACGGCACGCTTGGCAGTCATCCCCGGATGATATCTAGCTGCTTTAAGAGCAGGATCGGATAGCGGCAGGATATAGGCATGAATGTGCCAGTGGCTTTCGTCTTCGTGCCTAATCACGCTTTTCAGGTCGTCGCCATATTGATCCTTCAACCACGCAACCGTCCGACGCTCCCACTCTTCAGCTTCTCGGCGCTTTGTGGGGTCGGCTCTGATCTCGTCCATGGTGTAAGGATGCGAGGCAACCACCGTATGCACCGTTTTTTGGTCCTGTCGTATTTTTCGCGCTTTACCGCCCTTCACCTCGACCGTGGCGGATGTGACAGCCGAGTCGTGCAATTCCTGGACAGCCTCGACGCCCACACCGTGCACCAAGACAGGTGGCGACGGATTCGAGACATGGACTGAGGCGTCAGGTTTGCGGGACGCCTCGGCAAAAATAAAATCGGTGCCCCGCCCCTGGGCGTCGGCCTTTCGGGAAAACGATTCCAAATGAACGAACTGATAGCCCATGATCGGCCTCAGCCCACGCGTCGGCGATCCAGCTCGGCGTTAAGCAGGCCCTCGACCTTCGCCCAGTCTCCGCCCAGTTGGAGAGCGACGTGTTGTTTCAAGGCGCAAGCTTCATCGCCCCATCCCCGCAACCACGTAGCGACATATCCGTATCGCGGATGGCTCCTAAGCACCTTAAAAGCTCGGGAGAGCATCGTGATTCGTCGTAGCGTATCCTCTGCTGTCCACTCGCTCCGTTCGTCGGCATCAAGTTCCATCCACGACCTGGCCAGCGCCGGATCGTCATCGCACATCGTCATATAGAGTTCCGAGGCAACGGCGATATGGTGCATGTCGAGGTCGACAATACAACGGATTTGGTGATCGACTGCCTGCAGCCCATCTAAGGAATGCTTATCATCATCAGATGTCGAGGGTTCCGGCGCATACTCGAAATTGACGCCGCCCTTCCAAGCCGCAACGAGTTGCACGCGGACGAGGAACTGTTTGTCGGACATGTCAGCAATGCCGCCGTTTACTTCGGTCGCGTCTTGCGAGAACGAAGCGTAATTCAAGTCGTCGGACCAGACCACGCCATACCATGATCGAGGCAAGCGAATGACCTTGAGCCGTGCAGGAAATCGAATATCGCCTCCGACAACGGTCACATCACGTTCGTATTCTTTCATCGATTTGCTCCAGAGATAGGAAAATACTCCTTCAAGTGTGAGAGCAAAAACCATGGGCGGAAAGCAAATTTTGGTACCGGAATCAAAGATGTAGTGACCGACTAACGCATTCTTCGAAGGCGTCGGCCATTCCATGGAGGGGCTTTCAGCCGGACCTTGCCAGGGACCTCTTTCCAGAAAGGACGACTTCATCGAGTACCTGCCGGTAGCCCCCTTCATCGCCGGGGTTGCGATCTCTTGGGACATGATTGTCAGATTGGAGCTATGCAGCCATCGGGCGCATAGCTGCCAACTCGGCATCCGACAACCAACGCCCTTCACAAATCTGTTCAATGGCCCGCATGACATCCGTTGCCGAATTGGCAGCTTGTAGCGCCTCGGCTTCCGTCAGTGTGACGCCGTAGACCGCTGCCAGGTCGTCGATCACTGGCCTGATCGTCTGCTTCTGCCCAAACGCACCCGCATGACGACGTATCCGTTCACCCGCAATCAATGATACGTTCGCCTTGTTTGCTTTCATCGCCCAATTATGAGCGTCGCCAACTGGTCCGACTTCTAAAAGGTTTCGCTGAATTTGGTTCGCTGCCTGATATTGTAATCTGGTTTCGTTCACTGGATTGGCCGCGATTACCGGGTATTCAGCGGGGGCCGTGGTGCCCGCAACCTTTTTATCTATACACCTATTTTCACACCCCTCGCGGTTGCATACTTCTGCAGTCACAATCTCAGCCCATCGACTAATGACTGTACGGCGAGATATGCCGCTCGCCTTCGCCAAAGCGGTTTGTGTGATCGGCGTACCGCTGACCTGAAGCCGTCGGTAAGCGGCCAAAAGCTTTTCGAATGTCGAAACACCTTTCGCCTTGCCTGAGTACCGTCCGCCCGCCGCCTGTCGCTCTGTGACGGTCTGAAGACCGGCCACGACGTCGAGGAGCTTGCCACGGTTCACGGTCTTGCCTTCCAGCTTCGCAGGGTCAAAGTGCGAGGCCAGGTAATCCACCACCTTTGCCGTGACATAGCTTACGCCCTCTTCTGAGGAGCCGCTTTCCTTCGCGAACGCGGCAAGCGCCTCATGGAGATGATCGGCGAGGACCGCCCTGCTGCCCTTCATTCGGCTATCTGCACGAAAATGCCATTCAGCCAACAGCCTTCGGCCTTCTGTCCGCAGAACGTCGAAAATCTGATTTGATGCGGTAAGGCCGAGACCGGACTGTACTACCGCTGCCTTGCGAGCCAAAGCGGCACGGCTGATCCCTGTGTCCACATACTCGGCATATTCCGTCAACGTCGGCCAGACTTCGGCGTTTGGGGTCAATGTAAGCCAAAACGGCGATGTGGGGCATTTCATGCGCCCCGTCATGGTTGGCGCAGCAGGGTCGGCACCGATGTCTATCAGAGCGGCAGCAAGCCCACGAGCAACGGCGTCGAAGAGCCGGATGGGTTGCTGGCGGCATCTATTGTCCTCACTTCGCCACACAGCCGCGCCCTGGGGTAACATCCAGATTAAATGTGGTCTTGCGAGTTGCCCGTTGTCGAGCAGGTCGCCGACAACGATGTGGGGCAGGCATGGAATGCGCCCATCGCGAACCGCCTCAGTGAGAAGGAAAAGACAGGTCTCTGGCGTATGGAAAACGCCATCGCAGTCCACTCTCAGCGCCGCCATGAATTCGCGCTTGAGTTCGATGTATGGGTAATCCAGCGTCAGCAGCTTCGATTTGCATTGAACGGCCAGATTCGCCTTATCGTCGGAAGCCCGAGCTTTTCCGCCTTGCGGCACAAGCGTGACGAAATACTTTAGTACAGCGTCAGCCTCAGATCGCAGTCCCATTTCCTTGAATGGTTGACGGACACGACCGCCAATTTCCCGTTCAAACCGATGCTCAAAGCCTTCTTCCAGCCGCTTCCTGACGAGATGTTTCTGCTCACTTGCTGCCAAAGCAAAATCATTGAATTCGTTGTTATCGAGCGGGCGCTTTTCCTGTTCCTCGCGTTTACGGCGCTGGGCCTCTTCATAACGACTTTCAAATCCTGACATCCCGTTTGAACGGTCTACAGACCGCGAGCCTATACTCGGCGTACCGAGCGGTCCCGCATTAATGTCAACATTTGTTTTCGGAAAATGGGAGGACTGAAGGTTTTGGGCTGGGCTATTTGCCAGCCCGCCGGTCACGCAGCCGTCAACGGCGGCTTTACAACAAATTCAAGATCGTTCATCATTATCGAACATTCCCTAAGAAAAACCGCCGGAGGGGGCCAACCCGTTGATGGCGGTTTTTTAATGGTCAGGTCTGGCAGCGCTCAGGTCAAGCCGATTTCTTAGACTGCCTACCAGCCGCGTAAGCATCCATCAAAGCCGTAAAAACCCGATCCGCCGCCATCGCGTCGAGTGTTTCGGTATCTTCGATTTTCCGCATGAGCGAGGCTACCACCTCAAAACCCGAAAACGTCGGAATACGTGGCATTTCATGAATGATCCGGTCCAGATGACTTTCAAAACATTGAGGCTGAGACATAACGATTTCCAAGTTTTCGATGCAAAAGCGTCACCTGAACCCGAGCCCTTGTCAACGATTTCCTTAGACGAGAGAAGTTTTATCATTTTGTAATTGTTGACATTTTTATAAACGGCAGTGAGACACTGGAATCCGGCAGGGGTAGCCTCGCTCCTTTCCACGTCGATTTTCTCTGACCCTTCGGATCGAGCCGCGTGACTCGATCCGATCCGCGTAGCGGACCGGAGAGAAATTAGACATGGAACCTTTTCGCCCAGTGACGGCCATCGCGGCGGCTCTTATGCCCTTCGGGCACCGCCATGCCCATTCTGGCCAAGGCGGGAAAAGAGCCTATGCCGCCGCGCTGGCCGTCAACCCCTGCCTACCGTCGAAACCAAGGCAACGACCCTGTCCAAAAATCGATAAAATCCGACCATTCCGATTAACGAACGCTACCCCAAACCCGACATCAAATCTGGCCAAAGGATTCTCAAGAATCCCGATTTCTGCTATACATTTATCAATAAATTCAATGAGAAAGCGGAGATTTCAATGCGCCAGACGATCACCAGAATTCGCGGATTGACGGTTAACATCATTATCGAAGAAGTCCATCATCAGCACGAAAAAGGTGGTTTGATCTGCTATATCGCATCGATCTACGTCCAGCCCCATGGAAGCGCAGAAAAGCGCCTCGTACGACGGTCAAGGCTGCCTGGAGCAGCGGCAGAATTGAAAAAGGAAATCCAGCGGGACGGTATCCGGGCATTCGACAAGCTGACAGCTTGACGTACTTAGACCGGCCCCTAAATATGTCCTACCAGTCCGGAGAGCCATGGACTGTTTTTTCCTCTGCAAACGCAGTGATGCGGCTCATATCAGCGCAATCGATCACCGCTTGCGTGCCGTTTATCTTGTTCAACGCGAAAGCAGAGGAAATGCTATGATTCATCTCGTTTGTCAGAATAGTGGATACGTCTGGGTTTCAGGCGAAACCGTTCAAGCCGCCGTCGAGAAGGTCGGTGAGATCGGCGCATCCGACTACGCATATTTGGACGTTTCGGAATACGACCGGCGCAACAGCTTTGAGGCTAAGCGCCGTTGGTACTTCGGCGTATACAAGGCCGCAGACGATTTCACCGCAGACGACGCGGAAGCCCTTTCTGAAGTCGGTGAATTCCTTGGTTACATCGCGCTCATTGAGCGCGAGCGACTGGAACAGTAATTATTCGACCTGGGTTCGCCATTTGATGAATGGTGAAAAATCTACACCGCGTGGGGCCGGGATAGACATTATCTTATGGACCTCTTCCGGCTCCAGCGCTTTGAACCCATACTTCGCTCCCACGGATGATGCAGCGTGACCACATTGTCTGTCCGCTAATACGTCACCGGCATGGATGCGAAACCAGCTTTTCGCGTTGTGGCGCAGTGAGTGGAACACTTGCCGCTGAGTTTCGTGAATACCGAGGGCAATCATCCAATTCCCCATTTGTTTCTGAGCCGCGTCGGCAGGGTCTTTGGCTCCATGATAATGCGGGAATACATAACCACCACGACCACGCTGTTTTTTTGCGTACTCGATGAACCCGCATTCGTGGAGCAGCGGATGTATGGTGACAATTCGTACAGAGGTGCTTGTCTTTAGCGGTCTATCAACTTTCTTTCCATCGATAATCAATGGGAGTCGCAGATCGAAAACCTCATTTCCTTCGATGGAAACTATGTCCGAGGACTGTAGATAAACAATCTCAGCAAGTCGCATTCCGGTCAGAAGCCCGACAAGCGGCAGCCAAGCTTTGTGCGGCTTCCGCATCATCTTGGGAGTCACGCTATCCGCCAGCCATATGTTCAGCGATGATGGAGGCAAGCCCTCCCGTTCAATTGCAGGTGCCGCTGCTTTCGGCATCGTCACGCTGAAGGAACGAATATCCCGAATGTCACGGCTATCGGCAACGCTTGATGTTGCCTTAGACCAGATGAGTTTCATCTGAGCGACATGCTCCTTCACGCTTGTCTGAGACAAACGTTTGACGCGTTCTTTCTCGGGGACCTTGTCGTTTTTTTCGCCGATCTGTTTGAGGCTAAGCCCTGAGAACATGGCGTATTTGCTGCGATTGGTAGGAACCTTCGCCATAGCCGTTGCAAAGTCTTGGAGGTGAATCGGCAGATAGTAGCTTAACGGATGATCGCCGATAATATCGAGGAAAGCTGAAAAGGTATTCTCAAGCCGCTCCTCGTAGCGAATTTTGTCGTTGTCACCAATTTCTAGCGCCTCTCTCCTGGAATCTAGAGCTATTCGGCCTGCAACGCTCAACTTCGTAGACGCCGTTACAGTTCTTTCATCCCGATGTTCGGTGGGTTGAGGTTCAGGAGGCTGAACCTGATGCTCACGCTGAACCTGATGCTCACGCTGAACCTGGGGCAACTGAACTGGAGCGCCCAAAGAACCAAGGGTGCGCACTACGGATTGAAAGGTTTCTCGTTCCGACTCCCAGGCAATCGAATCCTTGGAAAGAGCGTCCGCGATAGATTCTAGCCTCTTTCGAAAATCAGCTATTCCCGCTTTTTCGACGGCGAGTCGCTGAGCTTTTTCTCGTAAAGTGCGGGCGTAACTTTCAGCCCCCTCAGCTTCAAGTTCGTCCGCTTCCTGACGTGCTTTTACGACAAGAGCACCCAGAGGGAAATTCTTGCGTTTCAGGGTTTGCAACTCAGCATTCAGAGCACGCAGGCTGTGAACGAGGGTTTCTCTGGTCATCGTCGGATCGTCCATCAGTCTTATGGCCGCACCCGATAAAATAATTGCCCTTTTCCTTGCCAGTGCGGCAGGAAGCGGCCCCAAAGTCACGCGGATGGGCGATTTTCCAAATTGAGATTCGACGCTAACGGGAATTCTTTGCTGATAGGTAAATCCGTTTTCGCGTTTCCATAAATACATTTCAAGCCTCTCATTCTGGCTCGAAATGTGTACGTAGCGGCGTATTTCGCCGTGTACGATGGAAAAAAGCCTTGAAAATTCTCGTTTAAAATCAAATACTTGCGGCGATTGGTGGGCCCGGAGGAAGGGCCAGAACCATTGAAAACATTGCAGAATTCGTGGGCAAAACGCCGATGGTTTCCCGCAATGTTCCGTACTTGCCCACGCGCCCCTGTGGGCAAACGCCCCCCAATCACCCCCCTATAAACCAGAATCCCCGCCAGCTTCCCGCCCGTCGAGGCGCGCAGCGCGCTTGGCGCCCATGGCATGCCTAATCATCTATCCCGGCGATCGGAAACGCGCGTCAGCGGCCCGCTATGGCCGAAACAAAAAAAGCCCGCCCCGGCGCGAGGCCAAGGGCGGGACAGTTGGGCGCGGGCCGCCGGGCGAGGTTTGCCTAGCCCGCGCCGGGAGGAAATGATCAGCGCGGGGCGCCCGGCGTCGCCGCCTCGATCCGCTGGAGGGTCTGATTGGTCAACGCGATCTGCGTCGATATCGATGACAGCTGATTGCGGAAATCGGAGAACTGATTGCTGTAGCTTTCAGTGACCCGGCCTATCC
>Ga0228711_1003500_pt1 | contig 24403 bp, 12 predicted proteins | sample MedpolnodulmetaG_2_FD_177996 | JGI IMG/M metagenome (GOLD analysis project Ga0228711, IMG submission 177996) | Root nodule microbial communities from Medicago polymorpha collected in Santa Monica, California, United States - brown nodules | ecosystem: Host-associated > Plants > Roots > Nodule... | reverse complement strand
TTTAAGTTTATAAGGTTTCAGATAGGTCCTTTAAGTTTCGAGTTTGTTTCAGATAGGTCCTTTAACTTTGGCTTAACAGAGGTTGATAGAAATGACCTATCTGAAACAAACTATAAACTTAAAGGACCTATCTGAAACCTTATAAACTTAAAGGACCTATCTGAAACAAACTCGAAACTTAAAGACCTATCTGAAGGTTTAGAAACTTAAAGGATCTATCTGAAACAAACATGAAACTTAAAGGACCCGGGGAAATATTTGGTCAAACTATAATTATGGCTGCATTTGCCGTATTTGGCCGCATTTTAATGTAGTGTTGAAGTTCTCAATCTAGAGCTAGAGCTGTAACCACAATTTAGAATCATGCTGAGACTTGAGAACACTCAACTTCCAACAAGAATCTAGTGAGACTTATAATATAATGGTACATAATTAAGATACATAATCATATTATTTGTAACTAAATACATATGCAAGTAACACGAGATAGGAGAAAAAGTAAAGTACAGGGTAAAGTCAAGAGTGGGACACAAACTGAAAAAAGAATTGGAAGATAGATCCAAAACCCATTTGCTTTGCCGACCAAACTCAGAAGAAAAACCATAGTAACCACGTGCACCCAAATTAAGGCACCTATCACAATCACGTACTTCATTTGATGATAATAAATGAAAAATCACTTAAACAGTAAAGAATTAATGAATTATACATGTTATTTATGAAGAGAAGAAATTTTGAGTACTAACAAGTTATTTTTCTCTCCTTTTATTTATCACTTCCATTTTTATTCTATCCTTCTTTAAAAAAAAAATTCTATCACTATATCTAAATTTTTATACATGAAACAGGGTAGGCCCGTAGAATCTAATCCGATATGAGTGTTTCTTCTTCACATGTGGTATTGTGATTTTGGAGGAAATAGTGATTTTCATGGCTGAGATAGGTACCCATAGGAAGGGTAGAAAATAGAAAGCATTTAAAGATTGTACAGAACCCACTACCCATTGCCTTCAGATCTACGGACACAATTTTTTTGGGATCTATGCTTTGCCCAAGAATTGAAATTTTGACCATACCACTTGAAAAAATAAAAAAGAAAAGGCATATTTGTGTCCCACCCCATGATTCCATGAGGATATAAGAGTATATTTTAAAGAGTCTCGCTAATCATTGTCCTGAGGCCATTGGTTAAGTAATCTACAAATAAAAATTTTGTCTTGAAAATATAAAATGTTATTTTTGATAAAGTAATTATTACACAACTTTTCCACAAAAACTTTATTGTTTTGGATGTTTAACCATTGTCTTTGAAAAACTGATTAGCATTTTCTTATTTTAAAACAAACAAATTATAAATGGCGGTGATTAAACAATTTTACTTATTTAGGATAATTTAACTTGGTAATTAGGTCAACAATTTTTAAGAAAATTAAACCAATCCTCTTAGAAATTTTTTGACCAGTGGTATTATTATTATTATTAATTAAAGAAGTAATATCAGTTGTGTTTCTTAGATATAAATGGCCAAATATACATGCCACCACCATACATAATAAAAGTTATTTCATGTAAGTATGCAGTTCTCAGTTATGCTAAATGGCACATGCACCACTTTGTATAATTACAAGCTTTGTGGAAGAAGAAAAAAAGTGTCGTTAATATAATTGGAAATCAATTTCTTAAAAAGAATAAATCAATAAAAATTAGTTTTTAGCCGAATAATAGTATTAAGTCATGGATTTATGGTAAGCGCAATCCAAAGTGACAATGCAGGTTAATGTGTATGCGCTGAAGTTCATAACCTAAATATCGTATTTATTCACTTAAGAGATGAATTTATAGTCACTAAACCATTTTAAAAAAAATATTAAATTATTATCTATATTATTATCTATACGAAGTCTTTTGTGAGACTTGCAGGTGTAGTCTCCGGTACTTGTATATGTTTATAAATCAAGGTCTAGAACACTCTCATGCACTACACACTAACCACATACCCTAGAGTAGACTCGGTGGTTCCAAATTCGAATCAATATAGCCTTGATTTGTTTTATATGAAAAAAATGTTGGATGAAATTAAACTACGTTAGCTGATAATCACATAAGAAATTAACATATAAAATGTTTAGGCTTAAATGTATTTTTCACCCCCTATGTTTCAAAAAGTTGCGATTTTGACCCCCTTAAAAAAAATGGATATTTTGACCCCTTAACTTTTGGTTCTCTTTTCATTAGCTGATTTTGTTGGAGATTATGACAATTTCTCAGTCTCTGATGGTGTAAACTGGCATGGGGATAGAAGGATGCTGATAAGTGGAGTTCAAACTGGCATAATGTAATTTTTGGCCCCCTAAAGAATGACCACTTATCAGTTTGGACTCCACTTATCATGTCAGTTTGGACACCATGCAAATTTAGACTCCACTTATAAATCTATCTATGAAATGGTTGTCTTGGTATCCAAACAACATAGATAAGATAGGATAGGATGAGAACTGTCAACAAAAAATAACATAGGATGAGATGAGACATTACTTTTTTCACTTTCATTTCGATTTTTCATTTATTAAGTTTTGAAGCAAGAAAAAATACACTTCCCTCGTTAACTTCTTTTCTCTCGGTAAATAATCGATCATTAACTTTTTCTTCATTTTTATTAAAATTATATTTTCATAATAAAAAAAATCACTTTCATTTTCAACCATGTTTCATAGGGTTAGCGATTAATCAGACAGAGATCTAATGAAAAAGCCAAATTAAACCAGATATAATTTGCAGTTGCATTACCATTAAAACAAATTACAATGCTCCAAATCAAAAACAAAAAAACTCAAATCAATTTTATTTAATTTTCCCTTACAAATTTGACCTTCTCAACACATTTTCATCATAACCATAATCAATCCATTCCAAAAGAAAAAAGAAAAAGCAATTATGGAACCAAAAAAGAATGAAATATAAAATTCAAGGAAAAAAAGGTGTTTGATGATTGGATTGATTATTAGTACTGATTAACAAAGAATCATCAATAATAATAGTAATTATCACTCACAAAACTAAAATGAGAATTTCCAGATCTTGATTCGAAGATCCACCTTACATTCGGAGTCGATAACAGAAGCCACCGACGGCAACTTACCGGCGGGAACAGTTCCTCGAATTCCTTCACACGTCACTCTAATTCCAACTTTCTTACTCTTCAACCATTCCATCCTCATCTTCACCTTCGTATCCATCTGAATTGTCACCCGAAAACCTCTCTTCTTCTTCAAACCCGATCTCAAACTAGCCAATGACTCCGTATCCAGATCTTGAGAATTCGACAGAACTGATCGGAGACTCGTTTGATTATTCTTGCCGGAATCAAACGCCGGCAACGAACCGTTCCCGATTTGAACGGAATCGGAGAAGGCGGTAACAGTAAAAGGCTCGTAGAAGAAAATGAGGTGGTTGTTAGGGTTTTTAGCGATGAGTGTGAGGTTGAAGAGTGTGGTGAGATGGGAAGGTGAGTCTGTTGGAGTTTTGAGATTCATCTTGGCAATGCGGAGGTTAGTGATGGAGAATTGTGGTTGGTGAGGATGGTAGAGTACATAGAATACAGCACCGACAATCGCAACGAGAAATGCGGCGGCGAGAACAGTGAGGATTGTCCAGAAACAGCAGCAACAGCAGAGGCTACGGTTAGATCGACGGCGACGATTGTATTGTTGAGGACGATAAACTTGACGGTTGGGATTGTAAAGCTGAGATTTGACTGGAACTGGGTTTCCGTTACCGTTGGTTGCGGCGACGCCGTTGGGTTTGGAAGGTGGTTCGGTCATTTTGTGAGTTGAAGAGAGTAAGGAAGAGATGAGAGGAAAGTATTGTGAAATGAACAAGTTTTGTAGTGGAGTGAAGAGAAGAGATTGGAATTGGATTTGAAACAAAAAGTGGATGCTTCCACTATACCAATATTGGTTTGGTCTTATTTTATATATTTTGTTATCTTTTTTCTTTTTCACCATTTAAATTTCTTATTTTATTTTTTTACAATTCCGTCTGTCTAAAGCTATGGTTATTTTGAGTATTGATATTGATTGAGAGTACTTGCATTTACTAACTGTCAATTGACTTGAATTCCAAGTCATAGTTAAATTGATTTTTGTGCCGTGTTATATAATTCTGCTTATATCCAGCACACACGTCACTCGCGGCTTTCTTGACTAGCTAGTGGATTTGTTGCCTTGTTAACATGTGATTGAGTGTACACCCGGTAACATTATTGGGTCCCGTCCACTCATTTTCAATCTTTTTGAGAGGCACTCCTTTTCAATCTATTTTTACAGTAATTTAAACATATGGAGTGTTAACAACATTTTTTTTAGTCTTTTTGCTAACAAGTGAATTAAGAACATCGTTTAAGAAATCTACAAAAAGAAATTTTATTTTAAAAATATAGTCAAACACATGTAACGATTTTCAATGTAAATATTGTTATTTTTAAATATTTAAACAATACTCTAAAAACATTTGTTTAACAACAACGTTCTCTTTTAACATTTGTTTTTTATTATATGAAATCAAGGAAAGTCATTCCATTTTATGATGGTTACATAAGTGTGAATATTAGAGAGAATATTGAAGAAAAAGTATTCACACACTTGTTTCTTTTATTTGACAAGATAATAGGTTACCATTAATTCCCTAAAAATAACGGTGTAAAAATATGTTGCATAGCCATTAAACTCTTTTATATATAAAGAGTGGGGATTATTCCAAGAGTAACTATAAGATGAGTAATGCTTAATAACCCGTTATAAACAATTTTGTCCAAAGAAAAATAACGGTTATAAACAATGAACTTTATTAATTCAACCGTCAAATTGAAATTCTTATTTAATATATTAATTCCGCAAATTTTATAAAAAAAATTTAAAAAATAGACATGTCAATAAATAATTTCAAATGAACGTGTAATAATGTAGAAAAAACCAAATAAATGTTAATATAGTTAGATTACACACAGCTTGAATCTGTCAAAAAAAAAATTACACACAGCTTGAAACTTGAAACCAAATATTTTAAGGAGGTTTCTTCTCTCGTGATTTTAAAACTAGAGATGTAAATCTGCACTCGTACTGCGGCCTTGTATGTTGGAAATTTGTCCCTGTAGAGATGGGAACGAGGAGAAAGTTCCCCAATATTCATTTTTTGAATAATTTCCATATAACAATTTAGTATTGAAGATCCTTACAAAAAAAATTACTATTGAAGAGAAAATATTCTTTTTATAGAAGAAAAATATATTTTTTTAAATGTAAGTCAGCTGATTGACAGATGACAGTGTAGCAATCTATAAACTATCAGTTTGATATTCATTTTTGTTGTTTTCTTTTTTCTTTTCTTTTGACTGATATCATTTTCATTGTTGCATTTTCTTAACTCCAAAGCCAATTACAACCTTACCTAGTTCTATCTGAGCCAGCGATGGATGATGTCCGGTTTAAATCCTATTTGGGCCCACATCACCATCTTGGTACTCTATCTAGTCTATTCTTAGAAAATTGATTTCTAACCTTAAAAAACTTCCTAAAAACACGTGAAAAATTCCAAAATACTTTCAGCAACAGTTAATTTACGTTGAGGTCAGTGGTAGTTGACTACCGTTGAGATCCTGCTTCATAAGAACACAGAAACTCCAGTTTCTAGTTACGGAGTTCAAAACAACTTCACCCCAACTTCAATTGCACGAATTTGAGCCAAATTTCTTCAAGTAATTAATAAGTAAGTTATTTTCTTCCTATTTACATGCAATGTAGGTTGTTTAGGGCTTTATTTTAATTAATTTTGAGCAAAATGTTAGTTTTAGGTTAGGTTAGAGAATTGCAAATTAAGCATGATTTCGATGTTTTAATGAATTGTTGATTAGAGTAAGTATAGGTACAGTAGTTGTTTAGATGTTGAAATAACACTAATTGTGCTTGTAACTTATAATGCACTTAAGGTGTTTGATGAAATGCCTAAGTGAGATATTCTTACTTTTTTGGTGTTAATTTTTTTTTTTGTTGCAAATTGGTTGAATTTTATAATTTATATATGTTAAGGTATCTTTTTTTGTGTTATCTACACATGATGATCACAAAGCGGTGCGCCCTTTTCAGCTTATTTGCACTTACTTGGGATGGCTGATGTGCGGGAAGGAGGGGGTATACTGTCATTTACCTGAGCGAGTTAAGAGGCAGTTTGGCTTTGCGCATGACATCCCCAGACATCCGTCAGATGTCCCTGGGATTCCTAAGAAGATGTTGGCTACTGTGTTGAGAGACCCCCGTTTGTGGTTCTATAGTGATTGGGGACAGAGGTGTGATAGAGCATGGGACCATTAGCCTGGCTACATGGCTTGGTATTCCAAAGTCTCTCACCCTCAGATTATCCCACCTGATGAAGGATCTCCTCCCAGGTCGGCGAACCGAAAGTAGCTTATAGAGGAGGAGCATGTCAGAGAGATGTCTGACACATTGACGATAATCAGGGATGTCGTGCAGATATCTGATAATGTTGTGGTCATGAGCGTCGAGATGACTAAAGAAGAGTTGGTGTAGGAGATGATCCGGATTGGCAGTACTGCTCGCTCTTCCCTTATGTATCAGATTATCAGGCAGCGCAGGGGGCATAAGCATCCTAGGCAGCAGAGTTGATCATTAGGCTTTTTTATGTACATTTTGACTTTGATGACGGTGATGTATTATTATGACATGATTTGTACCTTGTGATATTTCTATAACATTTTCGTACATACCTTTTACATTATTTCTTGTGTTTTATTTTTATCATGTTAAAATTATTTTTACTTTTTATATGTTTTAGAATTGATGAATTTGAAATTGGATGAAAATGAGTGAAAATATGTATTCAAAATATTATGTATAAACATGATCAAATGTGGGGGAAAAGGCAAGGAGAAAGCTGCTAGAATTTGAACCAGGAACGCAGCAGCAGTTAACTACTGCTGGCTGTAACGGTAGTTAACTACCGCTAGTCTCAACGATAGTAAACTGCTGCCGGATTAGCCAACGATAGTTAACTACCTATCGGGACAAATTTGTATTTCCATGTGTTATTAGGAAGCTTTTGATGTCAGAAAAGCAATTTTCCTATTCTTATTTGAAGAGTGTTATAGACACTCTATTTCTAACATTTTCTATAACATCCACTTTTTATTAGATAAAAGTCATGAGTATCACTCTTTAAAAATGGATTCCAAATAAAACGGCGAGATACAAAAGTTTTATTGAATAAGAAATTAAGTGTCAGAGAGAATGTTGACAAAAGAGTATTTTTAACATTTTCTTTTTATTTATAAGAAAAAAGTGACTATTGGATAAATTTATTCGAAGGAGGGGAACAAAAGGGTAAAATTTGCGGATTTCTACTCTTCCACCAGCACATTTTGCTTGCTCCCTGCAGCCATGCCCAGAATGTTCATGTGCTAGTTAACTAGCGCAAGTGTAAAATAATGTGCAAGTTAAGTTGAGTGGCGTGAGTTAAGAGGCTCATAATGGCTTCTTCTTTTTTTAATTTATTTACTATTTTCAAATTATTTTATTTACTTTATTCTAAATTATTTGTTCACTTTATTCTAAATTATTTATTTTCTAAATTATTTGTTCACTTTATTCTAAATTATTTATTTGCTATATTCTAATTTATTTATGCATTTAAAATAAATTCGAAATCAGAAAATAAATTCTAATTTATTTATGCACTTAAAATAAATTCGAAATTAGAAAATAAATTTGATTTTATTCTAATTCAATATTTATTCTAATTTATTTATTTATTTATTAAATACAAAATTAGAAAATAAATTCGATTTTATTTATTCAATATTTATTTATTCAATACATAATCATAAACATAAAATAAATGCAAATATAATTACAAATAAAAAAAAAATTAATAAATACAACTCTCGTTTTATTAATATCATTCAAACATTACAATAATTTATTTGAATTCACTAATCTACTTATTATATTTTTACCCTCTTCAGTATATAGCAATAGCTCTTGGGGAAAATAGTGATTAGTCATGTTGGGGAAAAAAACATCAAGATCCCTTGAGGTAAATTTAAATTTGATTCCTTTTATACCCCCCATGATGATTCTTTTTACCCACGGTAAAAAGATTTTGGGAGTAAAAGGAAGCAAACCTAATTTTACCTCAAGGGATGATGTCTTTTTCCCCAACTCGACCGACCACTATTTCCCCCAAGAGCTACTACTATATACCTACAGGAGTATAAAGAGCCTGTAGACTATAGAAGCAAAAAAGAAGAAGAGAAAGAGAGGGAGAGAGTGAGGAGGGAGAGAAAGTGATATGGTGTGAGGAATTAGAGAAGTATGGAGGGATATTTATATGTGGGAATGGTAGTATAGGTTTTAAACACCATTAATGTGGTAAAAAAACGTGTATAATGGGTTAAAAACGTATAAATTGAACGTTGAAAACCTGACCAAAGTGAGAAAAACGTTTGTTCTTCAACTCTGACCACCGACCAACATGCGTGAGTTAACTTGCGCACAGGCCAGTGGTGCGTGACTTAAGTCACGCAGAGCTTATAACGTGTGTGAGTTAAGTCACGCCGCGTGACTTAACTCACGCAGGGGTATATTTGAAAATAATGTTGGGCGCGAACAAAATGTGCCGGGAGAAAAGCAGAAATCAAATTTGCGTGTGCCTTTAATAGTATCAAAACCATCAATCTATCATGGGACATCCAATTGAAAATGAATATCATTGAAAAATTGTGAAAATAAAATACTTTGTAGTACTATTAGTTACCCCTGACGTTTCTACAAGCCTTGGAAACCCATTCTGAAAAACTAAAATTGGGTTTTCTGGTACAAAAATGAATAAACTCATGTCTCAAATATTTAAAATGCGCCTGAACTTGCTGGTCATAAATTGTGACTGGCCTCCTGTCTAACGCGTCAAATTTTTCATTGAATATTTTTACCATGGTTAAATTAAACATATTGGTAGTAATTTTTTTTTTTTTAAATTAGATAATTTATGATTACAACAAAACAAAATCTTTTCTCTCAAAAATAAAAAAATCTGTCATAAAAAGAAATCAAAGCAGTTACCCTAATGGTAAATTTTGTGTGCCCTTAAAACCAACCACATAACGGAATTCAATTGATGACAAATGAACCTAATATAATCCAAAGCAACCGTGCCTTAATTTATTAAATAGAGAAAATAGAAAACAAACTCTAAACAACAAATTTGATCTTCCCAAAATGGACCAAAAGAAAATGAAACATCACCGAACGAATACAAATAAATAAACAGCCACATGGTTATGAATATGTTAAGGCTGAGCAATAAAGAAAGCAGGCATAAAGTTGTTCAAAATGACAAAGCAATAGCATGTGAAGGAAGCATATATTTGCCAAGTAGTCTATAACTGCCAACACGTGCCATTAACTTTTTTTATTTGAATCCTGTTGGATTCATCAATAATATTAAATCCAAACAGAAAATATAGAATAAAAGATCATAATCTTAAGTAGATCACAAGTTAACAAACCATTCTACTCTGCCATGTTAGTTGTTCTCACATCAAACAAAAACAAATTAAAAATAAATAAATAGAATGAATACAAACTAAATACAGACTAAATTCAGAATTTTCAGTGCCTCACATAATCACATTGATGAATCAATATGCTCTGACAATAGCGCCAATATTCACAAGGTCAATGATCAATGACAAAAAATAAAAATTCAAGTGCGGTTTGATGTTAACAGTAATCGTGTAATATACAGATAAAGGAATTTGACCTCACTATACAGCTAAATAAGTTAGGCTTAGAAGTTACAAAAGATAGCTTCGATTAGGTATCTGACCATGGTTTTCATAATCATTAGGCGCTTTTACTGATCACGCTACTGCGATAACTTTATATCCAAAACAGTTGAACAATCATCGATTCTCTATGACTTGTCACAGCCGATCTTTATGATCAACTAACCTGTCATCAAGCCAGTGAGGTGAAAAATACAATTCAATATAAATAGAATCGCAAGGACTATCATTTGATATGCCGAATTTTATAAGGAACCATTTTGATAAAATACCTTTGAAACTTGAGTTCCCTATAGATGAGCATTATGCTTAGAGAAATTGGGATCAGCGCTAAACACAAGTGCTCCAACGAATGCCCAGTGATAAAGTAGGTACTAATACGACACAATTTCCTGTCGGTAATACCTTCGAATTTTGCCAGCAGATAAATCCCTGTGCCAAAAAAGTAATAGTTTCAAAACATATTCAAAATAATTACGCGAACATGGTTGTTTACTACTCATTCGTTAACAGCTACAGGCTAAAAGAGGGGAAAAGGATTGAAAATATAAATAGTACTAGAGCTTAAATATTAAAACCAAAATTCTACTTAAGCTAGCTGATGTGCAAGAGGTGGTAATAGTTGTTCGTAGACAATAAGACGAAGTAATATGGAAGTGAGGAGTGCTACCAACAAACTCTATCACATTCTCCTCAACATACACTCTCTAATTTGTTGAAATTCAAATGGGTCTCACTAAATCATGTAGGTCCCACATAAATTTAGTGGATCCATTTAAATTTCATTTAATTAACAAGTGCGTGTGTTGAAACGAGTGTGTTACTAGCAAATATGGAAGTATAGTGGATATATAGAAACTGAGGTCTTGCACAAAACATAGTTGTTATAACAATCAAAGAAACCTGGAAAAAATAGATCTTGACCTTCAAAACTTATCAAGAATATTGTTTCCGAGAGCCTGTACAAATAAGTCTGAAATCTTAAAAACTATCAAAGTAGAAAGACATTAGTACAGCATTGAGTATCGACAGAACTCCTCATTTTGGAAGTTAGAACACATCAAATCCGAAGCTATATTCCAAATCCAAATTACACCACCATATTTAAACACAGAATGCAATTGCTGATGCAACTTCAATACTCGACTCCATCATGACTTGAAGTTGAAGCAACTTTTATAAGGTTTATATATTTCTTATTAGCACAATCAGACAGAATTTCAAGTTGAATCCCACTAGTTTTTATGTGGTGTGTTTTAAGTTCCTAACATGAGAAGTTCCAGGACTTATAAATACTCAATCACACCGTAATATTTAAAAGTCATAACACGATTTCTGATGCAATCATGCAACTTTAATACTACACCATGACTTGAAGCCTCTTTGATAAGATTTCTATATTTCTTCTTTGCACAGTAAAGCAGAATTTCCTACTTGAACCTTAAGGTAAACAAATAGAAGAAATTTTTTGTTTCTCCCGTTCCAGCCAATGTATAAGCAAACACCTATAGCTTCTATTCAAATACAAAATCCATAAAGGCAGTTCCATTTCTCATTTCAATTATCTAAAATTAAAAATAAAAAAAAACATTAAAAATTTGAGTGAGATATCGACCCAAACCTGATGAGTCGAGAGTATATTTCAAAAGTAGTCTATGACACAAGGATATACTTCAATTACTATTGGGAATAACGCACACCGCACAGATATACATGTATTTATGCAATGTAATTAGTTAAAGTTGTTAACAAAGTAGTTTTTTTTTCACCGAAGTTGTTAACAAAGTATTGAAAGGGTGGTTGGTAGGTTATCTGTCATAACTCTATAGTCTATGTATAACCTTGTATTACTAATTTCAATCAATGAGAATCACAATAATTTTCTCTCGAGCTCAAACCATTTTAGTTGCATCTAATAACTTCGTCGGAGCAATAATGGCAGGTCACAAGAGAGATTATAAACAATTAAACATGGGAACAGTAAACAAATAGATTGATTTTATAGAAGTATCTTAGGCTGTTCATCCCGCATACACCGACATGAAAACTTAGTACATATTTGGATTAGTGGAGTTTGGCGAAATCACATTAGCACCCTGATTTTGTTGAAGCTCCAAAATGTAGTATTAGCCAAAATTACGGTGGCACAGTGTGATTATGCCAAAGCTCACTGTCAATCTGTTAAGAGTCCCACATCGGATAGGAGATGGACTGACAATGTGTTTATAAGTGGGGGCAATCCTCACCTCACAGGCCGGTTTTGTGGGGTTGTGTTAGGCCCAACCACGATTTCTAAGATGGTATCAGAGCCTCTTCCATATCCATTGGGCCACCTGCTATCGGACCACCCACCGTTTATGTCCACGAACCAAGCCCAATAGTGTTGGTCGTGAGGGGGTGTGTTAAGAGTCCCGCATCGGATAGGAGATGGACTGATAATGTGTTTATAAGTGGGGGCAATCCTCACCTCACAAGCCGGTTTTGTGGGGTTGTGTTAGGCCCAACCACGATTTCTAAGATAGGCCCTTACTTTGCATGAATTATTTGAAGTTTACAAAAAGAAACTTTGTTAAGCTAGACAGAAGAATTACAAACTTTCAGGGCTTATTTACCTGTAGACAAAAACCAGTATCCTGAGTGAGTATAGTTGGAGCGGTACATAAATGCTACTGCCGGGATAGCTAGAGGCAGAATCAACTGGAACATCATGCAGAACCGGATATCATTATAAATTCTGCAACCAACCAACTAGCATACAGAATTCAGCACAAAACTTGAAGACATCAATAACTTGATGCACAAAATAGGTACAAAATAAAATAAAAAACACACACGAATAGAAACTAACCGTTCATGAAGTACACAAAGAATGGCAGAAACTAAGAGTGCAGACATACCACACAAACCAGCCCTCTGGCCGAATCTCTCACAAATCAAACAAGACATAAGCGAGGAGAAGGCCACCATCATCTTAATGAGAGAAAAGATAATAAATTAGAAGAATAAACAAAGAGAAGTAGAGAACCAAAGAACATGCTTAGATGTATGGGTAACCATGGGTCAGGTTGGTTGATTTTGATCAAATCCGTTATCCGATCTAATCTAAATCAATCGGTTTAAGTTGGATAAAAAATAGTATTTTTTGTCAAACCCAAACATTGCGTTGGTTCAGGTCTTAGGTTCATGATGCATAAATTATTTTTAAAATACAAAAAAAAATAAAAAAAATAGACATTTTATTCCACGAAAGATGTATAATATTTAGACTAAATTTCATAATTTAAAATTCCAACACTTTGAACCCAAATGTAAGCACTTCTAGATTTAACACGAAATTCTTCAACGAAATGTACAACAATTTATGAACGGATTGAATTCGTGATAATAAGTATGTTAGCCGAACCAAACCACTTCAAGTTTACTTGGTTGGTTGGTTCGAGTTCAATCGAAACCACAAAAAATTCAAACCAAACAATTCAAATTGTGTTGAAAGATCGGGTTGACTAGTACCCGAGAACCCCTTTAGTTATGTTTGTTTTGAATGAGACATGTCTGGATGTTCTCGAGTAAAATTGAATTTACCTTCAGAATCAATTCTAATTTGAAGTTTGAACTTGAAGCTTTTGCCTCTACAAATGATTTTTATCCTCAAAGCTATTGTTCAACCCACTTTATGTAAATGTATCAAAACGTCAATCATTTTACATTCAACTCACTCTTAACTAGAATCAAATTTAAAGAATCAATTTATTCAAAATCAAGTTTTGTAGAAAGAAACACACACATAAGTTTGAATCCATGTTTGGAGCATGCATAATTGATTCAAGAGGTGTAAAATTGATTTTGACATGTTTAGTTGTTCTCAAGTGGAGTTGATTTTGCCTCAGAATTGATTCAAACCTGAAGCTAGTATTTGTCGCTTTTGAGTCTAAACACGATTTTTACACTGAAATTCATGGTTCAACTCACTTTTACATAAATGTATCCAAACATAAACCACTTTACAACATGTGCTAAGATGAACCGTAATGTAACACACTAACCGGTAAAGTGTCCCACAAGACGCGATTGTTATCAGGCTTCAAATGGTAATAAGCTGAACCAAAAGCCACACCTATCATTCCACTGTAGAATACTACCCAACTCCACACCTCTCCTTGAGAACTAAGACAATTACAAACAAGCACTGTTAGCATTAGCTAAAAACACTTGGTGATTAGGAACTACTAGTAATTAACTACTACGAGGCATGGACAAAACCTTATGTTGAAGAAAGTTCCATCCAAGACAAAAACAAAGCCCAAAACACCCACAACTAAAAATGGGAAATTTGACATCACGTTCAATGTGTTGGGTACTCCTGTTGAAACCGATAAATATCATGAAGAAGCAATCAAACAGAACAGAATATAATTCTGAGTACAAAGAAGTAGGTTAGGTGGTTACCAAGAAGATTGCGCACGTCAGCAAATTGGTGTTGATTGGGAGAACGAGGGATTGTGGGAGTAAACAAGAATAAGCACATGCAACAGAGAAATGTTGCAGTTGCACCCCATATGCGATGATTTCTCTTCCACCTTTTGAACCGGTGATTCGTTACATAATCCATCATTCTCCTCTTTCTCACTTCACGTCTCCAACCAAGAGAAAGGAACGTAAACAGAAGAGAAGAGAAGAGAAGAGAGTGTGGCTCTATCTCTATGAAAGCAAAGGCAATGTTTGATCTTGATTTGACTTCCTTCCTTACTACGAAACAAACGAGACCAAACTGGTTTGTTCGTTTCTCCGTCGTGGTCGTGTTGGAAGTTTTGATTCGGGTAGGACCCACTCCCACGTTGGTTTTCTCGTTCTCGATGGATAAATTTCTGCGCAGTCAGATTTGACGAGCTAAATTCCCCCCCTTCTTCACTGTTGTGTGTACTTGGGCTTTTTTATGATCCAACATGTTGAAAATTCAAATTGCTATTCTCAAAAACAATTTTGCTTATTCCCACCTCAAACTTTTTAAAATAACTCCGACGTAAGTTAACACTTATTCGGTATATTCAGTATGACTTAAATCACTCTAATATTTAACAAGAGTTAACTAGCGTGACATAACTTGCGTTGTGTTCTGTTTTCAAACAACACAAGCTGAAACAGAAGCCGTTTTGAAAGAAATTGAATTTTTCTCCTAAATTGTGGAAATTTCAGCAAACTTTACCAAATCAACTTCAATTTCTACTTCAATTACAAGTAAGTGCTCATGATCTTTTTACATTGCCTTTTTTTTAAATGTTATATTTTTTTTGATAAAATTGTGAAATGTTAGGTTTTTAGGGTTGATGAAATTATTAGAATTTTTGGAAGTTAATGATAACATAAGTTAGAAATTGTAGTTTAGATGTTGATTAGAGTAAGTTTCACTCCAATGTGGTGGTGATTTTGATATTGAAATGACACAATGAACTCATAATATTTATGTTGAACTATATGTGTTTGATAAAATGTCACAATGAAAACTTTATTGATTTTTTGCATGTTAATGATGAAATTAGCTAGAAATTAGATTGTTAGTGTTGATTATAGTGAGTTTAAGTGCAGTGTGGTAGTTTAGATATTGAAATGACACAATGTACTTGTAATTTTTATGTTGAACTTTAGGTGTTTGATAAAATGTCTCAACGAAAATTTAATTGATTTTTTACATTGTTTGATGATGTGTAGATATGTCTCGCAACTCAAACACGCTGAGACTTGGCAAGGAGACGATGACCGGGAGTGTACTGGCATAGAGTCAGATTGCGCACCCTCCTATTAAAAAGGGACCATTTTCGACGATAAGAGCAATAAACACATTTGTGTGATATGGATGCAGGGGATGCAAGATTTAATGACAAATATGTATACATACATAAAAAAAATATGAAATCTTCCAAAAAAAGTACATACAAATGATGAGTAAAAGAAGTAAGTACTATCTATCTTTCTATTAAGATCACTCAACCTAATCAAACAAGAGGAAGTCTAAGAATAAAAACCCACAACCAACAAAACTCTAGACAAATCAATCACATGACACTAACAGTGTCAACATAGAATTTTGTCAACAAAAAAACAGTGTCAATATAAAATGAGTTCATAATCTCACTCATAGAAAGAACACATGATCAAAATATATTTTCTAAAAATCACAAGAGATAAATTCAATCATATACACGAAACACAAAATATAATGACAAAATTCACACACACTGGATTTAAAAATGAATGAAATTGTAGGCTCGGACTCCGCCCAAGTAGTACATCTAATATGTTAACAATTTTTTTCGCAGACACTAAAATGTAATAGATTATTGAAAATCTATAAATTTCAACGCAATAAGTGCCAAAAAAAAACTAGCAAAAAGAGTATCAGTTTACATCACAAAATTAAGAACCAAAGAAAAAAGTGAAAACCCATCTTATTAAAAATGAACACCCATACATGATAATGAGTTAAACTATCACAGTCCACAAATGATAAGAAAAAATAAAATTTGAACGATTTGCTTTTAACCACCAACAAGATTAGAGGTTAATTTTATCAAATAATTGTTGTAATGAAGCCTTAGTTTTTTAAAAACACGAGTATTTCTTTCAGTTTAAATCACCCACACACGAAAGAGGCAAATGAGACTAAGAGCTAAACAGATACTCTTTGGAAAGCCGCCTAAATGAATCTCAACAATTTTTTTTATCATATTTGCAAAAGCATATGTAAACTGTTTCGAAGAAAAAGTATATGTAAACTTTTTATTAGAAAAGCTAATCAAAATTTCGAAACTATAAATAAAAGGGAAATGTTAACTTGTGCCCTTAGGGCACATGTTCAAGATTCCACTAATAGAAATTTTGTATTGAAAATTGTGTAAATTTATTATTTAAAAAATTTAATATTAATTTTTTTTCGATTAATATTTACCATTAGTGGCAAGAATTTAATGCTTAACATATACCCTCTGGGTACAAGTTAACATGACGTTAAATAAAATCATACTAATGCTTATTTATTAACCACTTCTACTATCTACTTCTATCTAATATATATATATATATATATATGTAAAAATAAATTACTACCAAAAATATATTACTGCCCCCCAACCTCATTAAAATATTTTTGAATGAATCTAAAAAGTAAAAATTTGCTTACATTTGAGACCGAAGGGAGTATTTCATTAATATATATGAAATTTTTTAAGGTGTTAGTTTTTTACACGGGACCCAGGCCTATCACTTATCGATAAATTAAAATTAGTATTTGAAAATATTTTAACGGATTTTTGCATATAAAAAAGATTTGAGAATTTATTTTATTACTTATCGATTTTTTGATAATACTTCATGTAACAAACTAACACCTTCAAAAATTTCATATATATTAATGAAATACTCCCTCCGGTCTCAAATATAAGCAAATTTTTACTTTTTAGATTCATTCAATAAATAATGTATGTAATCCATATTATATACTACGTACATCATTTATTAAATGAATCTAAAAAGTAAAAAGTTGCTTACATTTAAGACCGGAGGGAGTATATGTGAGTGCATGATATACATTAATTAAATAAATATAAGTATAGTTTTTTACACGGGACCCAGGTTTATCATTTACCAATAAATTAAAATTAGTATTTAAAAATATTTTAACGGATTTTTGCATATATATAAAAAAGATTTGGGAATTTTTTTTTAGCACTTATCGATTTTTTGATAGTACTTCATGTAACAAACTAACACCTTAAAAAATTTCATATAACTATATTTCTTTTTTTTAAGGAACTTAATTTATCTTTATATGTAATATGTTTTCCTATTTAATATTAATACATTTTTTTGAGATATATCAATACAAATATATGCAAGGATATGTATTTTTACAAGCTTATATAATTTTATGTTCATTTATTAAATTTAATGTGAACTATATACAAATATATATGTATATATTTTTTTTTTTACAAAAATATATGTGTATATTTATGAATTGTAGTGCTAACTATATATTAATAAAATAAAATATATGTGATCATATGATATATATTAATTAAATAAATGTATGTATATTACTAAAAACAAATGTAAGTATTTGTTTTACACGGGACCATACTTATCACTTATCAATAAATTAAAATTAGTATTAAAAAATATTTTAATGAATTTTTTATATAAAAGGTTATTTTGTAGAAATATAAATTAGTTCTTTTTTGAATATAATATTAGTTCTATCATTATATTTTATAATTAATATTTATTTTCTAACGGAGTTCAGTGGAATAATTTAACAGATTTTTAAAGGAAATTAAAATTACTTACCTATTGTAGTATACTAATTCTTTTCACTACATAACAATTAAAGTTAATGACAAATGATAAAAATGATTGTAATATAATAATATATAAGATTGGTCAATACTATATAAGTCATCGTGCATGCCTCACCATACAACGACATATATCTCACTGTGCGGTGCAGTCGCGCTACCTGTGCTATATAGCACGGGTATCTCGACTAGTCACATGTGAAAGCGAGACAAAGAATAAGAACACCGAGTAAAAACAGTCACAACAAGCAGATGAGTTAAGTAAAAGTGGTCACAACGAGATATATTCTCTCTCGGTAATAAAAATAAATAAATAAATTGTCCTTATCAAAAAATTAAAAAACGAAAACGAGAAGATAGAAAGAGAGAGGTGATGAAAAAATGTCGACACTATCACACTGATTTCATTGCAAAAAATTCACAACCGAACCATCTATCTCCTTCTTCTACCTCTCCTCTGTCCTCAATATGTCGACACTCTTCTTCATTCTTTCTTCAGCAATCGTGAATCATTTTTATTTAAACTTTCTCTTCTCTTCATCCAATCCTATAATAACAAACCATAAAACCATTTTCCTCTTTTTTTTCTTTACTTATCCATGATTTTTCTCGAGGTTCGTTCCCATTAACCCTTTCTCTCTTCCTCTTTCAATATAAATTCACAATCACTCATTTTTCTTTTCATTTCAGGATCTCTGGCAATTACTGCTTCAATACCTCCTTCATAAAACTCGCTTCTTCTCTGGTAATACTTTCTTTATGCATTTCTCTGTTTTTTTCTTTTTCTTTTTCTTTTTCTTGTTTTGAAATCTATTATTAATTTCAATTCAATTTCATAGAAAACGAATCGTTCATCAGACTCAAAGAATCAATGACGAACTCAACATGCGGAGGTGCTGAATCGGACCTATGCAGAGACGAGTCCGCAGCTTTCGTTCTCAAATTCATCGCCATGGCATCAATCCTCTTAGCCGGAATGGCGGGAATCGCAATCCCTCTCATCGGAAAACATCGCCGATACCTTCGCACAGACGGAAACCTCTTCGTCGCTGCAAAAGCCTTCGCTGCCGGTGTAATTCTCGCTACAGGTTTCGTCCACATGTTATCGGATGCAACAGAAGCGCTTAACAGTCCTTGCTTACCGGAGTTTCCATGGTCGAAGTTTCCGTTTACCGGTTTTTTTGCGATGATGGCCGCGTTGTTTACTCTTTTGCTTGATTTCGTTGGGACTCAGTATTATGAGAGGAAACAAGGGATGAATCGTGCTGTGGATGAGCAAGCTAGGGTTGGAACTTCGGAAGAAGGGAATGTAGGGAAGGTTTTTGGAGAAGAGGAGAGTGGTGGTATGCATATTGTGGGGATGCATGCACACGCGGCGCATCATAGGCATAATCATCCCCATGGTGATGCATGTGACGGTGGTGGTATTGTGAAGGAGCATGGCCATGTTCACTCACATGCACTCATTGCTGCTAATGAAGAAACTGATGTACGACATGTCGTTGTTTCTCAGGTATATATTTTTATTTACAAAAGATTTATAAAAATGTATTCACTTCCTCCGTTTTACAATTACAAAACACATGAATTCAACTCAATTATTAAACATATCATACTATGAGCGGTGAGTGCAATATTTTCAACTAATCATGGCAAAAGGCTTTAAGGGATACTCAACTTTATCAAGATATTTTTAATCAACCACAGTCCATGAACTATCACCATCTCTTTAATCTTTAATTTAGTTCTTAGATTATTTAAATCTAATAAATAATTATAAATTATACTAAATTCATCAATTTAGTCTTTAAAGTACATAAAAAAGCATCAATTTAGTCTGTAACTTTTTACATAGTTTAAGGACTACTTATTATATTTGCATAGTTTAGAGACTAAATTGAATTGAGAGTGATAGTTTAATGATTGAATTGATAGTTTATTAAGTTTTGTTTGATAAATCAACTTTATCAGTTAAGTCACATAGATGTTTCAGAATGATCCCTCAAATTGCAAAATTTTAATAATTTATAAAATGTTAACAAGATTCGTTCCCAGGAATCTATTTAGCAGTAGATCCAAATAGATGGACTGGAATAATTAACATTTTACAATTAAATATAATATAAGGGACTGGCTTAATACTGTCATGTAAAATTAAGGACATAAATTAATATTTACCTTTTTTAATCTTCATCAGTGCTCATACTTTATGTGAAAATAGGAAGAAAAAAATATGTATAATGATAATTTTGATAGCAAATAATAAAGGGGGGAATAAAGTGATCCTTAAAAATACCTTACAAAGATTAGCATTCATTTGTACATAGTATATACTGTCCCTAGTGAAGATGACATACGTGTGCATTGCAGGTGTTAGAGCTTGGGATCGTGTCGCATTCTGTGATTATTGGGCTGTCTTTGGGAGTTTCACAAAGCCCCTGTGCCATAAGGCCTCTAATTGCTGCATTATCTTTCCATCAGTTTTTTGAAGGGTTTGCTCTTGGAGGGTGCATTTCTCAAGCTCAATTCAAGGCCTCATCGACAACAATAATGGCTTGTTTTTTTGCACTGACTACACCTATTGGTGTTGGCATTGGAACAGGCATCGCTTCAGTTTATAATCCTTACAGTCCTGGTGCACTCATAGCCGAAGGTATATTGGATGCACTGTCAGCAGGAATTTTAGTTTATATGGCTTTAGTAGACTTGATAGCAGCTGATTTTCTCAGCAAAAGAATGAGTTGTAATTTTAGGCTGCAGTTAGTATCATATTGTATGCTTTTCCTTGGAGCTGGGTTAATGTCTTCACTAGCAATATGGGCATGACCGCATGAGCCTTCTTCCAATTATAGTTGTTACTATGTTATTCAATTTTTGTAGATGTGTCTTTCTCTTTTTAATCAGCTTTAATTAATTAGAGTACCGATCTCTTCTTTTCTCAAGAAAAGTCATGTTAATACTTAAGGCCTACTAATACTCAAGCACTTGATTATCATTAGACAACGTATGTTAAAGTGAGATCCCGCACCAATCTAGTATTTGGTGGTTGTGTTCTTTGTTCTAATTTTGTTGTTGTTATGAATTGGTGGATCTATTGGGTTCATGATTGTTATGAATAGAAATGGTATCGACGCTCGGACTTGATTATTGTGTAAACTCGTCGGAAATGTGTAAGACAAGTGCTGAGAATGTTTTCTATATTATATGATGGGAATGTTCAGATCTCTAAGTTCTAGTAAACGATAATCTGACTCGAATTTGGTGTTTTAGTACCACGTTTTTTTTTACAAATTGGTCATACTAGGAGCACATTATATGAATTTCTTTACTATTGAACAAGACACTGCCCACTTAGGCCAGACTTGAGAATTATCTTGAAGAAATATATTGCAATTTGAATTTTTCGGGCTGAATTGAGAAGTTTGAGGCACTCTATAGATTATGACAAAGTATCCGTGGAATACAATGTTGCCAAATGGCGCCTTAATTAACTTTGTGCTGAGATTTACGTGAAATTAAGTAATTGTTGGTTAATTTTGTTTTTGCATCAAATTAACAAGTATTCTCACTACCCAAAATTAACAAGTATTCTAAGTATCCAAATAACTTCACATGCTGCATTCCTTGTTCTTTGTTGGAGACAATTGTACTAGTTTTCACTTATGAGTTTTGGTCAAAGAACTGTCTCGAAATCACCTTGACAATATGACCTTCATGTAGAAGGTTACTTAGAAGCTCAGGCACTTTTTAACACTTTTTTTTTATTGATTACAAATTATGTGTTCCACCAAATCATGATTGTCTCATATAAACGTAAAAGGTTACCTAGTAGCTTACACACTATTCAACTTTTTTTTATTGATTACAAATTATGTCTTTCACCAAATCATGATTGTCTCGTATAAATTTATTGGGATAATGTAGATTTAACCAATAATCGAGAGTATATGAATGTGACAATGAGTGTGCTGTTAACTACTTTTTTTTACTCACACTAGTCTCATTTTCAATGCACAACCCCAATAGTACTGTTTAAGGTGAAAGCATAGTATTAGCAAAAATAATTACAATGAAAGCATGGTAAAAAAATGTTGCTTTTGATATTCAGATTTTAAAAACACAGTATTAACACATAGGTGTGATATAATGGTAGATGCTTGAATTTTTTTTAACTATTGTCTATTGTTCAATTGCCGCCAACTACTTCGAGAAAGTAAGGGAGCAATATCGTCAATTGCCGCCAAGATCGAAGACAACAATACTTTTGCTTTTTTTTTTTGAATCGGCATATATTGTTAAACAGCCCAGCACTAGAAGTGCAAAAGGCAAAATGTTACAAATAAGCAAAACTTAACCACGTCAATACACCATAACACAGGCAACAATGACAGGAAAAAACAAAAGAACAAACAGTTGCTGCTTACAATATAGACACACAGCACAACTGCTGTTAACACCAGCAAAAGAGACCGAAAAAACAGAAGGCCAACAGACCCGAAAAACTCAAACACTGTCAGCACCAATCCCTTCCCAAAGTTGCTGTCATACGTCCCAGCTCCACACAACCACTGTGACAGCCTATTAACGCCTCTGAATCAAGCACTCTCGGGGATTCCAACACGACTCATAATAGAGACAAGAGGCAATCGGAAGTCTACTTAACGCCCAACACCAAGCCAACGCCTTAACCTCATCCACTACCTCATCAACGTTCTTAAATTGGTTTTTAAAGATCCTCGCATTTCTTTCATTCCAAAGCGACCATAAAGCGGCGTGCCAAATCAACCAATAGGCTTTCTTTACCCTCCGCGAATTAGCACCATTACTCCAACAAACAAAATGAGTAAACAAATTTTGTGGAGTGACAAAATTAATACCTAACCAATCCAACAACAAACGCCAAAACGACCACGCCACCTCACAATGCAAAAAGAGATGAGTTGCCGTTTCCTCCTCATGGCCACACATAACACAACTCCTCGGATTCTCTTGTGTTAAAACCCGACGCAAAGCAAAATTGGCTCTCGTAGGAATTCGATCAAGGAGGGCCATCCACGAAAAAGCAACCACCTTAGATGGAGCCTGACTCTTCCAAATATTACCAAAAACACCCTCCTCAAAAGCACTCACACCACCATCCATGAACACAACACCCTCTAGCACTCTATAAGAAGAGCTCACCAAAAAAATCCCTCCATCCTCCAACATCCACATCCATTTATCATCTCCCTCCGCCAAAGCAACCCCTTCTATGAGGGCCAACAAATTAGCAATTAAATCAATCTCCCAAAGAAAAGGTTGTCTCCTCCAACCCAAGTTCCATGTGACAACTCCATCATTGGAATTCCACACATCCCCTATTTTGGCTTCCTTAAATGATGAAATATTGAAGAGCCTGGGAAAGCTCAAAGCCAAAGATTGATCTCCAATCCACCTATCCTTCCAAAAGCTTGTTCCCCTACCGTTTGAAACCTTACGTACCACCCTATCGGAAAACCAATTACCTCCAACACCTCCTTCTAGCGTCATCAAGTCCTTCCACCAAATGGATGAAAATTGCGGCCATCTTAATCCACCCACCGGGGTGACGCCGGAAATGTTGTCCCCATATTTTTCTCTCAACACCACTTTCCAAAGAGGAACGTCTTCTTGGAGTAAACACCATTTCAATTTCGCCATAAGACTTAAATTCACCAATTTCACATCTCTAACCCCCAAACCGCCCTTACTTCTAGAATGACATATCCTCCTCCATTTAACCCAACAAATTTTCCTACCTCCTCTAACACCTCCCCAAAGAAATTCCCTTTAAATACGGATCACTTGTCTCACCACTTTCTCCGGGATTTTCAAATAAGACAAATAGAAAATAGGAATCGCATTCAAAACGGAGTTAAGGAGGAACACTCTACCACCAAGACTCACATACTTAGTCCCCCAAGAATTAAGTCTATTCCTTAATTTCACCAACATAGGCTCCCAAGTGGCAAGCTTTCTAAGATTTGCACCTACCGGCAAACCCAAATAGTTGAACAGAGTACATCCCTCTCTACAATGTAAAAATATACATGCCGCCTGATGAGTCAATAATTAGTCTTTAAATTAGTGTCTTTTATTTAATATTTAAGTTTATTTTAATTAGATTTAATATGTTTTTATTTCCTTCTAGAACTATTTTACTTCAATTGCAAGTTATTATATT
>Ga0228711_1003499_pt1 | contig 24405 bp, 19 predicted proteins | sample MedpolnodulmetaG_2_FD_177996 | JGI IMG/M metagenome (GOLD analysis project Ga0228711, IMG submission 177996) | Root nodule microbial communities from Medicago polymorpha collected in Santa Monica, California, United States - brown nodules | ecosystem: Host-associated > Plants > Roots > Nodule... | reverse complement strand
CACCACCATCCCCCACTCCAAACTCATCCCTAACACCCGCTTCCTCATCGACTCCTTCCGCCACACCACCCCTTCCTCCTTCACCTACTTCCTCTCCCACTTCCACTCCGATCACTACTCCCCTCTCTCCTCCTCATGGTCCCACGGCATCATCTTCTGTTCCCCAATCACCTCCCACCTCCTCACCAACATCCTCCACATCCCATCCCCTTTCATTCACCCTCTCCCTCTCAACCAACCCGTCACCATCGACGGCACCGTTGTAACCCTAATTGACGCTAATCACTGCCCCGGCGCAGTTCAGTTTCTTTTTAAAGCGAATGCAGCATCCCTTACCCCTAGGTATGTTCATACTGGTGATTTTAGGTTTAATCATGAAATGTTGTTGGATTTGAATCTTGGTGAATTTATTGGTGCGGATGTTGTGTTTTTGGATACGACTTATTGTCATCCCAAATTTGTTTTTCCGACTCAAGATGAGTCGGTTGATTATATCGTTGATGTTGTAAAGGAATGTGATGGTGAGGATGTTTTGTTTCTTGTTGCTACTTATGTTGTTGGTAAGGAGAAGATTTTGCTTGAGATTGCGCGGAGGTTTGGGAAGAAAGTGTGTGTGGATGGTAAGAAGATGGAGGTTTTGAAGGCTCTTGGGTATGGGGAGAGTGGTGAGTTTACTGAGGATAGGTTGGAGAGTAATGTGCATGTTGTTGGGTGGAATGTGTTGGGGGAGACTTGGCCGTATTTTAGACCGAATTTTGTTAGGATGAAGGAGATTATGGTTGAGAGAGGATACTCGAAGGTTGTGGGTTTTGTTCCGACTGGATGGACTTATGAAGTGAAGCGTGATAAGTTTAAGGTTAGGGAGAAGGATTCGTGTAAGATTCATCTTGTGCCGTATAGTGAGCATTCAAATTATGAGGAGCTTAGGGAATATGTGAGGTTTTTGAAACCAAAGAAGGTTGTTCCGACTGTGGGGTTAGATGTTGAGAAGAGTGATAGTAAACATGTTGACAAAATGAGGAAGTATTTTTCTGGGTTGGTTGATGAGACGGCCAACAAGCAAGAGTTTTTAAAGGGTTTTAAGCGGTGTGACTCTGGTGCAGCAGGTTTTGAGGCCGGGAAGGATGTGAGCAATGATACGGAACCAGGGCAGAGCGCTGAGAAAGAAGTGAAGCCATCTGATTCTGGGGGGCATAAAAGTATTAATCAGGATGTTGCTGTGAGTCTATCATCTTGTATGGGAGAAACTTGCATAGAAGATCCTACATTGCTAAATGATGAGGAAAAAGAGAGAGTTGTTCAGGAATTAAGTTGTTGTTTGCCCACGTGGGTCACCCGAAGCCAGATGTTAGATCTGATCAGCATCTCTGGGAGCAATGTCGTTGAAGCTGTTTCTAATTTCTTTGAACGTGAAACTGAATTTCACGAGCAAGTAAATTCCGGTCAAACTTCAATTCCATCACCCAGGTCTTGCTCATCAATTGACACCAGTCTGCTTCCAAAATCAAACCTCAAGTCTTGCTCATCGAATGACGCCAATCCGTTTTCAAAATCAAACCTCAACATTACAAACAGCACATCAAAAAAATTGGACCTTTTTCGAAGTCAAGACTCTAAATTGACTAACCTAAGGAAAGCACTATCAAATCAGATTTCCCCTTCCAAAAGAAAGAAGGGTAGTGAAAGCAAGTCAAACAAGAAAGTAAAAGTCAAAGCAAAATCAGAACCAAGTGGTTCAAAGCAGGCAACAATAACAAAATTCTTTGGCAAAGCAATGCCTGTGATGCCTGGTGATACTCAATCTGATCAATTTGGATCGAAGTCTGGTGAAAGCCCCGAAGTTGAAGAATTGGTGCCAACTGATGCTGGAAACTTATATAAGCAAGAGATTGATCAGTTTATGCAAATAATAAATGGGGACAAGTCATTGAGAAAGCAAGCAATTACTATAATTGAGGAGGCAAAAGGAGACATCAATAAGGCATTGGATATATATTACTCTAATTCTTGCAATCTCGGTGAAAGGGAAATATCAGTTCAAGGGGAATGCGAAGTTGACAGACCTTTAGAGAAGAAGCATGTGTCAAAAGAGTTGAAAGTTATACCTGATATTTCTATTCATAGAGTGTTAAAAGATAATGTAGATGCAACTCATGTATCACTACCATCTGATAAATACAACCCCAAAGAACATGGTTTGTGTTGATTTTATTTTATTTATCCCTCCTCCCCCTACCACTAAATTTACTCTGTTTAGAAGTATTTTGCACTTTATATTTGCACTTTTTAGTCAAAGTCTGTTTTGTAAAATGTGAATACAACTGGCATATATGCGCAGCGTGTTGGAAAGATGGACAACCTGCACCATATTTACTTCTTGCACGAACCTTCAGCCTGCTTGAAGATGAGAAAGGAAAGATAAAAGCTACTTCTATACTATGCAACATGTTCAGAAGGTCCTTTTAAACTGATCATGCTCTTTGTATTATCCATTTTCCCTTTCTTTTTCTTTTCGAAATAATGAAACAGCTTTACCAGTATTTGGCTGATTGAGAAACATTACGTACGTGCAATGTTTCTATTACACAGTTTGTTGGTCTTGTCTCCAGAAGACGTGCTTCCTGCTGTATATCTATGTACAAACAAAATTGCTGCAGATCATGAAAATGTGGTAGGTTTATTTCCAGTTTTGATGTTTTGGAAGCTTTTACTTTCACCGTACTTAGCCTTGATGAGTTTGAAACTTTAACTCAGTATTTATAGAATACAAGCTTTATAGTTTATACTGTCCCTGTGGTTTTTTGTGTTTGGTGTCAAGATTTAAAAGCTCTCTTCACTTGAAAGTGTTGGACCTGAGTTCCTTAAAAACACACACTCATATATTGTATTTTAGCCCTTCATTATTTTTGTTTCTTTGGATCAAAACCCACCAATTTTCATCCCTTGGCCTTTGAATGTTTATTTCCTTTTTGTTTTGATCCTCCTTTTCTTTAGATCATGGCAGCAAGGAGTGTAACCTTGGTTTCAAAACTATAGTTATTATTTATCTATTTATTTGTTATTTGATGGTAAATAACACATGGGCATACTGATTAAAAAAAATAGCCTCTGTAATCCAGAAGCCAATTTAGTGGTCATTATATTGAGGTTTTCATATGGAAAAGTACAAAACTATTTCTGGTTGTTAATCATTTATGTTTCTTTAGCTTCTATGTGGTAATGAGGGTTATTATGCACAAATAAATATTGGAGTCTACTATGTGGCAATGGGGGTTATTATCCACAAATAAAGATCCATACGACATGCCTTTAATGCAGGAACTAAATATTGGTGGAAGTTTAGTCACTACAGCACTTGAAGAGGCATGCGGGACAAACCGATTGAAAATAAGGGAGATGTATAATAAACTTGGCGACCTTGGTTGGATGATTTTTATAGTTTTTGGCTTTTTAACTAACCTATATATCAGTTGAAGATTTTGAATGATTGAAATAATATGGGATTTTAAAGGTGATGTTGCTCAAGAGTGTCGTCAAACACAGAGATTGCTCGCACCACCTACACCGCTTCTAATTAAGGATATTTACTCTGCACTACGAAAGATAAGGTGTTAACTGTTCTGTTTCTTATTGTAATTCATAGCATTACTAGGGGTATAAGTAAATATATCACGCAATGGTTTGCTCCACAGATGTTTAGTTGAGATTTGTTATTGTGGATTAGGTTCACGACGAACCTTGATGTGATAGTAACTTGTCATTCACTTTAGATTATTTAATTTAAATGTATGTATATTATTATGAACCTGAGTTCCTTGTAACAAAAGTTCTAGGTATTGACTTAACTAGATATATCTTAGAGTATATTAAAGTAAGTGTGCATCGAGCGGTATTGGATCGTGGTAGTCATAGTATTTTATATAAATTGTTTGAATATTTGACTTATGGGCTTGATGTTTCAATCAAGTTAGCGCGTCCTTGTCCCTTTGAATTTTCCTAAAAAAAAGAAATTGAAACTTCCTCACTGAGTGTTGCCACTTTGCCCAACTTAAGTTTTGGTCTTACAAATTATGTTTTTTTTGGGAATTCTACATATACAGAAATAGAAGCACAAACAAGAATTGAAGCCTCAATCTATAAACCAAACTTCACAAATATTTGGGGAATCTTCCGATTAGTGATAAAACCACAAATCATGTTTGGTGATGGAAGTGTTCTTAAAGATCCAGAGATGTTGAGGAAGATGGTCACTTGGATTAACTTTTTAGCAGTCTTACTTGTTGACATTACCTTTTCTATGTATTATTTATGTCATGTACTCTTTATCAACCACACACTAGGAAATTATTTACATGTACCTTTCAAAAGAGCTCCAGGTTGTGGCATGTTATACAGTGATCATGGTCACTATTAGGAATTTAGGAGACCAATTTCTTGTTTTGATATCTTTCTTGGAGGTAATCTTGATTCCAGAACAAGTGCTCCAAATTCAGACAATTATAATAAAGTAAAGGGGCCAATTGTAAAATTTATTTATCTTATGCTTTTATTGCCTTTCCTTAATTAATCAAGTATTGTTCTACATGTTCTTATGTAATGCTCATCAGTGTACAAACAGGCAATGGAAGCACATTACGAAAGAAAGGCATCATTGTTCATCTCATGCGTTCCTGCCGTGAAAAGGAGATGAAGTTTCTTGTTCGAACCTTGGTAAATATCCTCTGTTTTTGAGTGCAAAGTAGTTTAGATGGAGGGGAGTTTATTCCATTTCTAGGTTATAGTGTGCCATAAGTCTCACTAAGGACTATAGATTTAATATAGGTATTTGTTTTGTATTTTAGTCAAATTTATAGATATACGTAAACTGATTGTCTGCGGGAAAGAAGAGGTATTGCTAGGTCTATGAATTTTGGATTTATGTCTATCTGATATTGGAAAAATGAGAATGTCATGTTTTATGCAACTTTTCGGACTTCACATATTTGGTGGTGTACACAAATATGAGAGAAAGAAGGGTGTATTCGGACCAGCAGAGAATGAGAGAGTCCCCGAATGAATCACACCATAGCTTATTCTCATCCTCTTAGGAACCCATCCTATGTGTTAATTTATTCTTCAATCCGTCATTCCTCAATCAATCACCTAGAGTTTATCCCCAAGTTATCACTCTTGATTCTAGGGTCTTAACCTACTTGATTTACATGAATTTCCTTAGGCTTTGTTTGCGAGTTGGGTTTTGGAGGGGAGGGGAGGGGAAGGAGGGTAAACCCTTGTTTGGGAGTTTTAAAAAATAGGGAAAGGTTTTGGAGGGGTTTGAAGGGCTTCATTTGTCCAATTTTAAAGTTCCCCCAAATTGGAGGGTTTTGGGGGGTTAAACATATAAATTGACAATTTTACCCTCATAATAATTCAAAATTTCAATCTTAGACATAATCTAATTCAAAATAATTTACAAGATATTACAAAGTATAACACAATGTATTGATTTTAAGAGAAAAAAATGGTAAAATAGTAAAATTATCACATAAGCCCTCCATCTCCTTTCCTTGTTGGTTTCTTTAACTCCCAAACAAGGGGAAGGTTTTCCCTCCTTTCTCCCTTCCCTCCCTTCCCTTCCCTTCCCCTCCCCTCCTAAGCCTTTCCTTCTCCTCCCCTCAAAACTTGCAAACAAAGCCTCAATAGTTTTGCACTTTTATTTCAACATTGGTTTTTCTCTTGTTATGGTCTTACTCGCTTCATTGTATAATGTATATATCATTTGTGTATAAAAATCCCAGACATTTTCATCGAATAAAATAATAATATTGTAAAATATGTTTATGTTTGCCTTTGAAGATTAATCCAGCAGAGAGGGAAAAATGATAGTGAGCGAATCCTATTTCTTAAGTGAATCATTTCATAGCGTTGAGGTCCTTCATATGAAAAGGCCAAAGTATTTAACTCTGGGTTTTCCTCGATATTGAATATTTTGTGTTAATATGGTGATGTCAACAACTTTCCTCTCTTGTGAGTATACCAAGGAAAGATACAAGGAATTTTATTTTGCTTACCAGATAATCAAGTTGAGAACTAGACAGTGCTTTTGCATGCCATATCTATCTTCTGTCCACCTTCAATTTGGAGATTTGAGAGCTTCAATAGTCAATGCGTAATAGTGTCTTAAAATTAAAAATGTTTGTTATACTTTATGTTGTCACCAGAGTTAAAAAATTAAGAGACAATTGCGGGTATGAATTTCTTGGACCTTCACTTGCTTTAGCAATAACCTCTATAGATTCCAAATTACCAATATTAAAATTATCATTGTTTTTTATTAGACATTTCTTTTATTATATGTTGTTATGTATGTGATGTATCCTGTATCTATGTAACTTTTCAGATTTGTTAGTTGTAATACATTAGTAATTAACTATAGTTAGTTACAGCTGGCACTCTCTGTTAGTTACATAACAGTTCTCCTACATATAGCATTGATATAACAGTTTTACATTCAGTTAATCATAATACAAATTACACACTTTCCGTTCTCTGTTTTCTCTCAAATGTTGGAACTATGTGAAGTTAGTTCATCAATAACCATACCTTGCTAGACTGATGGTCTTCTCTCTCAAAACATATTTCAATATTTACTATTCTGAGTTTACACATATGATGGTGGATGATTATATTTATGAAATACCCTTTTTTCTAGATTTTGTCTCTGCATGCAAGTGTCCTTTATTCTCAAATTTGCTTCTTGTGTAGGTCAGGAACTTGAGGATTGGGGCAATGCTTAGAACTGTTTTGCCTGCATTGGCTCATGCTGTTGTTATGAATTCTCGCCCAACTGTGTGCCAAGAAGGAACAGCAGAAAATTTGAAGGCAGCGCTTCAGGTCTATTTTGGAATCATTTTTTTTTTCCTATGACCAATTTATGTTATTTTACTATTCTGTCTATTTTTGTAATGGTTGATATTATTTTGTCATAATGGTTACTTTTCATATGGCATTTTATGTGTAGAGGTCTAGAGGGGCTTTGGTTTAGTGGGACAATAGGAAACATATGATAGGATAACCTCATGGGATAATCTATATTCTATGGCGGAAGGTGTATGAATGACACTATTCTTTTAAATCCGTTTGTATATCTAGGAAAGGGGCACTTTAATTTTTCCTTTTCAACAAAAGTAGAAGTATTATCAGATACTACAAAAAAGGGGTTCAGGAACAGATGATTTTAAATTCTCCTTAGAGAAAGGAAACTATAATACAAGCTAATCAAACAAGAAAGCACACCAGTTATGCAAAGTTTGCCAATCCTAGCCATTCTGTATAATCTTGTACTTGATCTGAATTATGAAGTAATTCCAATGAAAACGTGATTTCGGAGGTAAATGCAATAGGCCTCAAATTTTCCTGACCCAACCCACAAATAATTTAAGTGCCATGCTCTCACCTAGTAGCATCAGAGATTTCACATTCATGAGCTCTTTATCTTTTACATTCCTTCCAAAACCTCTAAATCTAACAAACAATCCTGTCAAATTCAGAGGGTAAGCCTATATCTATGAGATCCGAAAAGCTTATTCTTTTTGTAACTACCTTCTAGGTAATGCAAAAGCAATTGTATGGTAGCTTCCAAATATATGTGCAACTTTAATGATTCGGTGATCTGTAGATTTGTGTTCAACTATTAGCTTTCTCGATTCCTTTTCATTTATCTAACATTCATGTTTGTCCAAACATTGAATGTTTACCATTCATCTTTTGCCAATATAAGGACTTGTAGCCATTCTCCAAAATATGCTTTGAAAGCTTCTATGTGGAAAGATGAAGCTACATGCAGAGTTGTCAGTTTTATTTGTGCTACAATGCTTAATAGGATTGACATTAATATTTTGTTACATGCTCATAAGGTTCATGGGACTTGTTTTGTGCGTGAAGAATTCTCTAATAGAAATAGATCTATTTCTTTTACTAATGATTTTTCCCACCTTTCCAGGTCCTTTCTGTGGCAGTTGTTGAAGCATATAACATACTGCCAAATTTGGTAAGTATTTAATATTTGAGTAGTTGGTCTTACCCATATATAGATTTTATGATTGGAACTGTGAGGAATGTTAGTAACACGCTCTTAATTAGTGGATGAAATTTATATGGCTTCCACTCTCTTTTTGGTAGAATTCACTCCTTCATTGGTTAGAGCCACATGAATTTCAGTCAATTATAACGGGTGTGTTGAAAGAATGTATTGCTAGAATTTCTCTTGAAACTATTTTATTATTGTGCTCATTAAGTTATTGTACATTACTCCCACAAAATGTTGAAACGGCTCACATGAATTTCACCCAACAAGAAAGGGAGTGTTAGAGAGTGTGTCGCTCACACTTTTTGTACTTCATATATTAAAAGATAGATAGCTTGGCGCTAAATGTTTGTGTGTGTATGTACGTTTTTGAATATCTTTGTTAAATGTGGGAACGAGGAAATATTATAGGTGTATGTGTGCATGTATGTGCATTTTTGAATATCTTGGCGCTAAATGTTTGTGTGCATGTATGTGTGTTTTTTAATATCATTGTTAAATGTAGGAATGTGGAAATAATATAGGTTTACGTCACCACACCAATGTTAAATGTGACCAAATAATTACTATGTTGTTATAACTCTTTATGTGTCTGGAATTTGGGTTTTCCAATCTCAACCCTACAAAACATTGGACATTTGGAGCGTGACCCGAATAACCCGTTAGCGGGTGGCCCAATGGATTGTAGATAGGAATACCATCTATAACGAGACTCTTAGCAATGTGAATGTCCTATAATTTTGTTCATGTTAAAATGTTCTTAATTTCTCTTGATGGTCATCTTAGAATTTGGGTTGGGCATAACTCAATTCTCACAAAACCGGCTTGTAAGGTGAGGATTGCCCACCACTTATAAACATGTTTTCAGGCCTTATATAATCAAATGTGAGACTCTTTACGTATCTTATTTGTTATCTTGAGGATAATCTACCTAGTTTTGGCCTTGTATGAGCAATAATGCAGTATTCTGATGATTTTTCACATTTTCATTGTCTTTTTATGCAGGATATCATAGTCCCAACTCTCATGAACAAAGGCATTGAGTTTTCAGTTTCAAGTTTATCAATGGTTCCAGGAATCCCAATCAAGCCTATGCTTGCAAAGTATATACTATTTCATATATAGGCCCTGTTTGTATACTATTTTATGTATTGGTTCTCCCTTGAGTGCTTTATGATTAATTTCAAAGTTTCTAGAACCTTCTTTGCTTAACTCAAGAGTACTCACTTTGGTAGCACTGTCCAGATTCTTTTTCTTATAGTAATTTATTTTCCTTTTTATTTTTCTTTGTAGGATCACCAATGGCATTCCCCAAGCATTGAAGCTATTTCAAAATAAAGCATTTACATGTGAATATAAGTATGTCTTATTCTTTAATTACTTGCTTTCCTTGATATCTAATTGCACAATCATGGACACGGTATAGCAAGTAATCATTTAAAATCTTGTTTGGATGTGTAATATAATAATACTGGGTGATATGAAGTTTTGACCTACATTATTACTTCTACATGCCTTGAAAATTGAAAGTGAGTGCTATAGCAATAGAGCTTTCAATACAATGAATCTGATAAAATTTTAGTATACGTCTGCTCAGGCATTTCACTTTAGAGTTTTATTAAAACACATGCTAAAAGCATTTTTGACTGATTTTTTAATCATAAGATATAGAGAGATGAATAAAAATAATAATAAATAAATCAATCCCAATGAAAAAAATTCCTTGAAATTAGCTGAACCTAAGTTATGTACCTTTTCAAGATGAGCTGAAAGGTAGGAGTGCAGTGCAAGGAAAATTCATTATATAATTATTGATTGCAAATTCAAAACCGAACCATTAACATTCTTTTGTGCAAATTTTGATTTCCAAATCTTATTTGTAACTTATTAAAATTGATTTCTAATCTGGCTATACTGTTGTTTTGTTCTTCAGCCCCTAGTTTGGTATTAGAGTCATTCACACTAGTGTGAACTAGTTCATGATGCATTATTACACTTAAAACCAACACGTACATTTCTTTTCTGGCCATGTCATAAGCTAAATTTTACATATTTGATGATATAGTGAATACTTATGGGTGTGATAAAACTGTAACGCCCATTGTACATTGACTACTTGCATTATTGTACACAAATGAAGCAGTAAGAAATGCAAAATTTTAAACTGTAACATTTGTAATCTCTTTCAACTCCAAAGTTCTTGTGAGAAATCATATCTTCGTGCATATAATTGAAATGTCCGATCTTGTATTCTACCGATGATACTTTTCAATTTAGTGATTTTATTGGATATTGATATTCGTTGGCTTTACTTGTCTCTCTGTTGGGAAAGGACAAATTGTACCTCTTTTTCATATGACTTGCTAAGCTAAGATAAATGAATTTCCAGGTATGATGGTCAGCGAGCTCAAATTCACAAATTAGTTGATGGATCAGTTCATGTTTTTTCAAGAAATGGAGATGAATCAACTTCGAGATTCCCTGATCTTGTTGACATGATAAAGGAATCTTGCAAGCCTGTTGCATCAACTTTCATAATTGATGCCGAGGTACACAGTTGTTTTTCGGCCATATAATAATTTTTATTTGCTCTTAGTTAATCTTCTGTTATTCCATCCTAATTTTATGGTTTTTGTTTCTTTCAGGTTGTTGGCATTGATAGGAAAAATGGATGTAGGATTATGTCTTTCCAGGAGTTATCTTCACGTGGGAGAGGAGGCAAAGATACTTTAGTCACCAAAGAGAGCATAAAGGTCAGTAACTTGTATGGATAAAAGAAAAGAAACGAAGTCATGCTTAAAATAATTCCATGATGTAGAGAAGAATTATGGAGAGAAAATCTGAATCTATATGCTTTATTTCTAACCATGTTCTGAATCACATTAGTTATTCCAAATCTAACTAGCCGACTAAAGAATAACCACCACACTAGCAGACTAATAGTCATTGCTTAGCTAACTCAGTAATGTATTCTCGAGTGTCCTAGAAATCTGCTACTTATGCTCAGTATTGACCATGTACTGGTAGTCATTCCCTCTCCAAAGTCAGGGTCTTTTCAATGCCGTGTATGTCTCTGCGTGAACAGAAACGTGGATTAGACGAAGACTTGGTAAGGATATCATCCACTTGATCCAGTGCAGAAATATGTGTGATAGTGAGCTGCTTGCTTAGAATTTTCTCTCATATAGATCAAGCTCTAATGTGCTTGGCACTTTAGAGCCTTTAGTTAAAACTTACCAAGCATAATCTTATTTTTTTTCTGAAACACAGGAGGATTTTTGCCCATCAAATGTTTCTTGATAATGTTGGTGGTAAGATCTATCCTTTTATAGATAAAAATAGAATTTTATTTAGACAGGAAAAAATATTACATAGAGAAAAGAGGGTGGCAAATCCTCCTAATCTGTCATCTTTTTGTTCAAGAAGTAGAATTCAATTATGGACACAGATCTGGAGGCAACTCGGATAATAAAACTAGGCAACTGAATGACCAAATTCTACTGGCCAAATTTAGTTTCATCAACGACAATTGAGTCTTTCCACCGTAGCACCTGAGTTCTTAAACATCATTGTGTATCGTTTTTTCCTACATTTGGCGAGCCTTTGTTGCTGTTCTGGGGGATTTCTAATATTCTTTGTACTTCTCTTCTTTGACTCTCTTTTTAGTTGAATTCTCAGGATTTGTTTTTAATATATTGTTCATGCAGGTGGGCATTTGCATCTTTGTCTTCGATATCATGTTTGCAAATGGAGAACAGTAATTATCTGAAACTTCATTTTGCCCAATTTTATGAGAATTAGTTGCAAACTTGGTAGAAATTCTCATGGACCATACCCAAGTAATTTTTGTTGAATGCCCTTTTTCGGTCATCTGTACTGTGTTAGGCAGGATAATATAGTGAATCAGTGATCAAAGGGGAGTATATGCTAAACTATCCACATCATAAGCTCTTCTAATCCATCATATTTTTGGTGTATCGATGGATAGTATGCAAGATGGTGTAACTAATGTTATATTGTGTAACCTATAAAAACAGATAGGGTAAAAATGTTACATTTTCTTTGCTTATTAATTAATTTTAAAGTTAATCAATAATGATTAAGCTATGGATCTCAAGTTAAAGGAAATTAGATGAATATAAGCAATTTTTTTATAATATTTAAGACACTTAGATTATTTGTTTTAAGCAGTTGATATTGTGTTTCAAATACAGTCTTGCTGATCCGTTGAAGTACTGTTTGCAGGTTACTGGGTTTCCCTCTCCGCCTAAGACGAAAGTGTATGCATCTGGTCGTTTAGATTATGAATCTTCTGCATTTTCAAGCAAGACAAAATGTACTGTAACTCATAATTACACTTCTGTTAATGCTTTTTCATGTCTTCAAATTTATACAGATCTGAAGGATTTGTTCTATGATGAACGACCTGGGTATTTTGAATATGCAAAAGAAACATCTGTGAGTGTTTAAGTTTCCTGTTTTTTTTTTTTTTTTTTTTTTTTTTATAGACAAAGTTTCCTGTATTATTTTCTTCTTTTTCTTTCTTGAGTGGACCTCACTTAATGTGCTTATGTACAAATGAACACTTCAATTGTAGATCGAAGCAGATGATGCTTGCTTAACGTGTGAAGCCACATTAACTAGAATAAATGCTTTCCTTGAAGATGCACTACACTCTTCATGTGAAGGAATTATGGTGAAAACGTTGGATATTGATGCTGGGTATTCTCCATCGAAGCGTTCTGACAAATGGTTAAAGGTTATTATTTATGTTACAGTACTTTGGTTGCTTTATACAAGATACACACAGAGAAAGGGATATTGAACCTGTCTAATGTCCCATGGCATCATTTTATAGGTCAAGCGAGATTATGTGGAAGGATTAAATGATACTATTGATTTAGTACCAATTGGTGCTTGGCATGGAAATGGAAGGAAAGCTGGATGGTAGTTCATTATCTCTTTCTTTTCTATGTCTGCTGAAATCTTTTGAGACAATGCAATGAAAACTAGAAGAAAAAAAAATTAAATCATTTTCTCTCGCATTACTTCATAAGTTCTATCAATTACCAGCTCTCTAAATGCTTAAACTGTTAAATGGAGACCCAAGAATGGTTTTGCATCTTGAGTAGTTCCATGGCATTCAAAGGCACAGGTGGTAAAGGAATAAAGAATTTTTTGTCAGATATTAGGTAGCAAAAAAGAAGAGGCTGGGCTAATAATTAAGAACTACCAAATTAATTAGTTTATTGTTAAACTGTATTTCATGGTGAGCATATATTTGGTGTATTCAGAGTATGGTTTGAATGGTGTGAAGCTCCTTTTTATAACTCCATTTATAATTTCATTTGATGAACACAAACTTCAGAACTTCATGTAATACATTAGAACTTTGTTAACTTATATCAAATAGAAAAGGAAGAAGCAGAAAAAGGACCCTGCATTTTTCATGGGTTCCAGTTCTGGAATCAATCTCATACAAAATGTATGATAAGAGTTCTCAACCACGGATATGCAATGACTCCGGTGCTTCCCTAGATTCCACCATGACGGGAGCACTATAGCACTAGATGCCTTTTGTTTATGATAATTTTTTTATAAGTGAGTGAGTTACTGCACTGTTGTTGGTCTGAATCTTTTACTTCGCAGGTATAGTCCATTTCTCATGGCATGTTTCAATCCTGAAACCGAGGAGTATCAAAGTGTATGCCGTGTAATGTCTGGGTTCACAGACTCTTTTTACATAGAGGTACAAGTAGTTTTGACATATCCTTTGAAATATTCTGGGCATGCTAATCATGCATCCATGGTAGAAGATGCAAAACCCTATGGGCTGTGCCAGCTAACTCTAAAGTACCCTAGACATTTTGTCTAGAAAGTTGAAGGATATTATGATAATTTTTTATTCACAGTCCTTTCATTTAAAGTTGTTAATATGCCATATCAATGTTACTTTTGCTTGCATAGATCGTTATAGATAATATTTTACTTTCATGTTGACTTTTACAAGTTAGTAGTCATTACATTAGCCATGATATTGGTCATTCATGTTCTGAAAGATAGAACAAAAGAACACTTAAATGAACAATTTGGACCTTGAAGACCAGAGTAATTTTTTATGGCAGGGGAGACAACCTGTGTTTTTACATGTTACATAATCAGAATATTTAAAATCAAATAGCAGAAAAATCACATATTTTGGTTACCTCCCTGGTCCACCACGCTCTTTGGGACATCCTTGAGGAAATTATGTTTTTCATATTTGTAATTATTTTTTTGTAGAGAATATATTTTTGCAGTTTGGAGTGAGTGAAAGTTTGTATAAATTTGCTTAGAACTTATTATGAAACAAAATTTTGACATATGGTCATTTACTTTTCACTATATATATTTGATTCAGCCTACTAGCTGCGTTTAGCATGAACTTGGGCATAGGTAGGAGAAAGAAACAGGGGGGCAGAGCCGAGAAAGTATGATCAAAGCAAAAGAAGGCTTTTAGTGAGAAGCTAGTTTTTATTGATATCATGAGTTTTTAACTTTATCCTGTTGTAGTAATAGTACAAGGCTAAACTGACCCCTCGTCAGTTTTTAACTAGAGTTTTCAAGACACCGCACAATGATTGTTAACTGAAGATGCACAAAGCTATTACTTCTTTTTGAAGCTTTTAACTTTGTGGAAACATTCTTTTATCATAATTGACATGAATATTAACATTGTGATGCAGATGAAAGAATTCTTTTCTGAGGATAAATTGTTGTCAAAAAAGCCACCATATTATCAAACAGGAGAGACACCAGACATGTGGTTTTGTCCACAACTTGTTTGGGAAATAAGAGGTGCAGACTTTACAGTATCCCCAGTTCACCATGCTGCCATTGGTTTGGTTCATCCTTCTCGAGGCATCTCTATCAGATTTCCAAGATTTATTTGCAGAGTGTCAGACAGAAACCCAGACGAATGTAGCACTGCTGCTGATATAGTTGAAATGTTTCATTCCCAGACTCGGAAAATGGATGTCCCAACTGAAGGTTGACTGTTGGTTTATGTACATACTATGAGGTTCCGAATGTAAATTATTCCTAGGCAGTTTATCAAGATGTTTCAATGTTTTGTCTTTGTGTATATTTCAATGTATTTAACATCTTTTTTGGCTTGTAAGCTTCGTAGAGAGATAGCTTTATAAAAAAATGATAGTAGGAAGCTAATATAACATTCTATTGATCTGCATGCATGATATCATATTATTAACAAAACAGTCATTTGCCTCTCTTTTAGCCGTTTGATTATTGTTGCCATCTATTGTCTTGCAAACATACATCCCAAATATGGTATTAATATTATTCACGAAACCCGAGTTTGATTCCTAAGGGTTAACACCAAAAAGAAAATGTTATTCCTTCATCCTCATCTAACAATATCATACTAAAAAAATAATGTAAACAAATTTAAGTTCTTCAATACCCTATTGTTCTTCATCATTCAATATAAAATAAAAAAGTGTGTATGCAAAATAATGTGCTTATTCAAAAGCTTTTTAATATCCAAATTAATGTACTAATATATTAAATTTTAAAGTTTTTCTTGTTCTAGTTAATTGTGTTTATTATTATTGCAATTGAGTTTATGTTGTGTCTGATGAGTGCTAAAGTGTGTAAAATTAAGGATGTAAGCTCCTACCATACCAAGATAGAGATATTTTTTGACTTCATTAATCAAGGAAATTACAGTAATTGAAATAAAATGATAACTTTGATGAGTGATCCAAGAAACGCGTAGATGAAGGGAAAGAAAAAAAAAATGCCCATCAACATATTAGATTGAGTTGGTATTTGGGCCATCCATCTTGGTGAGAGTAAAAAAAATGTCGATGCAAAAATTGATCGGTGATGAAAAGTGAGTTGCTAAGTTAAACCAAACTAAGGAAGGGTGATTGGCTATTGACATTATATATCATGAATTAGTAAGATTGAATGACTACTGACAGCGGCGGAGGCAGAAATTTTGGATAGTGGGGACATCATATATGTATAAATTTGTAACAAAGAATACATAAGATTGAAATCGTAAAATTTAAATTTAAAATAATGGGATTTAAATGTAAAATTTAAATTTAAAATAATGGAATTTTAGATTTACCTCTTGGAAAATCAGTAATGGAGGAATCTAGAATGGAATAAAGGAAGAAGAGGACTTGAAAGACAATGTTAGAAAATAGAAGGAGGAGAAGGAGAAGAAAGACGAGACTCGGTGTGAGTTTAGTATCGTTTCTTTGGTCGTGGGAGTGGGGTAGTGAGTTTCCACTTTTTTTTTTATGCAGAGCATGTTTAAATTGTTGTTTGTTATAATAAAAAAAAATGTCATGCTAATTGGTGTTCTTGGACACCTATTAAGGAAAAAAAGGTAAATTTTGTATTAAAATAAAACTTTGTATATACTTTTTAGAGATTGGAGACACAAATTCTAATATATTTTTATGTCATAATAATTATGTTTATACCAAACATTTTAATTTCAGTAAACTAACTTTCACGTAAAATGTTTGGTTTATTCAATCTAACCAAACATTATTCTAACTTTCACGTAAAATGATTGGAAACACAAATTCTCTTATGCACTTCTTTTTCATATAAACTTTCACGTTTTAGTTAATTTTGTCGATGTGGAACATGTATTTGACACCATTTGAAAGACAAGGTCCAACAATGAAGTAAAATTAAATGAGAAAAACCAGAAAGGCTTTTTAATGTCCATGTTCATCCATATATGAATTTATGCTAAAATTTATGCAATAAACCACTTTCAATTTCCATATGAGTGAGTTAAACTCAAGAGTGAAGAAGATAAACGATTGATGAAGAATGAAGAAGAATCAACGGTTCAATTTCTCTCTCATCCTTTGACCTAACCTAGTATACCCAAACCTTCCAAAGCAAATAGGTAACTACATCTCACAACACTCTAAGATAAGAGTATAAGAGAAAAGAAAAAAAGAAGTTAAATATAAGCTTAAAGTGTTTATGATCGGTGCATCTTGTAACGAAGAAATATAACATATGTATAGGCACCTCTCTTCTTGTCTTGCAGTTCAAGAAATATCTTTATGTCCTGCATGACTTGACAAGCAAGAAAGTAAAAAAAAAATCTCGTAATTTAAAAGTTCTTAATTAATGTTTTGTTAACTTTGTGTTCTACGAACACATGTTATGGAACTACATAAAGTAGATAGATATTTTGCATTGAAAAGAGTAATTTTTATACTTTAAATAAAGTTAATAACATGACTAGTAACATAAAATTATTGTATGTAATTCCTTTATACGTAAGTGCATAAATTCGTATTTTTTTATTAGTATGAACTTAAAAGTGAAATTTGTAATTTTGATGTAAAATTTAAATGTATCTTTTTAAAAAGGTAAAGATAAGAGTACCTGACCTAGTACACCCACACATTCCAAAGCAAATACGTAACTACATCTCACAACACTCTAAGATAAGAGTATAAGAGAAAAAAAAAAGAAAAGTTAAATATAAGCTTAAAGTGTTAACTTTGTGTTCTAAATGCACATGTTATGGAACTACATAAAGTAGATAGATATTTTGCAATGAAAAGAGTAATTTTTGTACTTTAAAAAATTATTAACACAACTAGTAACAGAAAATTATTGTATGTAATTCCTTTACAAATTCGTTTTTTGTTTTTATTTGAATGAACTTAAAAGTGAAATTTGCAATTTTGATGTAGAATTTAAATGTATCTTTTTAAAAAGGTAAGATAATTATGAAATTTAAATTTTGGAATTTAAATTCCATTACATCATTACCCAACTGTGCAGACCTCTTTTTCTTTATAAAACTTCACGTTTTTGTTAATCTTGTGAATATGGTACTTGTGTTTGACGTCATTTGAAAAAGTATAGAAGAAGTGAAGAACATAAAGGCTCTTTAATATCCATCTTCATTCATGTAAGAATCTATGCTAAAAATTCTGTAATAATCCATATTTAATTTCCATGAATGAGCTAAACTAAAGAGTTAAGAACATAGAAGAAGATGAAGAAGAAAGAAGAATCACCAGTCCAGATAGAGTGGTTAACTTCCATTGATTCAACACTCTCTCACACTCATAGTTTTGAGTCAAGGCCTCAAGGGTATCGATGGGTAGTATACAAGTTAGTGAATTACTGCTCTGTTGCATTGTAGATATAGTCGTTTTCTCATGGCATTTATTTTCGATATCCTGAAACAAAGGAGTATCAAAGCGTATGGCGAGTAATATCTGGATTCACAGACTCTTTACTTAGAGGTAAAAGTAGTTTTGACATATCCTTTGAAATATTCTGGCATGCTAATCATGTATTCATCGTAGAAGATGCAGAATCCTCTCGGCTGTGCCAGTTAACTTTAAACACTAGAGTACCCTAGACATTTCGTCTAGAAACTAGAAAGTTGAAGGATATTATTATAATTAATTTATTTCACAATCCTTTCAGTTAAAGTCCTTAAAATGCCATTTCAGTGTTACTTTTGATTGAATAGATCATTATAAAAATAAAAAAAATATTTAATGCTTTAATGTAGACTTTTACAAGTTAGTACTAGTAGACATTACTTTAGTCATATTCAGGTTCGGGAAGATAGAACATGAGGGCTCTTAAATGAACAATTTGGACCAAGAAGACCAGAGGAATTTTGTCTGGCAGGGGAGACAACCTGCGTAACATAATCACATATTTTGGCTCTTAGTTTGTAATTATTTGTAGAAATTGATTTTTCAGTTTAGAAAAAAGTGAAAGTTTGTAAAAATTTGCCTAGAACTTATTATATTTTTTTCATATATATTTGCTTCAGCCTACTAGAGTTTTTATTGTATCAAAGCAAAACGAGGCTTTTAGTGTGAAACTAGTTTTTTATTGATATCATGAGTTTTTAACTATATCATATTGTAACAGCAGGCTAAACTGATCCCATGTCAGTTTTTAACTAGAGTTTTCATGACACTGCACAAAGGCTTGTTAACTAAAGATGCACCAAATGCTTGCTATCATCATTGACATGAAGATTGATACTGTGATGCAGATGAAAGAATTCTTTCCTGGGGAACTAAGTGTTGTCAAAAAAGCCACCATATTATCAAACAAGAGAGACACCTGCCATTGGTTTAGTTCATCCATCTCGAGGCATCTTATTTCGATTTCCAAGATTTATCTGCAGTTTGTTAGACAAAAATCCAAGAGAATGTAGCAAAGTTGCCGATTTAGTTGAAATGTTTCATTCGCATACTCGGAAAATGGATGTCCAAATTGAAGATTGATTGTTGGTTTGATTTCTATGTACATCCTACGTTCCGAATCTAAATTATTTCTAGGAAGCTTACCAAGATGTTTCAATGTTTTGTATTTTTGTGTACCTTACAATGTATTTAACATCTTTCTTGGCTTGTAAGCTTCGTAGGCAGAGCATTGACATTATGTCATGGCTTTCTTGTTCTAATATATATAGCTTGATTAATGCCAAGGCCACTATAACAAAACCTTATTTTGACCTTGCTGTTATTTTCAGCACGAGTTTTCACTCCGGCTTCGCTACTAAACAATCTTCATGTTTTGGGAAGTGCTCGTTTTGACTGCACAAATTGTCCAGAAATATGCATTCATGCATGAAAAAAATTTGATAATTTTTTTTTGATATGTAATTTTGAACTAATGTTAGCGGTGGAGGAAGTAGATTTTTGTTATTTTTTCATTTTGGCCCCTTGGAAAAGCAGAGGCAAAAGTAATATTTCTCGGTGGAGCTTGCATATGCTTCTTCCATGCGTGAAGGTGGAAGATGGTCGGGAACAAATATACAGATCGCATGCTTCTACCATCGCTTCTACCATTTTGACTTGAGAGCTGCATGTTTGCACATTATGCTTGCATGTCTAGAACTTTGTAGGACATAGTCAAAACTATAAGAGACTTAAGATGAATGAGAACTAGTAAAAAACAAGGAATTCAAAAAATAATGTCTTGGAGATACGAGTCGAACATTTTTTTTTTAATCAAGCAAAGAAATCTATACTATCTCTTTGTAACAAAGGTAAAATAAAATGTGGTGGATCTAGCCACCATTGAGAGTGCAAGCTAGGAAGATTAAGGCCATTCTTGGCTAAAGCATCAGCTACAGCATTGCCCTCCCTATGAATGTGTGAAAAATTACAAGTAAAAGTTTGTGTCAAAGCTATACAATTCAACCATCTGACACGCAACATCCAAGGAACCTCCAGCTGATGGTAAAGAGCTTTTAGCACCATCAACGAATTTGTCTCAATCCAGACATCCCCCCAATGCATCTCCACCGCTTTCTCTATAGCAAACATCGCCGCACTTAACTCAGCCACAAACGCTGAAGCATGGCCAATGTTTTGAGCAAAACCTCCCAAAAAATTATTCTCCCAATCTCGGATAACAACACCAACTGCACCTGACGAAGGGGAGCCAAACGAGGAACCATCAATATTAAGCTTAATACATCCCAAACGAGGGGGCTGCCACACGACCTCCTTGGAAGACACCGGCTTACAAGGGCGCGGAGAAGCCCGAGAGAGGGTGCGGATGTTGAGGTCCATAGCAGAAGAAATAGAAGACCCCTGGAGCAAAGTGGAACTCAGCTGGACTTCTGCTATAATGTGTCTGATTAAAGCATGAGTGGGGAGTTCCTTGTCTTGAAAGCATCTATTATTTCTCTCACTCCATATTTGCCAAATAATATGAGTGATAGCTGAAATCAGAATCTACTGTGTGAGCTTGTTCCCAGAGTATGTGCAAAAGTTTTAGATTTTTAAAGCAACGTCCTAAACACGCTTATTAGCAATCAACCATAATGAAGAGACTTCGTTCCGGTTATAGTAAACGCAAGATGGACTACCATAAGGAAGTAGTGCTAACCCAACAAGATTAGCAGCACATTCTTCTACCGTGAAGGAATCAATATTTGCAATTATATTTATTTTGACATAACCAAAGCAAGCGCAATTGATGCAAAAGTGAGTATATTTCTGTTGGAAAAGATCACCATAGAGAAAATAAATAAACATAATAACAACATAGAAACATAACGAGGAACCCACAAAAGTTCCTTACCTAATGAAACTACAAATCAAAGAGGTTTTGCGTCAGTTAGCATTTCCAGAATCCACAGTGTTGTCTCCACCTCCAAGAAAACTACCAACCAAGCGAGCCAAGAAAAGAGTGAATTCTAAATCAAATGAGGCATTGACTAGTCGAATCCCATCTTCGTGGAGGCGTGTTGATAATCGTGGAGTTGACATTGTGGATTCCTGAGTCACATTGTTGCAACTTATTACAATAAGGTTGTAGTGGAGTTGACAAATCACGAAATTGGAATTTCGGAGACTTTTTCCCAATTAGAGGTAGGAACCCAAAAACCCAGATCATGTGCCTTAACCTAATCCCCAATCATTTTGTTCTTTTTTTTTTTTTTAAGATGATTGTCCACTACCTTCATCATCTACGGAATGGAAGCTACACAAGAGCGAAGAGGCATCGTCATGGGAATTTGATTTTTTGGATAAACAAACTTGGTTCTGAGACCTCATGAACATACGAAAAGGAGACATACCGTCACCACCAAAAAAAGAGTCAAACCAAGCCAATTCAATTTTGTGTGAGACTCCTGAAAAAGTAAGCAAAAATTTGAAGTTATTACAGAAGATGAAGATGATTCATTTTCGTTAGATGGAATATGACATTTTTTTCTCGGTGTTCATCCTTTTTTTCGTCGATATTACACCAACCTTTTTTTTGTGGTAGATATAATGTAACACCATTTTTTGTTGCCAATATATAACTAAAATTTTATAAATTAAATAAATATATGAATTTTATGTGGTGGACAAAGCACCAACAATTTTATTGGTTATTAATGTTCTGCATTTAATATAAATACATGTCTATGTTTCGGCAATAATCTATTTTACCTTTCATTTTGTTTTTATTCTGAAATTTGCTATTTAATATGCTTATGTGAAGTTAAAAATGTCTGAAGATGCAAAAATTGAAGCTCATGTCGGATACTCTCCTTTCAAGAAGACAATTAAAGTTTTTTAAATTAACACAATGGATAAGTTGAAGACACAACTTAACAAATACTTTACCTACCTTGGTGAAAATCATACTACATTTAATGTATTTGTACAGGTACCATTTGTGTATCTGGGGGCGGATAAAGATGAAGACATGTGGAAAACGGTTTATTATCCTCGGGTTATTCGTGGCAATAACGATGTAAAATTTATGTTTAGGTCGATGGTTGAAAATAATGTGTTATTTCTCTGTGTTCGTTCCAACTGCAGGTGCAAAGATTATCTGTAGAGATTTGACGTCATTTTATAGGCTTTTAACTTTATTTGTGTATTGTTGTGTAATGTGTTGCCTAATGTTTCACTTTTGTTGAATTCCAAACATTCGTGTAATTTTTTTTTGTTCAAAAAGCTAAATTAGCTCACTCAAATTGGCACTGGAATTGAACTTGAGACCTTGATAAGGAGCACACTCGTGAAGTTGAATTGATTTAATGTTAATAAATTACGAAAAATTATGTAATGTTGTTGCTTATGATTTTGTATAATTGGTGTATTGGTTTTACTTCCTCTGAAATTGTTCGTTCTGAATTACAAATTGGCTTGGCGGAGTTTACAGCAAGCACTGGCTGTATAACTGATAGCAACAGTAGTTAACTACCGTTGGGACAACGACAATTAACTACCATTGAAGAGGCAAGCGCAGTTAACTATTGTTGCGATTACCGAATATTAAATAGTTGCAGTGGGGTCAAATGCGTATTTTTCATGTGTAATTTTTTTTAGCAATTTAACGATGACTTTTTCTAGTCTCATCCCGTATATTTATAGTTACACCATATTTACTTAAAATTTTACAATAATACCAAAATTGTCCTCTCCATGTAAAATTCTAAAAACCCCTTTTCATGATTATTTTGAATCTTCACCCCATTTGACCCACAAACAATTTTTGTTCCATAACGTTCCATAACGTGGCATAAAACATTAATGGATAAAAAATTGTTTGTTTTATGCCATTAATGAATGAATAATGTTCATTTTTCAGCCACATATAAAGACTCAAATGCCTCGTACCAATAAGTTAGTAGATATTAACCGAAAATTATCTGATGCACAGAGGAGTAGAATTATGAAAACTCCGTTCCGATATCTTGTGGAAATGAAGACCTATATAGGAATGAATGGTACTTTATTGAAGGAATTATTGCATAGGTGGGATGCAAGTAGCTTAGGATTTAGAGTAGGCGTTAGGACTGTGGCCTTTAAACATCTAGACCTTTGTTTGGCTCTAGGTTTGCCTATTGTAGGAGAGGCTTTGCCGGAAACGATTGATAGGGTTAGTCATGTTAGAACATTGTTTGATGTGAATGAAGTAATTGATATTAATAGTGTACATTCAAATCTGTAGGTCCTTCAAGAAGGGGACAACATAGATGATTTTTGTAGAGTTTACATCTTATCTGCCTTGTGTGTCTTATATTTTCCGAAATCACACGGTAATATTAAAAAAGATTTCTTTAACCTTGTTGATGATTTAGACGCCCTTAGTACATATAATTGTGGTGTTGCTGTTTACGATGATTTAATGGAAAATTTTAGTAGTGCAGCGTCAAAATACCATCAACAAAAGAATGATACAACTATACACATTTCTGGTTGCTCAGCCGTATTGCAGGTATCGAATATTGAATGGGTTTTGTTTTTTTAATTATATCTATAGTTATGTTAAATGTTGTTTATGTTAATTTTATTTGTCATTTGAGTAGATATGGGCGGGTTGAACATTTAAGCCTCTACAGTGGACCATATAAGCGTTTTCCACGCACTAACAATTGGACCGAAGTGGAGGGAGGACATGTTGTAATCTCAAACATTTTTTCAAATGAGAATGTTAGTAATTGCCTTTAGTATACTAACTCAGTATTGCGGTTTTATAGTTTAAATTTTCACATACAAGATAAATGTTGCCATCACAACACTTACTTCCAATTAATAAGATAAATGTACATTTTTGAAAAATGCTCTTTCATCTCCTATAAAACTTCATCCTATGTCATATAGAGTTAAGTTGATATACTCAAATTCAACATCAATCATTTTATTTAAAAGTGCTTACAAATTATTACTACATTTTAATGTGAGTTACACTTGTTTCAATCACAGTTACTAACAAGCTCTAAATATCAATGAACAAAAGATCAATTATAATCATGTCACAATATGGCATGAAGACAAAAAGTAAACATCAAATTAAAG
>Ga0228711_1003498_pt1 | contig 24405 bp, 19 predicted proteins | sample MedpolnodulmetaG_2_FD_177996 | JGI IMG/M metagenome (GOLD analysis project Ga0228711, IMG submission 177996) | Root nodule microbial communities from Medicago polymorpha collected in Santa Monica, California, United States - brown nodules | ecosystem: Host-associated > Plants > Roots > Nodule... | reverse complement strand
CTAATGATTTGTCAAAAAAAAAAAACAATTATACTAATGTTCATTGAATATTTTAAAAATATTTGAGTACTCAATCTCCTTGTGTATAAATTAGAATTACATTATAAATTAATCTGTAAAAATACATGGAAATATAGGTTAAGAATAAATAAATATGTTACCTTTAGTGAAAAGAAAAAAAAGCAATGCATAGAGTTGCAATGAAAAAATGCAGGCGGTTGGTGCCGATTGCCATGTTGTTCAAATGTTATGTGATAGATAGAGCTAAAATTAACACTAGATCTAGGTTGCAAAAGAAAGTCAAAACAGAAAACTCATTCAATTCATTCATATCCTTCATTCAATGATGACATTCATAACTTCACAATGACACATGAAAATTACCTAAAAGCTTTCGGCAGTAGTTAACTACCGTTGGGCTAACCGACAGCAGTTAACTGCCGCTGGATCCAACGGTAGTTAATTACCACTAAATTCATTTCAATTTATGCCTATACAGCCTATTCCTTTCTCTGTCTTCTTTTCTTGGATAAGGAAAATAGAGAAAAAAGCTCTCACAAAATTAAGGAATGAAACAAACATCTCAAAGTTGAATTATTATTTGGATCTATAGTTTATCATTTTAGTGACATCTATTTTCATTTGTATATGAGGATTATGAGGGATGTGTACAAACTCTTGGTCCAAAATTTACTGAATGCGTTGTGTTTCAAGTGGAGTAAAGAAGACAAAGAAAAGGAAAAGGGGTAGTCTGTATAGGCAAAACCCAAAAAAATAAATATATATGTTGTAACACCTTATTTCTATTAAAGCAATAATACACGCGAATAATATAAATATTCAAGAAATAGATGATACACCTTCACATTAAAATTCAAACAACATGCATATATAAGATTCATCAACAGTCCCAGCGGATATAAGTCATACATCACCAAGTATACATGTCATAAGAACAACATACATCCATGAATAAAATCTCCAAAATCCGACAAATGGGCAAAATCTCAACAACATAAACCAACGTCAAATAAAAGGCCAGACGACATCCTAATCAGAGCCCTAAGCTAAGACTCCAAAAACAGATAGATGAGGTAGCTCCGCTATCCCCAAACACTCATCAATCAAGCAACAAAACTAATCATGCACGCCGTCTACCCATTCATACAAATAGGTAGGCGGTCCCACCACAGACCACTGGGGTTAGCTTCACATCAATCATAATCAACATAAACAAACACAAGTATTCAAGGATTTCATGCATAAAACATATACATACCCATCCCTCCTAGAATACTAACATCACATAATTATTATCCCTCATTCCATACACCTCAAGCTATCACATCACTAACATAGCATAGCAAGCATGTTTAATCTCTAATCAAGTCATCGACATAAGCTCATCATTTATCAACATTAATCAATGAAATGATTACTCACTTTATTCTTCATTTAGCATACTTAACTCAACAAGTACAATTCATCATTTCAAAGGTATAAGCAAGAAATTATCATTATCAAAGGAATCACTACATCATACATATATACATACATATACAAATCTCACCTCATTACTATTACCAAAATAATTATCATCAAATATATTCACCAAGTGTATAAACACAAGCAAGTAAGACACGCAATTAGAGTCTAGTTCAAATATTCACAATCATCAACCAAATCCACCAATGTACATATACACCAATCCACATAATCACGACATTCACCAAATTTCACCAATGCATAAATTCACCAAGTCACATATTCACTTATGACACGACTCATCAACTATTCGAATCCAATGTCACGAGTATGTATTCATCAAACACATTTATCATTAAACAATCATCATTCACATGTAAACAAATAAGACCCATGTCAATTATGCTATGCGCCTATTCCCGACACATATATGCATGTGGTACCAAATCACCTCAAGGCCATCACCCATGATGCAACAAAAATATCATATGTAAGATTTCACACCCGTCTTACATTATCACCGAAGTAAAAGAGTAACCCTCTTTTACAACATCAAGACTCAACATAATTATGATGCATGGACATACAAGCAAAGACTCGACAATGCAAAATCACCTCATAAATATTCAACAACAATATAAAGGATAACCTCCATCTATATTGATCGACTTCAACAACAATTGCATTATCAGTATTTACGTCCACACAATCACCACATCATCATCATTCATTTAGCATATACGCAATCACCATCAAAATTACCATCACTTAACATATATGCATTCACCAAAAATATCACAATCAATCAACATGTATGTATTCACCAACAGTATCACAATCAATCAACATATATGTATTCACCACCATCGACTCTATCATATAATTCAACAACATCATACTATTTCTCACAATTTAAGTGATGAGAAAATACACCACACTATGATAAACATCATATTCAACATCTAACAATCATTCACATATCTTCCTATAATCATATCAAACTATCCACAAAAGATTTGCCAAGTATTTGGTCTTAAAGATTATTTTCAACAAAGTTCGTCTCTCATTTTACAACTTTAAAATAATTGAAACAAATAAATCAAAACCAAGGAAACAAGATCCAATGCCTCAACTATGTATACACCTAGACCACATATGAGTGCAGTAGAGTATAAATGTGTGTTTCACCGGCTAACTACGACAAAATCAACAAAATCACAAATTTACGACAAGTTCGTATCGTGTCTCTCATATTGCAAAATCAATTTATTTTCAAAACAAAACCAAGTTAGATCCACCATATTACAGGTTAAATACTCTTTAAACACCTTAATTGAACTCCTAACATTCAAGTTTTGAAGTTTGGAAACAAACCATAAGTTTTGGGTTGACTTAGAAATAGTTGTGCGGAATTTTCATAAAATTTCACCAAGACCTCCTTGGAGTGTTTTCATCATAACTCAAAATGTAAAAATCATTTTCAAGTCAAACTAAAGTCAATTGAAAGCTAACACAATTATCTAAAACTTCCATGTTACACCAAAAGCCAATTCAAAACAGAAATTTGCGAAAAAGACGCAAGAGCGCGAAACAGGGCATGCTGTCAGAGAGCAACTCGCCCCGGCGAGTAAATTCACTCGCCATGGCGAGTTATGACAGATAGCTCTCTGGAAAACTCCATTTTTCATCTCAAAATTCCAATTTTGAATCCCCTAAGCCCAAATTTGATCCCAAAGGTTGTCTAAACATTTATACACATCAAAAGAGACTCAAAACCATATAAAACTTGAACCAAAACATCATCTCAACAAAAATCACCAGTTGACCCATTTTTCATAAAATGTTCTCAAGAACAACACAAGTTCACTTCAAGCTCTATGGTTAAGATTACCCAAGGTTTCAATCATCAACAACATCTCATAACAACAACAACAATCAGAAGTGAATTCATCAACAACAACATTATACTTCACCAATTTTGAGCAAAAACACAAGTATACATATATACATAACTTGAGCATGTAAATTCATCATCAACAACTTAATTAACATTAAATTCACATACTCAAACATTGCATCAAAACATAAGCACGAATTTCATCAATTAAAATTATAATAATCACTTTATACAAATAAGCACTTATGGGTAGAAGTAGAAAAGAAATTATACAAAGATATTATGAATGAAAACTAGCCCCCTTACCTTAAATCTTCACAACTCTAAGCTAAGGCTTCACTTTAGCTCCAATCCCTTGAATCTCTACCCTCTTCTAGCTCTCCTAGATCTTCTCTCTTCAAAACCCTTTTTCTTCTCCTCTTGGTCTCTCTCTCTCTCTCTCTCTATCTCTCTCAAATTCTTATAAAATGAATGTGAACCCTATTTTTCTACAAAGACTAGAGCTTAAATAGTGTCCACACTAATGGGCTTAACCATTAAAAGTCTAATGGGCTCAAAACTCTAATAAACTAACTCTCAAAGTTTCTGTCCACTTATGGTTAAAAGTTATCGAACAATTACCGGTTCAAAACTAATTACCACCACCGAATAGTAACTTGGTAAAAATAATGGTTCTCACTTGAAACACTAAAAATAACCATCACCATGAAATTACTAATTTACCCTTGCTCACAAAATAACTGAAATACCTCTGGTCTAAAATGACTATAATACCCTTCTAACACTGAAATCCACTAATCCTAACCCAAAATACACACAGGCAATTAATCACATATAAACACATGTAATGAAATAATAAAATAAATATAGCGAAAAACGGGTTGTTACACATGCTCCACGGTAGTTAACTACCACTGGAGCAATTTTTTTTTTGTGCTATAGACGTGGAACAGTAGTTAAATACCGCCGGGGGTAAAAACATCATTTACATGTGTTATTATGATGTTTTGAATGTCAGAAAAGCAATTTTCTATACTATATAGCTAGGGTTGTTCTAGTCTGGGCCATGGGCCTTCATGAATAAAAGATACAATTGTTTCATTAAAAGTGATAGCTAAGCGCACCCCCTCTTTTAATAACGATAAAAGTCCTTCTACCAAATTGGTGTCTTGCATTCCCGTGGTAAATTGTTCTCTTCGAAATTCACCTTGCTAACATGAATCAACAAATAATTCCTAGAAGAAGCTATTTATTAAGTTTTCTACGTAAATGACTATAATAATTTTGTTTGACTACAATAAATTTAAATTAGGTTACCTCTTAATTTTGTTTGGTCGTAACAATACCTTTCTTTAATTGTAATAAATATGTTTGGTTAGTTTTGTTCTCTTGAAATAAATTAATAAAACATCATAGAAAAATTAATAAAATTATGTAGTCAACCTTAAAGTTTTTATTTCCTTCACAAAAAAAACCTTGAAGTTTTTTTTTTAAAGACGTTTTTATTTATTTTTTTAAAGAAATTTTGAAGTTAATGATCATATCATTTTAAATATTACATAATAATCTATCTGTTTCACGATACTTGTCCCTTTTAGAGAATAAGTATGTTTCAAATTATTTGTCATTTTTAAGTTTCAATGCAAAATTAATTAGTGAGTTGTCAATACCGAACCTAGGAATTAACTAGTTAGCAATTAAGGAAACAAGTGTCTAGCTGAAGGAAATAAGTTGTAACCTAATAGAACCATTATCGTAAAACCCTTAGTAAAGTAGACGTAGAATAGGGTTGGCCGTTTGTAAAACTACTAAGAACGTAGAGAAAATGTGTTATGAGTGTTCTAAGATTCATAGATGGGTAGACCTTCATCTTACAAACTTGTTTTGTAAAGATGGACTACGCCAATATGACATGTGATAAAATTTCACACGTTTACATTTTTTTACCATTTTTTTCACCGTTCTGTCTGTTTTACATTAATAATTGATTCGATTTTGATATTAATTCATGTCCAATTTTTTATAATAGAGATATATTATTGATAAAAAAAATAGGAATGTAATAAAAAACAGTAAATAACTTAATTTGAATAACCTTTCAGAAAAGAAAAAACATAATTTGTTATCAAAACTTTTTTGTTCTTTTTGAGGGGATTGTTATCAAGACATTTAAATATTAACAATCATCATAAATGTATAATAGAGTAATTTGATAGTTCTGCTTTTCATGTTCTTTATACTAAATCATGTTCTAAATTGCAGTTGTGATACAATATAAATCTTGATATCTAGAAAAATGCAAACAAATGCAGCCGACACTGCTACATTTACGGTTGCAATGTCATTGCAAGCCCTTTAAAAGTTAAAACCATATAAAGTATCATGCCTAATACTACTAACTAGCTAGTGACTAATGTAAGTTAACACATTAGAGTTTTATGCAGCGGGAGCATAGTCATAACCACCGTCATCGTCATCATCGCCTTCCCTGTATAAATTTCGATCCCCGTTGGGATAATCTTCTTCAATGCAAGATACACATGTATAACCAAACCAATCATCGTCACCTTCACCGTTATATGAATATTGCTTGCACTTTGGAGCAATGACCATGGAAATGAATGTCATTTTGGTTTTGTAGCTGGCTATATGGGAATTGTGTGTCTTGAGTGGGCGTTGAAAAGATGAAAATGGAATTTTGGTTATATGAGATGCTAAGGTAGTTATGTGAGTTGAGTTGTGTTTGAGTTGAGATATTGGAGAGTTTATGAGTATTATATAACATGAAGGATTTGTTGGATTTGTTCTTCCACAAGCAAACCACACAAGAAGTGTGTTTGTTTGCTTAAGGTGTGAGCATGGCTCCTTGCTTGCATGTGTAATGGGATCTTGTGCAGCCACATTGGCATTTGTCTTTACAATTCAGCGTACACGTTGGGAAAAGAAGAAAAGAATCAAGAATGTGAAAATAGAATTCTTTATTGGATGCATACAATGGTTGGGACATACAAAGTGTTAGATGTGAAAGTGGAACAAGTTGATTGACTCATTTTGCTTGGAATTTCTTTTGGTTAGTCAATGCTAATGACCTTTAACTTTTGCCTTTTGATTATATTCTCTGTAAGCCATCGATGCGGCGACGGGTGTTAATAAATTTGCTTGGATCATATTTAGCTTTTTGGGGATATTTTACAACTTGTTCAAACACTAGAATATAGAAGATTTGTTTTTAGGAATAGAATAGAAGATACTACACTAGTATTTTGATTCCTTCATTTTCACTGTTGTAATCAAATCTCATCTCATAACATAAATGGTAGTAATCTCAATTAAAGAAACAAGTTTCGTATTCTCTTTTTAATTTGATTTTTTATTTTCTTAACGGCATTTTTAATTTTATTTTTTATTTTCTTATTGGCATTTGATGAGTCACTTTAATTAATAATGCCCTATCCTCATAAAAAAACAAGTCAGCGTGCCAACTCATTAATTAATGCACAGTCAGCATGCCACATGAACTTAAGATGTCGTTAGGGTCTAAAACTAAAGAATCCTTAAATGGCAATGGAAATCTCAAACTTTTTATTTTACAGGATGTAAACCAAAGCCTGCCCAAATGGCAGGGGGTAAACATATATTAACCCTTAAATTTATGGGTCCTCTCATTTATATATTAGTCAAGTATTCACTTTTCTATCTCATGTGCGACTTCTAACTCATCTTGTCATTGCCACAACACAAGCAGGACATTAAAACTCTTTTAAACGACAAATAACTAATAAACTAACCGCTAACATATGAATTTATAGGCATGGCCGGTTAAGGCCAAGTGCAAGCAGCCCCTAATGCACTGGGCCTCCAAATTTTGGGGGCCTGAAATTTCCAAAAAAACATTAAATAGAAATATTTAATCTAAATATTATTAAAATTTAAAATTTTGAGTTTAATTATATCAATAAATCTCAAATTTTGAGCATTTAGCCTAAATGACTGCATATATCAATTTTAAAGGGTCCAAATTTATGTGTATATATTCATTTTAAGGATCTAAATTCCGATATATATCAAATTTAAGTGTCTAAACTCTTGCATATACCAATTTCAACATCCAAAATTTTGAAGACCCAAAATTAAAACAGGGCCTCCAAAATGTTCAAGACAGCCATGTGTAGAGGATAAGTAAAGGCAACGAGAGAAGCAAGTAGAACAATAGCTACAACTGCAGTCTTGGCCTTCATTTTATAGTCTTCACATTCCGTTATTTTTTTGGGTAGATAGACAGAATGAGAATAGTCATTAAAAACTCACATATAAGTGAATGAGCCAAGGTTTAAACCCTTGGTCACATTATCCGACCTAACAATTTCAACAATTTTAACAACTGAGTTAATACTTGTAGACTCCCACCATTTTTTAAGAAGCAAAACTCAACACTAAAAAATGACTAAAGGGTAAAATGAGAGAACCAAGAATAAGCTGCATTTTGTAGCTTCAAAGTTGGAAGACGACACTTTAACTCACTCTCACAAGTTTCTTTTCTCTCTTAGGTTTTTCTTTGTAGCGCGTAAAATAAGAACAAAACGATGATTGTAATGATGACATTTTTTCTTTGCACTTTGGACCTCAAATTTGTTATAATATTTCAAGTGAAGCCCTAAGCACTCATTGCAATATTTATTTATGCTATTTCCTCCTTCATAATTCATTTTCTTTTATTGTTATACTAAACACTTAATCATTCCAAAATTACATTAATCTATTTTAATATGTATCTAGGATAGACAGTGAAGATGTATACAAAGTATGGTAATAAGAGAAAAAAGACGAATTAGTAGGGTTAGATAATAACTTGTTTTGAGTTTTTTTAATGATGTTTGTGTTGATATTCTAACATAGAGATTGAAATATTTTATAATTTAGACGAAAAATTTATAATGTGTTTTGATCGCAAATATTTTTTTAAATTGTGATCATTATGATTATATATTATTGAAGAATCACCAATGGATCTTCTTTACACATTTTTATTTAAAATTTTTGTCTATATACTTTGGTCATATCATATGTTGAATTTAAAAATTTCACATATCCGTGCATCCCTATCATAGCGCACTCGTACTCATACTACGTATTTATAACAAACAGACCTTTATTCGTTTAGCTTAAACATCCAAAAAAAATATTAATCAACCACAACACCTATAGTAAAGATTGATCTGTCCGAAAGAAAAAAAACACCTACAGTAAAGATTGAAACTATCACTATAAGCACATTTATATCTTTTTGTAAGAGTTGATGCTCAGTTCACCATAGAAAATGTGATTCAGAACCTGTGCATGCCCCTTCAAATGGTTAGATACCATTGACGCTAAGCCCCCCAATAGGAGTACGAGCAATTACGAGCAACTCTTGCATAGGAAAAGCCTCAAATAAAATATATTTGGACACACAAATGATAATAATTAAAAGAGAAATGATATTAAGTGATGTGGTTAAAGTATTTGTCTCTTAGATTTTTTTTGTTTGTGTGTGTGAGATACAGTTTCTTAACGGATAAGCAGAATGGTCTTTTTTTATGAAACGTAACCACAATTGAAGTTACAATATCATTGCAAGACCTTTAAAATGAAAACTAACATGCATAATACTATATAACTAGTTAGTGACTAATGTAAGTTAACACATTAGAGTTTTACGCAGCGGGAGCATAGTCATAACCACCGTCGTCGTCATCATCACCTTCCTTATATGAGTCTCGATCTCCATTGCGATAATCTTCTTCAACGCAAGATACACTTGTATAACCAAACCCACCTTCACCGCATGCATTCTGCTTGCACATTGGTGCAATGACCGTGAAAATGGATGCCATTTTTTTGAGGCTGGCTATGGGAAAATTGTGTGTTGAAAAGAAGAAAATGAATTAGTTATATGAGATGCTAAGGTAGTTGTGTGGGTTGAGTTGTGTTTGAGTTGGTATTGGAGAGTTTGTGTGTTATATATAACATGAAAAAAGTGTTGAGTTATTGTGCCACAAGTAAACCACACAAGAAGTGTGTGTATGTTTGCTTAAGGTGTGAGCATGGCTTAGTGTGCCTGCATGTGTAATGGGATCTTGTGCAGACACATTTGCATTTATCTTTACAATTCAGCATACACCTTGGAAAAGAAGCAAAGAATCAAGAATAACAAAATAGAATGGTTTGAGTGGATGCACAATGGTTGGGAACATATAAAGTGTTGGATGTAGTAGATAGTGGAACAAGTTGATCGATACATTTAGCTAAGAATTTTTATTGGTGTTAGTCAATGGCCTTTTTCGAAATGCTGTCATTTGATGATTTTCTTGAATCTTCATCATATTTAATTTTGAAACCGAAGTGTTATTATTGTATCAAAATTTTAAAATAGTCTTTCATTGTACACTTCGTTAGTCAAAATAGTTTATGGCGTTAAAATAATCTCTCAATGTTGTCAAAAAAAAATCTTATATAAGTTGATATGACAATAAGTGAGTCCTTATAAGGATTGATATATGTTGGTATTAATGTTGTCAATACAGTATTAATGGAATATTTTAACGCAAACGATTCTTTTGATTAACAGAGGTTCATTTTTTAAGATTTAAAAAATGTTCAAGTTTTAGTTTTCGACATATCCAAATTTTCTTAAGGTGGTGTAGTGATCCATCTGGAAAAACTAAAAATTAAAGATCATAAGTCCATTAAGCGAGATTTTAAATCATTTTTCAACGATTTTAGTTTTTTGTTGTTTCAAAAGTTGCATATGTGATTTTTGTCATGCTTATATTTGGTTGATTAGCGGGAGTTTACATACCTTTTAATTTGTGGGGGTTTCAAACCTCCTTTACATTGTCTTGTCAACTGAAGGAAAAAACAAGCAGTTGTACCGTAAAAAAACAATTTCAAAATTTATATACAGTTGTAGTAAATTATGTAATTCATTTTTTTAAAGTACTCACCCTAGCTTTTTAGTCAAACTCGATCACTTCAACTTCATGTTTAATACTTATTACAACTTTAATTTTGTGTTTATGTATTATAGTTTATTTTAGTGGTCCACACGAACTTTTTCCTAGCTCCGCCACCAAGCATTGACCCGTCCAATTTGGAAAAACCACCAGGTCTTCGATTTTTCCCGGTTCGCGTTGGTTCCTATTGGATTTTCACAATTCATATGGTGGATAAACGGAAAAGTGTTGTACCCTCATTATCATGCAATTGTCTAACGTGGGTTCGATTTTTTTCATTTTGAGTCAAATCATTTTATTCATCTGATAATACTCTACTTTAATCGATTTTCCTTTTTTATTCATGTACTCTTGCATGGCTGTTACCACTGTATCAGTGGGACATACCATCTGATCATTCTTATTGAGAAGAGTTTTGATACAAAGAGTTGGTTGAATCCTTTGTCAGATAACCAACTTTGATGTTATTGTTGGATCAATGAGAAGATTTTAGGCGATTGGACCAAAAGCAACCGCACAAATAAGACACTCACATTTTCTCCCAAAATCTTAAGTTATTGAATCATAGATCTTCTAATTTATATATTGGTCAACACTCACTTTTCTATCTCATGTGAGACTTCTAACGAACCTCGCACTTGCCACGATACAAACAACACATTAAACCTCTTTTAAACAACAAATAATTGATAACATGTGAGTTTGAAGTTGATAGGTAAACAAAGACAGCGAGAGAAGCAAGTAGAACAATGGGTACAACTCCTATCTTAGCCTTCCTTGTATAACCTTAATCTTTCACCATTTTTTTGGTAGATAGACAAATGGAAATAGTCATTGGAACTCAAAACACACAAAAGCGAATAGGTAGGGGTTTAAATCTCGTCACGGTTACTAGTTGAACTATGACTTGTGGACTTCCATCATTTTTGAAGAACCAGAACTAAAGATTAAAAAAAATGCCTAAACGGTAATGAGACAACCGAGGAGAAGTTGCATTTTGTAGCTTTGAAATTGGAAGACGGTACTATAACTCACTCTCACTACTTTCTTTTCTCACTCATATTTTTCCTTCAAAAACAATGACGGTAGTGACATTTTTCCTTTGCACTTTCTTTAGCCCTTAAATTTATTATAATCTTCCAGGTGAAGCACCCTTTGCCATATTTATGTGTTTTCCCCTTTCATAATTCATTTTCTTTTATTGTTTTCCTAAACACTTAATCATCCCAAAACATTTTTGTTTTACCATTTTTCAGTGTGTCGGCTCTAATGCATTTGACTCTAATATAATTTGAGACCCGTTCGATAATTGATTCATTGAACTTAGTTTGTGAACTTATATGACTTAAACACAAGTTAAAAATTAAATACATTAACTAAATGAGAAGAACATGAGCTATGAATATTCGACTTGTTTATTCATAAGTTGGTTTGATTGTTTGTGATACTTAAAAAAAAATTATTTTTAAATTTATATTCGTATGACATATCAATACATCATGAACACATACTCTACAAGTATCATAATTATTTTTTAAAATATATTCTGCCATATACTTATATATGATACTTGAAAGGAAGTCACGGATACATATTTGAATATGTATCTAGGATAGTTTTTTTTCTACATTACCTCTTGATGAGTTAGTAGTAATTGACCACTATCAAAGAAAAATCTTTTTTTCTTCATCTTTAATCTTACAATTAGTTACAATTTTAATCTCAAGAATATCACACTTCTTCGTCTCCTTCATTCAACATGTAATACTTGTCATTAGGGGTAAATTACCTTCAATTCATCAAGGGGTAATGCAGGCGTCACCCAGGGACGGAGCCAAGAATTAAGCTTAGGGGGGACTAAGCCGAAACTATGATTTAGTGAATGAAAAGAAAAAATGAATGTTTAAATGTACAATATTTACAATATATATTTAAAAAATTATAAGATATATTCAAAATTATAAGAAATTCAAGGATATAAGAAATATGAGAGTGTCTTTAGGCTTGTTTGAGAATGAAATGAAAATCATATTTTGGGATTCTAGTTAATGATTAATTAGGGTTCTTCTGTAAATTTCAGACAAAATCCCACTTTCTTTTTCATTAAGGATTCTAGTTAAGTATTAGTGCAATTAAGCCTAGAAACTTAGGTGTTGAAGATCAATATATTGAGCAAAAAGAAGTACCATTATACAATATCATATATATATATATAGACTAACAATATTTGCATACTAGTATAATTTTTTTTTAAAAGTTCGGAGGGACCGTGGCCTCTGTTGGTCCCCCTTCTAGCTCCATCACTAGCGTCATCCATAGGGTTTTTTTTTACAATCAATTCCCATTTTCATCTCAAAAACATCAAACTTCTTTGTCACCTTCATTCAACATGTGATATCTATCTCCTTCGTTTCATAATTGAATCTTACCTTTAAAACTATATCATGCTATGCTAATAACAAACATGGCATGGAAATCCATGGATGAAGAGATAAAAACTTAAAACTCTTTTATATTTGATAAAAGTAAAATGTTACAAATGGAAGAAGAAAAAAACAAAGTAGTAGCGTTAATGACATCTAGCCTATTTATAAGCAATAACAAACTAATAGTTAAGTACTAATTTCGAACTATATTAAACAACTACTAACTATATCTTCAATATGCTATAATACTAACTAGTTAGTGACTGATGTAAGTTAACACGTTAGAGTTTTATGCAGCGGGAGCATAGTCATAACCACCGTCATCGTCATCATCGCCTTCGTTGTATGAGTCTCGATCTCCATTGCGATATTCTTCTTCAATGCAAGATACACATGTATAACCAAACCAATTACCTTCACCATATGCATGTTGCTTGCACTTTAGAGCAATGACCATGGAAATGGATGCCATTTTAGTTATATGAGATGCTAATGTAATTGTGTGAGTTGAGCTGTGCTTGAGTTAAGATTGGAGAGTTTGTATGTTATATATAACTAGAAAAAAGGTTGTTGAGCTGTTCTACCACAAGCAAACCACGAAGGGAGTGTGTATGTTTGCTTAAGGTGTGAGCATGGCTTAGTGACTGCATGTGTAATGGGATCTTGTGCAGCCACATTGGCATTTGTCTTGACAATTCAGCATACACCTTGGAAAAGCAACAAAGAATCAAGAATGACTAAATAGAAAGTGGAACGACAAGTTGATTTGATTCATTTTGCTTTGAATTTTGATTGGTTAGTCAATGGCATTTATATATGTTTTGTTGTTTCTTTTGTTTTTGGTTTGGAAATGTCATTTGATGATATTCTTTGGAAGCCAATGATGCGGCAACGAGAGTAATAATTTTGCTTGGATCATATATAATCTGAGGTATTCTTCCATGGTCGCAAGACCAAATCAATAATGTTTAGACACACACAAAAAGATTCTCCTTAAAATATTCAATCATCTTTTTTATTAATTTTCTCTTTATTATTAAAAAATATTTATTTATGTTGGTGTGACCAAACACTTTTTCTTTGGTCATGTGTTCATATTAGAAATTTTTTTTTGAGCATATTATAACTTGTTGAAACACTGTATTGTGGGTCCAAGTTTAATACAGTAGTATTTTTGTTCCCTCATTTTATAGGTACGTAACGTACGTGACCCTTACTTGTGTCCTAGCTTGTTGAATCATCCGGGGGGCAATATTTATCAAAATATTGGACCATAATGGAAATTCGGATGATTATTCATATTGAGTCAAATCATGCGAGTACTGCACTTTATCTAAATGGTTTCGCTCATTTTCAAGTGAAATTCCATTTGTACCCTTACGTAAGTTAACTCACGTCAGTTATGATCTTAGCGTGACTTAAGTCACGCTACGTTACTTAAGTCAGTTATCAGCAACACAGGAACCCTCATTTCCAACTTCTGCAAAACACGAAAATTCTACCCCAAAATTCGAAATTCATCATTCTTGCGTCATTCAAACTAAATTTCGTCCACAATATCAAGTAAGTGATTATCATACTACTTCTTTGCATTATTTTGGTTCAATTTTTCGAATTTTTGTAGAAATTGAACATTTTTAGGTTTTTTAAAATTTTGCTTGCATGTTTGTTTTGATGATTGTTAGTGACGAATTAACTTAGGAATTGTTGTTTAGATGTTGTTTAGGATACAATGTGGTAATTTAGGGTTTAGAAATTGTTAGATTACATAGTTGTTTGAAAATTGCACACTACGTGTTCGGTAAAATACCTCAATGATATTTTTTTTGTTTTTTTGGATTGTTAATGATGTAATTAATTAGAATTGTGTTTGTCAATGTTGATTATAGTTGATTTGACTGCAATGTGATAGTTTATGGATTTAAATGACATTGTCGACATTATAGTGTTGTTGTTGTTGTATTATTAAAGATGACATTGTCGAAATTTTAAGTCCGTGTGAATATGTGTTAAAGATTTTTTGTTTTTTGTGCAGATATGTCTGAGCAGGAGAGGACTGGTAGATTTAGGGCAGGGAGGCCTGCCCCTACTGGTAGTTTACGGAGGGAGAAGGATGCACTACGCCCTCCTCCTGGTCGAGGTCGAGGGAGAGTGGGGGGGCACGAGACTTGCTACTGTTGATGCTGCGGGGGGATCGACGTCACAGACGAGTCCATCCCAGATTGTGGACCCGCCACAGTACCAGCATGAGCAGCATTATCAGGAGCAGGCGTATGAGGAGCAAGCGTATCGGGAGCAGCCTAAATTTCAGCCGAGTTATCAGTATCAGGAGGGATATGAGTATCACCAGGGGTATCAGGCTCAGTTTGACGAGGGATATCAGCCTGAGCAGCCTCCTCAGCAGCAGTATGTCGAGCCTCCTCAGCAAAAGCATCCTCAGCAGCAGCAGCTTGAGCAACATCCTCAGCAGCATGCAGAGGCTGGTATGGAGGATGAGGATGGGGGCTTTCCAGGGGGCCTTACGACTTGACTCTTTTACCGGACTTTGGTAAACACGTGGCATTCAAGCTTTGGAACGATAAAACAGTAAGTATAATTGCTTTATTTAATTTAATGATATTTTACTATTATGTCAAGTTTATTTTACGTAGAATATGTCATGTTTATTTTACGTATTTAAGTATAATTGATTTATTTTTTACGTATTTAAGTATAATTGATTTATTTTTAACATAGAATATTTATTGTTTATTATAATGTCAAGTTTATTTTACGTAGAATATTTATAGTTTATTATTATGTCAAGTTTATTTTACATATAATATTTATAGTTTATTTCATGTTTATTTTACTTATTTAATTTTATTTTTTTTTGTATTTCAGTTGCAAACGGATCGTAAGATGAATGTCGTCTCGCACGGGAGGAAACTTAAGCTTTCTGTCTTGTCACTTCTGTTGCCGGTAGAAGATAACCCTTGGTTTTGGGGCCCGGTGGATGCATCCGGTCTAAGGCCCCTCCTTCTGACTGGGTACGACAACATCTCCCACGGGTTAGTGTGTGTTATGGCTGAGAGATGGCATCAGGAGACCAGCAGCTTTCATCTGCCTGTTGGGGAGATGACCATCATACTGACGATGTTGCTTGTCTTCTAGGCATCCCTGTCGCTGGACAGCTCATTCAGGAGGATGATTTAGATCCTGACCATGGTGTAGAGCTGATGGTGACTCACCTATTGTTTCCGGTGGAGGAAGCGATGGAGCAGGTGAGTAATAATTCAGGTGCCTTTGTCACTTACACGGCCCTGAAAGAGCGTTATGAGCACCTGTTGAATAGGTGTAACCATTTGCTGGGGGAGGATTTATCAGAGGAGGAGGAGGAAGAGCTGAGTCGTATTAGGCCCGTCTGTGTCAAGGCGTTTTTGTTGCTCTTGTTTGGCTACACCCTTTTTGCCGGCAAGAACATCAAAACTATTAATCTGTTGTGGATGCTTGCAATTCGGGATTTGGCTGAAATAGACACGTGGTCATGGGGCGTGATGGAACTTGCTTTCTTGAATGAGCAGTTGAATCTTACCTTCAGCCCACATGTTAGCTCCATTGGTGGTTACATGAGCTTGGTTGTGGTAATATTTTTTCTTCTTCTTTTTTTAAGTTAAACGTAAATGTATAGTTTCTTGTATGACACTTGTGTGCTGATCTAGATTTGTCTCTTTATGTTTGCAGAGATGGGTTATAGCTCACTTCAGACATGTGGTTTCGGGGTCAAGATATCGAGATTACGAACGGGAGAACCCGTATGTGGGTAGATGGAAACCTCAGAGGGGGTTTAAACATGTTGATCACTTCAGAGGCTTGTTGGATTCGATGGAGCATTGTCATGTCACCTGGAGGTCGTACGAGTACCGACGAGACATGACGCATTTTCATGACGTGTGCTGGTACTCCGGATGGATCATGGCTGAGAAACAAAAGATGGTGCGTCACTTGCCCAAGCGGGTTGTGAGGCAGTACGGATATGTTCAGAATGTTCCCCGACCTCCTACTACGATTATGTCTCTTGCCCCAGCAGATGTGGTTGTTGCTTTCTTGGAGTTTGCTATGCATGTTGTTCCCCAGCAGCAGAGGGGTCACCAGGTCCCTGACGACGAGCTTTAGATCCATTCAGATAGGTACATTAGGTGGTTCTACCGTATATCTCATCCTCTTATGTCAACCCTGCTCCAGAGCCTGACATTGTCATTACGAGACCTGCCTACCAGGATATTCTTGTTGACCAGGAGTGGGCCAGACATCCTCCTGATCCATTGCAGGTCATTAGCAGTATGAGAGGCAGAGTGGAGCATGCGATGGAGATTTCAGAGGTGGTTTCAAATCCACTCTTCTTCGGCATTTTGGAGGGCCTTTGGACCGATTATAGCGTGTTTGACCATCTGCAGGTTCCACGGAGGAGGTCTAGGAGTCATAGTCCACAGGAGTAGCAATAGTGTCTTATTTTATGACTTTTTGGATATTTGTAGTATTTTTCTAACATTTTGGTTGTACTATATTTACATTTGCACGGTTGCGCTTATTTATGACATTTACGTTATTTTTTGTTAATATTGCGTATCTAAATTATGAATGAATGAATGCATGTGTTCTAAATTATGAGTTTTGGTTGAATGAATGAATGGTTGTTCTTATGTATGAACGAATGAAGGAACGAAGCTAAACAGGAAACAAGGCAGTGACCACTGCATGTCTGTTCTGGTGCGCACAGAACCAACATGAGTTAACTTACGCTAGTGTTAACACTAGCTTGACTTAAGTCACGTGGCAGTTTGTACTAACGTAACTTAAGTCACGTAAGGGTAAAAAGGGAATTTCACTTGGGAATGAGCAAAAGCGTTTGGGTAAAGAGCAGAATTCAAATCATTTTATTCATCTGGATAAGGGCCCGTTTGTTTTAGATTTTAAAAAAATAGATTTTTTTTGTATTTTTAAAACTGGTTTTTTTGGAAATTTACTCAAAAATAGTATAAGTCGTTTCAAACTCATTTGGTATAAGTTAAATAGAAGATTTAACATTCATTAACTTCAATATTCATTGTTTAAGATTTTACATAGCAAAAATCACATATTTTTTCAAAATGACATCTTTCAAAAATGATTTTTATGAAAAACTATTTGAAATGGCTTTTTATTAGAGATTTTTTCAAAATTCTACTATCCAGAAAAAATTATAACAAAATAATGAAATACTTATAATGACATTTTAAGATAAATTATTCAAACAAATTTTTCATTTGAAGCTTTCCTTAAAAGTTTCTTTGTTAAAAAAATTATAACAAAAACATATTACACTACAAAAATCTATTTTTAAAAAATATATAACATACGGGCCTTAAACTCTACCTTAATCGATTTTCTTTTTTTATCCATGTACTCTTGCATGGCCGTTACCAGTACATCAATGGGACATATCATCTGATCATTCTTATCAAGAATAGTTTCGATATAAAGAGGTCAAACCCTTTGTCAAATCACAAACTCTGATATTATTGTTGGCTCAATGAGAAGAGTTTAGGGGATTGAACCAAAAGAAACCGCACAAATGAGACACTCACATCTTATCCCAAAATCATAAGTTATTGAATGATAGATACCATGCTTTTTTATCTCACAAATGGTCAACACACACTTTTTTTATCTCATGTGAGACTTCTAACCGGCCACGTGCTTGTCAAATACAAACAACACATTAAACCTCTTTTAAACAACAAATAATTGATAAACTAATTGATAACATGTGAGTTTATAGTTGATAGCGGATAAATAAATACAACAAGAGAAGCAAGTAGAACAATGGCTACAACTGCAACTTGGTCTTCCTTCTATACTCTAAATCTTTCACCATTTTTTTTTTTGGGTAGATATATAGATAGATGGAAATAGTCATTAAAAACTCATCACACACAAAAATGAATAACTTGGGGCTCGAACCTCGGTTACGATGTTTGGCTTAACAATTTTAATATTTTTACTAGTTGAACTATGACCTGTGGACTTCCACCATTTTTGAAGAAGCAAAATTCAAGATTATAAAATGGCTAAAAGGTAATGAGACAACTGAGGAGAAGCTGCATTTTGTTGCTTTGAATTATATTAGTCTATTTTAATTATAAAAAAATTATACGTATCAAATATCAATACACATCGTGGATAATCGTAGATACATACTCTACAAGTATCATAATTATCTTTTAAAATATATTCTACTAGATACATATATTTGATACTTCAAAGAAAGTCACAGATACATATTTGAATGTGTGTCTAGGATGTTCTTTTTCTACATTACCCCTTGATGAATTGGTGGTAACTTTTCTTCATCTTTAGTCTTGCAATCGATTACCATTTTAGTCTCAAGAATGTCAAACTTTTCCGTCTCCTACATTCAACATGCAATATATATTTCATTCATTCCATAATCGAATTATACTTGTCATTAGGGTGAATTACACCCAATTCATCAAGGGGTAATGTTGGCGCACCGATAGATTTTTTCTTGTAATCAGTTACCATTTTCATCTCAAGAACATCAAACTTCTTCTTCACCTTCATTCAACATGTGATTTTCATCTCCTTCGTTTCAGAATTGAATCATATTTTTCATTAGGGATAAATTATCTCTGATTCATTAAGGGGTAATATAGGTCTCACCGTCTATGATACATGTGAGAAATTAGTGGAGATGTACACCGATGATGGTAATGAGAGAAAAGAGTTAACCGTCATTAGGTAAAACTTGTTGAGTTCTTTTAATAATGTTTGTGTTGATATTCTAACGTGGAGATTAAAATATATCATAATTTATAATTAGGCAAAAATTCTATAATGTGTTTTGATTGCAATTTTTTTTTAAACTGTAATCATTATAATTATATATTATTGAAGAATCATCGATGGGTCTTCTTTACAAATAATATGGAGTACATTATTTTTATTTAAAAAATTTGTTAATGTATTTGGGCCATATCATATGTCGAATTTTTTTTGAAGGAATATCATATGTCGAATTTAAAAAAATTCACATATTTATGTATCTATATCGTATCACACCCACATTCATACTATGTATCCGTAACAAAAAGACCCTTATTCGTCTGGTCCAAAACGTCCAAAAAAATTATTAAACGGGTATCAGTCATAACAGTTAAACAAAGGTTTAAACTATCACTATAAGTATGTAGATCTTTTTGTAAAAGTTGATGCTCAGTCCACCATAGAGAATGTGATCAGAACCTGTGACAAGAATGGTTATGTACCATTGACATAATGTCCCCAATAGGAGTAATGATACAGTCTCTTAAGGGATAAGAAGAATGCTCTTAAACATTTAAAATATTAACAATCATCATAAATGTATAATAGAGGAATTTGATAGTGGGTAGTGGGTACCCTTTAATACTATTGCCAGAGAATGAAACAAAATATAATATGTTATATTGTTTTGCTTTACAGATAAAGGACCCGAACTCTTTTTTCATTTATATATCATCTCCGTTTAATTTCTTTCAATACTATTTTTTCTCATAATAAAATTTGTTTCAGGCCTCTTGACATGTTGGACCGGTCTTATTAATCATGTTATAAATACCGGTTGTGATACAATTCACATCTTGATACGATGATATTTAAGAAAAATGCAAACAAATGCAGCTGATACAGCCACAACTACAGTTACAATGTCATTACAAGACCTTCAAAATCATTAATACTATCATGCCTGATACTAACTAGTTAGTGACTAATGTAAGTTAACACGTTAGAGTTTTACGCAGCGGGAGCATAGTCATAACCACCGTCATCGTCATCATCGCCTTCCTTATATGAGTCTCGATCTCCATTGCGATAATCTTCTTCAATGCAAGATACACTTGTATAACCAAACCAATCAACCTCACCTTCACCACATGCATGCTGCTTGCAGTTTAGAGAAATGACCATGGAAATGGATGCCATTTTAGTTATATGATATGCTAATGTAATTGTGTGAGTTGTGTTTATTTGAGTTACCATTGGAGAATTTGTGTGTTATATATATAACAAGAAAAGTTGTTGGAGTTGTTCTAACACAAGCAAACCACACAAGAAGTGTGTATGTTTACTTAAGGTGTGAGCATGGCTACGTGCCTGCATGTGTAATGGGATCTTGTGCAGACACATTGGCAATTGTCTTTACAATTCAGCATACACGTTGGTAAAGGCAGCAAAGAATCAAGAATAACAAAATAGAATGTTTGAGTGGATGCACAATGGTTGGGAACATATAAAGTGTTGGATGTAGTAGATAGAGGAACAAGTTGATCGATACATTCAGCTAAGAATTTTTATTGGTGTTAGTTAATGACCTTTTTCGAAATAATGTCATTTGATGATTCTCTTGAATCTTGATCATATTTAATTTTGAAAACAAAGTGTTTCGTTGGGATAGTACAACTTAATCAAACATTATATCCGTGGGATGCTTTTGTTGAGTATTTTCTTTATAGTATTTTGATTCCTTCATTTTAAAGGTACGTGACCCTTCCTGCTTGTGCTATAGCTTTTCGAATTTCCCAAGGGACATAAACTCTCAAACACGTGATAACATATAAGCTTATTAGCAATAATAATAGCTATAATAGATAATCTAACTGGCTAAATTTGTATTGTTTAGTAAATTTAACAGTTAAATTAGCAGGAAAAAAAAAAGGAAATGACATAAAAATATAGGGTTTTGTTAACCAGTGCCCTCAGAGCAATGATTAAGGAATCTTCAAATAAAAAAAAATTATCTTGAAAATATAAGATGTTACTTTTGATGAAGCAATGCTGGTTAGCATTCTTCAAAAAGATATTATAAGTTAATTTTTTTTTCCATAACGATACAAATGATAAATTGAGAAAAAAAATAATGACCTAGTTATATAATTATCAAATAATTTAATTCACTACCTCTCCCCACTCTCCGATAAAGGAAAAATTGTCTTTTTTTTTCTTACAAGGAAAAATTGTTTTTGTTTCCTCCATAAGCTCCAATGAATATATAATTCTATTTGAAGCATGTCAAAAATTAAAAGTAAAAACCTCTCATAAGATTCAAACTTTAATTTGTCGTGGAATTTTAAGCCCTTCCACTAGACCCACCTCTGTTGGTGTATTTTCATTTTTTATCATTTAAAAAAAGACACAACAAAAGTTGGAGAAAAATAATGCGTTAGAAAGTTTACCATAAATGAGTGTGTGAATAAATAAATCCAAAGGTTAGAATAACTTATACACCATATGCTACATGCCTCATTTGCTGGCCTTTAAAAACAATTTAATTTCAAATAAAAACTAAATGTTGTAAAACCTGGTCAAAGATCATTGAAATAAATTGAGTTTGAAAATTATGCTAATTATGTACTTGAAGCATTAAGGGAAAAAAAATCAAATGAATAATTTCAAAACTCTGTATACTTAAGCGATGCAGAAATGCAGATTACTTTATGGATCAAAATATATATATTTGGAAGTAATTTCAGTTAAGATTTAATTGTACCAGATTTCAAGATTATATCAGAAACAATCAGCTAAACATATCCACAGATGAAAATTGCTAATTTATGAACACTATATTTTGCATGTCCAATCCCTTGTCACGGTTAAAGGTAAGTTTATGCTGAAAATACAACTTTATTTACGTCACTGCAGCATTAAGTTTTGAACAGGTGAAAGCTTCAGGCATACATACATGCAAAAGCAACCAACCAAGGACAGTAAAATATATAAATCCACTACATAACAGCCGTCAGATTAGCTTCAACAAAATAGATCCAACTACGTACACAGCCATCAAATTTGTTTTCTCATTTCTTCCCACGCAGTTTGGCACCAAGAGCTCTCTCCAACTTGCCAATTATCTGCTGATTTGGAATGGCTTTCCCAGACTCATACTCCTGGATCACTTGAGGCTTCTCATTGATAATCTGCAATCAAACATGCTCGTTCTTAATATCAAAACTTCCAATAAGGAAATTAATTAAGACATAAAACATATGTGGTGGGTGAAGTCAGCAGCAATACTTGAGCAAGTTGTGCCTGAGTAAGCTTCTTGTCCATCCTGGCTTGCATTATAGCTTTCTTGAGTTCAGTTGGGACTCGATCATCTGCGCACACAAGTCCAGTTACTAGGTATAAGCATTCAAGTAGAAAGAGGTATGAATCATATATAAAAGGGAGTTGATGTTCCACTGAAAATTCTAGTCAAGATAGAGAAAATGGATCAAAACCTAAAACTGGTATAACAGCAGTGCTAGCATGCTACACTGCTCCGTTAAACAAAGCCCCTCTCTCTGTAAATACAAAAGTTTGAATTGCTGAACACTACACATTTCTATCGTGTCATTCGTCAAACAGAAATAAAGCACAAGCAACAGATTCTACATTGTAAACTGAGATGCATTTTTATAATTGCTGAGGTTAGAGGTGTCAATAGAGCCCCAAATTTCAAAGCCCACTTAAAAAAGCCCCCACCACGCCCACTAAATTAAAGCCCCCTAATTGAACAAGATTATTTGGGGCCAAGCCCACCATAAAATTAACTTATTTGTGGGCCTAAAAAAGCCCCATATTAATTATTTCAAAAAAATAATAAAAAAAATTCGGTAAAAAAAAGTTCTTTTTAGGTAAAAAAAAAGTTTTTTTCAGTAAAAAAATATTCAGGTAAAAAAAAATTCGGTAAAAACCAAACTTAAAAAAAAAAATGTTTATAGAAATTTTGGGGCTTGGGGGCTTTTGATTTTTTTTATTTGTGTGGGCTTGCATGAATGTGGGTCTTTTGATCTTGTGAATTTTTAAGCCCCCTTACTGTGTGGGCTGGGGCCAAAACTTCAAGGCCCCATGATATTGACACCTCTAGCTGAGGTAGACCACACTACTACCTCTTCATAATTTATAATAGAATATCAAGCAACAAGATAGGATATCAATTTGTAGAAAAATATTTGATTAGGATGGGGATTACTGTTATAGAGCTCTAAATCAGATCTGAATCAGTCTTGAGAGCTCTGATCTCTGAATCAGTGTTGTTAAAGGGAATACATGAGGAATGGCGTTGCAAATTTTGACAGCCTCCGGCAATTTGAGAAGGAATGCCCACCATGGCGGCACTATAGGCCGCCATGGCGTGTTTATATGGCAGAGTTTTGGCCTTCTTGCCAACACTGCTCTTAATCTAGACTCATGTCCACCAATTATCAAAGGGGGCATTGGACTACACTAGAACACAGTACAGTCGCATATTCTCATGTCCAAACTATGAAGACATCTTTGGCATTGTGATAAAAAGAATTATTGTAAACATCAATAATATTAATATAACAAATATCTGAGATATGAAATCAAACAACAAAAAGAAGTACATATGTCCACAGTAATCCCAAGCCAAATAAAGAATATGAATTTTCTCAGTAATTATGTAATAATTGCAGATGACAATACCATGAACTATCAAATGATATTCCAAAATTTAGCAAAGTAAATCCAGGCTAATAAAAGAATATTGTAAAAAAAAAAAAAAAAAAAAATATTATATCTA
>Ga0228711_1003495_pt1 | contig 24410 bp, 15 predicted proteins | sample MedpolnodulmetaG_2_FD_177996 | JGI IMG/M metagenome (GOLD analysis project Ga0228711, IMG submission 177996) | Root nodule microbial communities from Medicago polymorpha collected in Santa Monica, California, United States - brown nodules | ecosystem: Host-associated > Plants > Roots > Nodule... | reverse complement strand
TAATTTTAAAGATAAGAAAATAAAAATTTTGTTTGATAATTCAATGTTATTTGTTTTGCACTCATGTTCACATGCGAAATCTATATATAAGGGATGAAGAATGATAGCACTGTAATTTTGCAATTCAAAAGTGAAGGGAAGCGTTATTCTTCCACAATTTTATTTCATTAATAGTTATTAGACGAGAGTGGAAACTTAAAGCAACATATCAAAGTATAATCCTGAACCTAACTAGTTGCATGCATATGCTAGAGAAAAATTATTTACATAGTAACTCTCATAGATGTTTTTGTTTTGCACTCTTGTATTCCCATGGGAAATGTATAAGTAAGAGATGAAAAAGAATTTGCCTTGTAATATCCTAACTCAAGAGAAGATGAGGGTTATTCTTCAGCAATTTTATTTGATTCCATGTAATCTAATTCTTTTTCTTTTGTTGATAGGAGATGGCATCTAATTCTAGTTGAACATATTTTCCACACCACCAATGCTGTATCCTGAATTTGTCCCGAAGCTTTACCTGCCCTTTTCATGAAGGAAGGTCAAATTTTCAACTCTGGGACTTTCTGGAAAAGAACAGCAGGTTGTGGGTATAATTTTCAGCTCGTGAAAATGTCGCACTCTTTTCTCTCGCAAGCTTTAGCATTTTCCTTTCCACACACCACTTATCTTTGTTTTATATTCTGATGCGCCTAGTATCATGTGAATTTAAAAGAGAGCGGATTATATCGGAAATAAAAAGAGAGCGGATTCACCACAGATTTAATACAGATGAAACATTAGGCACACATACCAAACTTGTAGTAGGTTCATTGACTATATATAATAAGAAAGCACACACAAGTTTATTAAATCTTCTATGGGTTCATATTGAACACAAGATCATTAGATCTCCTTGGTTCTTACTTACTAGACACAACATAACTAGACAAATTAAAATAAATTAAAACTAAGATTCACTTAATTACAGCAAACTTTGGCCCTCGGACATTATACTCTAGGATTCTTCACAAAATAAAATGGAATGGAAAATTTAAACTTTTGATCTCCTCCAATTCTATTACCATTCCCATTCCCATTTATTTCATGGTTGTCGATTAACTCTAATCTCTTATTTTCCCGAAGGCCATGATTCGGCACTCTTGGTGGAACATTAGGATTTCTTACCGTCATATGTGACTGTGCTCTTGATTGTTGGTGAGAAGGGGATGGTTGAGATTGATTTATTTTATTTATCGTGTGAGTGGTTACATCTTGCACGAATTTTGTTGATTTGCCTACTTTTGTGCTCGTGGAGTTTGACAACTGCAAGCCATCCATGTTTGTTGGTAAAATATTTTTGTGTATGTCGTCTTTATGCTTGATCTCGCTTGACTGTCCTTGACCTTCGATCGCACAGTGAGGGCATGCAGTGAGCTTCCAATTCCCGCTTCTACAAACTTGTTCAAACATGTAAAATAATGCGGCAGAAGGGTGTCGATCAGGACCTTTAACGGTATAATTCATACTACCATTAGACACATTAAAATTAACCACCATAGAAAGACCGATATCTATTTTATTTTGAGTGAACATATTTCCACGACTAATAGCATAATAGTGTGCCACAGTTGTTTCATATAGGTGTTTTGCCTCTTTACTTCTTTTCTTTCCCTCCACAACAATAAGGCCACCTTTGCCTCCTCTACCATAACAAAAAACCCAAGTCATAATACAACCATGGGAATTAAAGGTCTCTTTGAATTTGAAGGTCGTAACATCTTGAAAGCTTTTGTCGCCCTTGTAGCTGAAATGAATAAAATCGGATTGAACTCTTTTTATCCACAAATGGATACCACCACCGAAACATATATCATCTTCAAGTTCTAGAAATACCTCATTGATTTTGTCGTGCTCGTCAACATATTTCTCGAGGTAGAGTGTGCAAGTTGAATCACATATGGTGTATGACATAGTCCATCCCTGGCTGTATCCTCCATCATCGTCACTCTCATCATCTTCTTTTACCATGTCGATGGTAGCATTATTTTCAAGTGTTAAATTATACTCTTCACCACCAAGACTGTTTCCCATGTGATTAACACACTTACACACACAATACTACTAGAAAGGGTCTTAAGGTTTTGTACTTCATTTGGGAAATTTATAAACATGCAAAATAAGGAATATTTGCTTATATAATTAATAAATTGGAATTGAGAGGGAAGCGTAATTCTTCAGCAGCTTATTTAATTAGCCAGCATCTAATTCTCTATCCTATACATTTCCAGATTCCTTTAATATGTCTCTTCATTTGGTCCGCGAATGATCAGTAGCTCAATGATTTGGGTTTAGAAATCAAAGGAGTTAATCTTTTTTAAACGATCAAAATTAGTAATCAGTTGTTAAGGACCTACGGTTATTATTTTTTTCATTCATCTAAGTTTGTTCCTAGAAACTACAACTTTTTCAACCGTTAACTCAAACCAATTAAACTAGTCTAAGATTTACACCGCATTAGAACAAACTAAAGCTAAAAGGTAAATAGGAATAAAGAGATCGAAAAATCGTCTCAGAGAATGAACCAATATGTGACCCAAGTTAACAAGGAATTCAGCAAAAGAGTTAGTCTTCCGATAAATAAGCTTTAACTAGACATTCCAATCTGAAAAAAAAAATTGAGAAAAATAAATCAAACTTAGAGAAAAAGAACTAGAAGTACCACAAACTAAAAACCAAACGTTAATTTATTTGATGTCATTTTAAATACTACAATTGAGAAAAATATAATTTTAGACTTTCCCTTTGTTAAAACCCATCCCCTCCTTCCTCTCTTCTTAACTTCCTTTCCATCCATTCCATTAAAAAACCTCCCCTATCCTTTATTGAGCCAAACCAAAAGATATTTAAGTACTTGGTAAACAAATTACAGTTATTATTGCCTTTAATCACACCTTGATTGTTAATAATACATCCTCCTATTTGCATATGCAATTGCGGATCATTTCCTTCTTCATATTCATTCTCAGTCGGTCTCAGTCTCAGGTTCAATCTCAACCAGTTGTCTGTCCTTACAAAAGTGCTGCCTTCTTTGAGTTACAACACCACCATCAGGGCATGCCTTCCACTTCCAAATTCTTGTTCACCGACGACAATAAAAATTTTGTACCGATTAATTGTATAACCCAAAAAAATGTTAATTATTAGCTAGGGCCGTTTGATTGCGTTTTTATTTTCCTTTTAGTTTTAGTCTTTTAATATTATTTTATAAATCAACTTTTACAAACTTTTACTCAAGAAAAAAAAATGGTAAAAATTCTATTTGGCAATCATAATATTATAAACTAATTTTAAAGATAAGAAAATAAAAATTTTGTTTGATAATTCAATGTTATTTGTTTTGCACTCATGTTCACATGCGAAATCTATATATAAGGGATGAAGAATGATAGCACTGTAATTTTGCAACTCAAAAGTGAAGGGAAGCGTTATTCTTCCACAATTTTATTTCATTAATAGTTATTAGACGAGAGTGGAAATTTAAAGCAACATATCAAAGTATAATCCTGAACCTAACTAGTTGCATGCATATGCTAGAGAAAAATTATTTACATAGTAACTCTCATATATGTTTTTGTTTTGCACTCTTGTATTCCCATGGGAAATGTATAAGTAAGTGATGAAGAAGAATGCTGCTCCTGTCCCATACACATCCAAACCTTGTGGTTAGAAATGTAAGCACTATGGAGGGTGGTGTGATGGGAGACAGAGGTCCTCCGCAGCATCTTTTCACCAGATTCATCCGGCGAGCGGCCATGAGCCAATGGATTTGGTGGTTTTGGAGGTTACTAAGTGCAGATCCGGTCGTTCCGATGGCTATAGCGGTGGAAGAAAGCGGTGGCGCTGTACTTTCAGATCTATCTTTTTGAGTTTATCTTTGGGTTCAGTTTCGTTTTCTTACTTATCTACGGCTGACCCTTTCACGAGATGGTGATGTGGTGGTGGTTTGGGGTCGTGGTGGTGATGGTGGATTGCAGGTGATGATTTTGTTTCTTTTTGGTTACGCCGTGTTGTTGTTTTGTTCCATTTTGGGTGATGTAGAGCTGCCATATTTTGTCCACCATTGTTTTCTCCTTTGTCTTCTACTGTTCCTGCTTCCTTCTTCATTGTTCTAGCCACGTTCCTTTATCAGCCACATATTAGTTGACATACTCATATACTAATATGTCTTATGTGTGTGTATGGTTGGTTTATCGGCGAGGTTAAGGATGGTGGTGTTGATTCTTACCTGAGGGCTCTTGTTGCTTTTTCGCTTGGTTGTTGTTTACACCGGCGACAGGCGCATTCTTCTTGTCACTGGCGGATGCCTTTTTACAATCTGGGTTGTGTTTCCGTTTCATACCGGCGTTGCTGCCGTGTTTTGTTGTTGGTTTCGTCTTCCTCTAGATATGTGATTGTGTTGCTGCCTGTTTCTTGGTGAGGTGGTTTGGCGGCGTTGTTCTGTCTCTATTAATGGTCTGTGGGTATATTCATTGTGGCTATTTCTTTGAAATGTTATGACGATGTTGCTGCTTTCCTTGGATACTTTCAGCTTCGCTGTCTTGCTCTTGGGCTTGTTGGATCTGTGACCGTTTTAGTTTTAGTAGCGATGATGGTGATGCAGGGAAGGTTGTGGTGATGCGCGGTGTTGCTGTGGAGGCGGCGGCGGTGGTGTTGTGTAGTGGTGGTGATTTGGTAAGAAGGGGTGGTGGGTGTTGCTTAGGTAAGGAGGTGGGTGTTTTCTTTGGTGTTTGTTGCGGGTGATTCCTTTTGGAGGCCGTCTCTGGTATTCGAGTCCATATTCATTGTCGCTATCTCTTGTTTTGAGGTTTGGGTTGTTAAGGTGTTTAAGGTGTTTTGAGTATGTGTGTCCTTTGAGCTGAGCATTGTTCCGTTTTGATTGAGGTTTACACCACCACAAATCTTGTCGTCAGTCTTACTTATTGTGTGATGGATTTTGGTGGCGTCTAACTGCTTTTTGTTTGGCTGACTACGGCGTTTCTCTGGTGAACTGGGGGTAAGGGGTGCCCGTCTGGTTTGGTCCTGAAGTCTGGTGGGCCGGTCGCTTTTGATTCGAGATCGGGAGTCAGTTCTTTGGTTCAAGTTTAGTTTTGGGCTTTATTGGTGTTCTTTCGGTGGTCCGGAGGTTAAAGGTGGTGGAAGCTGATTGATCTTTAGAATAGTGGCTCAGCTTAGGCGTTGACATAGGGGTGTTTCATTTAGAGGGGTTATTTTGGGATGTTTAGTTGCGATGGGTGGTTATGGTTATCGTTTTTCAGTAGTCGTTTCGTAAAAGAGTCTTTTTTTAGGTGGTGATGTTTATTTTGGTGTGTGGTGCCCTCATGGGTGTTATAGGTAGGGTTAGGCTGGGTGTTGTGTGTAGGGGTGTTTTTTATGGTGTTTATTTTCGGGTGTTCCGCCTATATACGGCGCCGTTAGTTTGTATTCTCTGATTCACTGATCCTTGTTCGTCTTGAGCAGGGATCTGGTTGTTAAATAATATTTGTTGTTTCAAAAAAAAAAAGATGACGAAGAATTGCCTTGTAATTTCCTTACTCAAAAGAGAAGATAAGTGTTATTCTTCTGCAGTTTTATTTGATTCCATGTAATCTAATTCTTTTTCTTTTTTTGATAGGAGATGGCGTCTAATTCTAGTTGACCATATTTTCCACACCAGCAATATTGCTATATCTTGCAAGAGTTTTTTCCTGAATTTTTTCCGAAGCTTTACCTGCCCTTTTCTTGAAATAAGGTCAAATTTTCAACTCTGGGACTTACTGGAAAAAAAAAAACAGCAAGTAGTGGGTATAATTTTCACCTCGTGGAATTGTTGCACTGTGTTTTCTCGCAAGCTTTAGCATTTTCCTTTCCACACACCACTTATCTTTATTTTATATTCTGATGCGCCTAGTATCATGTGAATGTAAAAGAGAGCGGATCATATCGGAAAAAAAAGAGAGCGGATTCACCACAGATTTAATACAGATGAAACACTAGGCACACATACCAAATTTGTAGTAGGTAATTCATTGACTATATATAGTAAGAGAGCACACACAAGTTTATTACATCGTTTATAGGTTCATATTGAACACATGATCATTAGATCTCCTAGGTTTTTACTTATTAGACACAACATAGCTAGAGATATCCTAAGGTTCACTTACATCAAGCTTTGTCTCCCAATAATTCTAATTTAGGAATTTATTCACAATTTTAAAAGGAATAGAAAATTTAAACTTTTGATCCCCTCCAATTCTATTACCATTCCCATTCCCGTTGATGTCTTTATTGTCAATCAACTCTAATCTCTTATTTTCCCGAAGACCATGATTCGGCACTCTTGGTGGAATATTCGGATTTCTTACGGTCATATGTGATTGTGCTCTTGATTGATGTTTAAAAGCGGATGATTGAGATTGATTTGTTGAATTTACCTTGCGAGTGGTTACATATTGCACGAATTGTGTTAATTTGCATGATTTTGCGTTTGTGGTGTTTGAGGACCGCAAGCCATCCATGTTTGTTGGTAAAATATTTTTGTGTATGTCATCTTTATGCTTGATCTCGCTTGACTGTCCTTGAGCTGCGATCGCACAGTGAGAGCATGCAGTGAGCTTCCAATTCCCACTTCTACAAACTTGTTCAAACATGTAAAATAATGCGGCAGAAGGGTGTTGATCAGGACCTTTAACTGTACAATTTATACTACCATTAGACACATTAAAATTAACAACCATAGAAAGACCGATATCTATTTTATTTTGAGTGAACATATTTCCTTGACTAATAGCATAATAGTGTGCCACAGTTGTTGTATGGAGGTATTTATCCTCTTTACTTCTTTTCTTCCCCTCCACAACAATAAGGCCCCCTTTGCCTGCCCTACCATAACAAAAAACCCAAGTCATAATGCAACCATGGGAATTAAAGTTCTCTTTGAATTTGAAGGTTGTAACAACTTGAAATCTTTGGTCGCCCTTGTAGCTGAAGTGAAGAAAATCGGATTGAACTCTTTTTATCCACAATTGGATACCACCACCGAAACATATATCGTCTTCAAGTTCTAGACATACCTCGCTGGTTTTGCCATGTTCATCAACATATTTATCGAGGTCGAGTGTACAAGTTGAATCACCCGTGGTGTATGACGTAGTCCATCCCTTGTTGTATCCTCCATCATTGTCACTCTCATCATTATTTTCAAGTGTTACATTATACTCTTCACCACCAAGACTGTTTCCCATGTGATTAAGACACTCACACACACACACACAATACTACTAGAAAGGGTCTTAATGTTTTGTACTTCATTTGGGAAATTTATAAACATGCCAAATATGGAATCTTTGCCTATATAATTCATAAATTGGAATTGAGAGGCAAGCGTTAGTCTTCAGCAGCTTATTTAATTAGATAGCATCTAATTCTCTATCCTATACATTTCCATATACCTTTAATATGTCTCTTCTGATGGTCCACTAATGATCAGTAGCTCAATGATTTGGGTTGAGAAATCAAAGGAGTTAATCTTTTTTAAACGATCAAAGTTAATAATTAGTTGTTAAGGACTTAAGATTGTTATTTTTCTCATTCGTCTAAGTATGAACCTGGAAACTACAACTTTTTTAACTGTTAACTTAAACTAATGAAACTAATCTAGGGATTCACACCGCATTACATCATATTGAAGTATTAGAGGTAACAATGAATAAAGAGATTGAAGAATCGCCTAAGAAAAAGAACCATGGTGACCCACCCAAGTTGGCAAAGAAATCAGCACAAGAGTTAGTCTCAATCTGGAAGATGGATATATAAGACGGATAATGTTGAATAAGATGGACCTGCAGAGCCGCATTGTGAGTTGAAGTGCACCAAACAATCTAAATAAAAACATGAGAATCACATTTTACGAGAATAGAAGTATTATCCTGATCACGTGCGAGCTTAAGACCCAAGAAAAAACCCAAAATCTCGACAAAAATAGCAGTAGAGGTTTGGATATTACTGTGAAATCCTTTGATGAATTTCTCAAACAGATCATAGGTTAAACCATCGCAGCCCAAGGAGGTAAGTATTCACTTGAGAATGATGAACAACAATTTATTTGTGGGCTAAAATGAAATAAAAAAAATAATGTTTTCATTTTCTTAAATCATACTACTTAATAAAGAATGGAGATGTAACCTATTATTGGCAGATAAGTGATCAAGAAGGGAGGATTAGATCTTAGAATAAAATATATGATCTCAATTTTTTTTGGAAAGAATATGATCTTAATTTGAAGAAAGGATAATCTATAGATTTATTTGGATCATTGTCACGTTTAAAAGATCAAATATCTGATTCCATACGATTAGGTAAAAAATGCATAAAAGAATAGGATCAAATTCTGTTTCTTGGTCACAAGATAATAGACTAAGGCATGTTTGGATAAACAAGTTATTTGCAGCTTATAACAGAAATCTTATCTTATGAAAAATGCCATAAGTTGTTTTCATAAGTTCTCCCAAGCATTCTCACAAAACTTATGTTAACCGATAAACTTAAGTAAATCAATTAAAATAGATAGATCAAGTTAAGTTTTTATCTTTTTATTTTTAAAAAAACTAGAATTAGGCAAGTCATTAAATAGTGGTGAATATGATTTTACTGGATTGAAGATTGGTCATAACCTGTGAAGCCCCGATACTCAAAAAATGGTGAAGAATCGTGTTTGACACGTATCTGATACCGATACGTGTATTGGTGAAGTATCGGCCAATTAATATTTATTATTTTTTGAAAAAAAAATAACTGATACGTATCCAATACGGCTAACTTATACCCTGATATGGCTAACTTATACTCCGACACCGATACTTCTGTCTTACATATTTCCTTTTAAAAAAAAAGATCAAGAAATAAAAATACATAAAGACTCGCCGTGCTATCCAAAACATTTGTCTCTTCTAATAACCCCAAAAAAATAGAACCACTGAGCGATAAATATCCCCTCTTCCAACCATTGCCTCCATCAACACCTCCGATGAGTTCTACTTTGTTTCTCTTCTCTCTAATGTTATGTTTCTTTTGTTCTTCTCCCTTTAATATCTTATTGTCTTCTTCAGTTTTTCTTTCTAATTGGGAAAAAATTATTTGTTTTCAATCTCAATTAGTGTTAATATTAAGTAGTCAACATTAAAACATGGTATTCTTTTTTGATAGTACTAATGATGTTCTCTTTTGATAGTACTAATTGTCACTTGTTTTGATTATTTTCATTAATGTGAATGTTTGTTTATTATCATTGTTAGTTATGTTTATGTTTATACATTGTGGACTTATATTATTAGTTTTAAATTTAATTATTTAATAACGTATCGATGCCGTATCGTATCAGGAGTTTTGAAAATATCTCGTATCGCCGTATCGGTATCGTATCCGTATCGTGTCAGGTATCGGGGCTTCATAGGTCATAACGCAAGTTTTGTACGAAAAACCATTTTTAGCGCAAAAATAGTGGTGTCGCATGGCTCTCAATAGTGTAATGGGTGAAAAGCATTTTAATTTTTGGTGAACCTTTGATATTTGATGGCATCCGATTATCAACCAACATCCCTGGTTACACACAACTGGCTCACATGAAGGTGAGCGATCTTATTGACCAATCCACCAAGGCATGGAAGACACCTCTAAATTCTCAGCTATTTGATCAACATGTTACTCAATTGATTCTTGAAAGCTCTCTTCATCCCCCAGTAACGACGGAGAAATTGTTTGGAATGTTGCGAAGAAAACTTACTATTCAGTGTGCAATGCTTACTACCTCTGTGGATAGTATTATTGATAAACTTACCCCCATTTACTCAAACATATCCGATGAAGTTGAGGAAAAGCATCGTTCAACGTCTCATTTCCAATCAACAAACCAAGAAGGGGTCAAGGTCAAGGAAGAAGAAATTCCAAGAGAAACCACTCTCCATATTTTTGAACCAAAAGCTTGTACCAAATTGATCCCTTTTCATTTAAGCACCTCCATCTCCTTTTAATCAGCAGAGATAAATTGAAAATCTCAAGATTCTTTATACCTAGACCACTATCAACTTTTTGCAACAATTTAACGTATACATCGAAACTACTGTAACAGAGATAAAATGGAGAGGATCAACTCGTAAAAGCTTCATACACGACTAAAACACACTGCAAGATATTGCTCACACCCACACAAATAATGCACGTAAAAAATGCGGCACACATACTTAATAGGCAGTGGATTCATTAATTATATGGTAAGAAAGCACACACAAGTTTATTTGTTCTTCTTTAGATTCATATTGATCACAAGATCATTGGATCTCCTATAGCTTTTTAATTAGGCTTAAATGCACTTCTCATCCCCTATGTTTTAAAAAGTTGCGATTTTGGTCTCCTTTAAAAAAAAAGGATATTTTGACCCCATAACTTTTAGATCTCTTTTGATTAGCTGATTTTATGCCAATTTCTCAGTCTTTGATGGTGTAAACTGACATGGGGATAGAAGTATGCTGATGAGAGGAGTCCAAACTTGCATGGTGTCCAAACTGACATGATAAGTGGAGTCCAAACTGATAAGTGGGTCCTTCTTTAGGGGGGCCAAAAGTTACATCATGCTAGTTTGAACTCCACTTATAGCATCCCTCTATCTCCATGCCAGTTTACACCATCAGAGACTGAGAAATTGCCATAATCTCCATCAAAATCAGCTAATCAAAAGAGGGCCAAAAGTTAGGGAGTCAAAATATCCATTTTTTTTAAAGGGTCCAAAATTGCAACTTTTTGAAACATAGAGGGTGAAAAGTGTATTTAAGCCTTTTAATTATTAGAAACAACATAACTATGGATCCCCTAAGATTCACTTACCTCAAGCTTAATTTGTTTCATATAGGTGTTTAGCCTCTTTACTTCTTTTCTTCCCCTCCACAACAATAAGGCCTCCTTTGCCTGCCCTACCATAACAAAAAACCCAAGTCATAATACAACCATGGGCATTAAATGTCTCGTTGAATTTGAAGGACATAACAGCTTGAAAGCTTCGGTCACACTTGTAACGGAAGTGAAGAAAATCAGTTTGAACTCTTCTTATCCATAGACGGATACCGCCACCAAAAATTATCTCGTCTTCAAGTTCAAGAAATACTTCTACTATTTTGTCTCGTTCGTCAGCGGATTTCTTGAGGTAGAGAAAAAACATTAAGAAAAATACCAAACTTAGAGAAAAAGAACATGGAGAACCGCCAACTAAAAACCGAACGTTATTTTATTTGATGTCATTTTAAATACTACAATTGAGAAGAATATAATTTTAGACTTTCCTTTTGTTAAAATCCATCCCCTCCTTCCTGTGTTCTTAACTTCCTTTCCATCCATTCCATTAAAATACCTTCTCTCCCCTTCGTTGAGACAAACCGGAAGATATTTAAGTACTTGATAAACACATTACCATTATTATTGCCATTAATCACACCTTGATTGTTAACAATAGATCCTCCAATTTGCATATGCAATTGAGGATCGTTTCTTTCTACATCATCATTCTCAGTCTCGGTCTCAGGTTCAATCTCAACCAATTGTCTGTTCTCATAATAGTGCTGCCTTCTTTGAGTTACAGCACCACTATCAGGGCATGCCTTCCACTTCCAAATCCTTGTTCTAGATACTTGTTGAAACATTTGAAGCAATGTCATAGAAGGGTGTTCATAAGGACCCTTCATTGAAACATCCAAACCATTATTGTTTAACACAGTAATAACTACTTCTGTTGAAAGCCTGATATCAATTTTTTTTTAGAAAAACACTTTCTCTACTAGTCGCATAATAGTGTGCTACTCTCACTGCACCAGACTTTTCAACTCCTCTCTTTCTCTTCTGCTCCACCAAAATAAGGTTCTCTTCATTTTCATATCCATGGTATATAACATTCGTTTTTGTAACCCCTCCCCAATGATTCTTAGTCTCCTTAAAAAATCTTGTTCCGTTAGATTTTTCAGAGTCCTGGATTTCAATTTGATTAATAAGACGATCCATTTGAAATATTTGATTTTTGTTTTTAGCTCTGTCCAAAACAAATGTAATTAATTTTGGTGCTGCGAAACGGAACTTTAAGAGCTTGATGTCACCATATTCGTCATATATTATATTTAATGAGAGTTGAACGAATGTTTTACCTGCGTGGTATGACACAAGCCAATACTCACATGCTGCTTCATGTTCATGACCATAAAAATTCTGGTACCGTTCCATTTCTCTACTTATATGCATAGTAGCATTGGTTCCCACATCTATGTTCTGGCTATTTCCCATTGAATATGTAAATGTTTTCACAACAACGTTAACTTAATTTTTATTTTTTTGTCGTAAATTTAATTTGCACAATCATGCAAATAATTCAATGATCAATGATATTTCGACACTCACAATTTCTCAACATTCATTCTACACTTAAATTCATCTCTATGATCTCTCTTCTCATCACATTCCCAAAATATTACATCTATCACCCCATCTCTAGTCTCATGAAATATTTTCCTAATGCAATAGACAACTCCACAACCTGAAATTATAATAGGTTACATACCTTGACTAGACCATAAGAGAGGATACTTGAATTCCAATTAGCATGGAGCATTACATATAAAGGAAAATATTATGCCATTTATATGAATTCAATGGAAGGTGACATATATATAGATCAATGGATAATTCTATAGGTGCCAACTCTGCTCCTCTCAGGTTTGGACTGGTAGGATTGCATCTGAAACTTATAAATAGACACATATCGAAGAATATTTGAACTGTTTCTAAAAAGATAATATATGCAAGCGTTATTCTTCACAAAAGTTTCCTTCAAAATAAAAAATAAAAAATTCTTCAGCAAAGTTTATATAAATAAATTAAAAAAGAAAAAGCTTGCATCTAATTCTAGTTCATATCTTCCACGCTACTTCTTTTTATGTTTTTTCGTCTTCATTCTTTGTTTCTTTCTCTTTCAGCTAAAATAATAATAATTTTAAACAACAACAGATTGGTTCAAGTAGTAAAAAATTTTGACCCCTTAAATAACTGGTAATGGATTGGATTGTGTGGTGAGAAAAGTCAGTTGGGAGGAGACAACTATAAGTTTTCATGCTCAACATGTTCCTCAACGGAGATTATTCACGACTAGACGACAATGAAAATTTCGTACCTATTAATTCTAACCCAAAAAATGTAATTATTAGCTAGGGCCGTTTGATTGCATTTCTATTTCCCTTTTTGTTTTTATTTCCCTAAAAAATGTAACTCTCATAGATGTTTTTGTTTTGCACTCTTGTGTTCACATGGGAAATGTATAAGTAAGAGATGAAGAAGGATTGCCTTGTAATTTCTCAACTCAAAAGAGAAGATAAGTGTTATTCTTCAGCAACTTTATTTGATTCCATGTAAGATAAGTGTTATTCTTTTTCTTTTTTTGATAGGAGATGGCATCTAATTCTAGTTGAACATATTTTCCACACCACCAGTGCTGTATCCCTTTTCTTGAAGGAAGGTCAAATTTTAAACTCTGGGACTTGGTGGAAAATAACAGCAGGTAGTGGGCATAATTTTCACCTCGTGAAAATGTCGCACTGTGTTTTCTCACGAGCTTTAGCATTTTCCTTTCCACACACCGCTTATCTTTGTTTTATATTCTGATGCGCCTAGTATCATGTGAATTTAAAAGAGAGCGGATTCATCACAGATTTAATACAGATGAAACATTAGGTGCAGATACCAAATTTGTAGTAGGTTCATTGACTATATGTAGTAAGAAAGCACACACAAGTTTATTACATCTTCTATGGGTTCATATTGAACACAAGATCATTAGATCTCCTTGGTTCTTACTTACTAGACAAAACATAATTAGACAAATTAAAATAAATTAAAACTAAGATTCACTTAATTACAACAAACTTTGGCCCTCGGACATTATACTCTAGGATTCTTCACAAAATAAAATGGAATGGAAAATTTAAACTTTTGATCTCCTCCAATTCTATTACCATTCCCAATCCCATTTATTTCTTGGTTGTCAATTAACTCTAATATCTTATTTTCCCGAAGGCCATGATTCGGCACTCTTGGTGGAACATTAGGATTTCTTACCGTCATATGTGACTGTGCTCTTGATTGTTGGTGAGAAGCGGATGGTTGAGATTGATTTATTTTATTTACCAGGTGAGTGGTTACATCTTGCACGAATTGTGTTGATTTTCCTACTTTTGTGCTCGTAGAGTTTGACAACCGCAAGCCATCCATGTTTGTTGGTAAAATATTTTTGTGTATGTCGTCTTTATGCTTGATCACACTCGACTGTCCTTGAGCTTCGATCGCACAGTGAGGGCATGCAGTGAGCTTCCAATTCCCGCTTCTACAAACTTGTTCAAACATGTAAAATAATGCGGCAGAAGGGTGTCGATCAGGACCTTTAACGGTATAATTCATACGACCATTAGACACATTAAAATTGACAACCATAGAAAGACCGATATCGATTTTATTTTGAGTGAACATATTTCCACGACTAATAGCATAATAGTGTGCCACGGTTGTTGTATAGAGGTGTTTAGCCTCTTTACTTCTTTTCTTTCCCTCCACAACAATAAGGCCACCTTTGCCTGCCCTACCATAACAAAAAACCCGAGTCATAATACAACCATGGGAATTAAAGGTCTCTTTGAATTTGAAGGACGTAACATCATGAAAGCTTTGATCACCCTTGTAGCTGAAGTGAAGAAAATCGGATTGAACTCTTTTTACCCACAAATGGATACTGCCACCAAAACATATATCGTCTTCAAGTTCTAGAAATACCTCGCTGATTTTGTCGTGTTTGTCAACATATTTCTCGAGGTAGAGTGTGCAAGTTGAGTCACATATGGCGTATGACATAGTCCATCCCTGGCTGTATCCTCCATCATCGTCACTCTCATCATCTTCTTTTATATATCATGTCGATGGTAGCATTATTTTCAAATGTTACATTATACTCTTCACCACCAAGACTGTTTCCCATGTGATGAAGACACACACACACACACACAATACTACTAGAAAGGGTCTTAATGTTTTGTACTTCATTTGGGAAATTTATAAACATGCCAAATATGGAATATTTGCTTATATAATTAATAAATTGGAATTGAGAGGGAAGCGTTATTCTTCAGCAACTTATTTAATTAGATAGCATCTAATTCTATATCCTATACATTTCCATATACCTTTAATATGTCCCTTCTGATGGTCCATGAATAATCAGTAGCTCAATGATTTTGGTTTAGAAATCAAAGGAGTTAACACTGCTCAATTATTTGGGTTGAGAAATCAAAGGAGTTAAGCATTTTTAAACGATCAAAGTTAGAAATCAGTTGTTAAGGACTTACAGTTATTTTTTTCTCTCATTCGTCTAATTTTGAACCTAGAAACTACAACTTTTTTAACTGTTAACTCAAACTAATGAAACTAATCTAGGGATTTACACCGCGTTATATCATATTGAAGTACTAGCGGTAATGATGAATAAAGAGATTGAAGAATCATCTAAGAGAAAGAACAATGGTGACCCACCCAAGTTGGCAAGGAAATCGGCACAAGAGTTAGTCTCCCTATAAATAAGCTTCAAGAAGACATTCCAATCCGGAAGATAGATCAGACAGAGAATGTCGAAGAGAGGGGCTGAAGCGCCTCATTGCGAGCTGAAATGCACCAAACAATATAAGTAAAAACATGAGAATCACATTTTACAAAAAGTATTATCCTGATCGCGTGCGAGCTTAAGACCCAAGAAAAGACCCCAACACACTACAAAAATAGCACTAGAGGTTCCAATATTACGGTGAAATCCGTTGATGAAATTGTCAAAAAAATCTTAGATTAAACCTTCGGAGCACGAGGAGTAGGTATTCAGTCGAGAATGTTGGACAACAATTTATTTGTGGGCTAAAATGACAGAAAAAACCTGCATTGAAATGAAAAAATAGCACTTAATATATAAAATGTTTTATTTTCTAAAATGATACTATTTAATAAAGAATGGAGAAGTAACCTATTATTGGCAGATGAGTGATCAAGAAGGGAGAATTAGATCTTAAAATAAAATATATGATCTCAATTTTTTGGGAAAGGATATGATCTTAATTTGAAGAAAGGTAATCTATAGATTTATTTGGATCATTGTCACGTTTAAAAGATCAAATATCTGATTCGCTACAATTCGGTAAAAATGCATAAAAGAATAGGATCAAATTCTGTTTCTTGGTCACAAGATAATAGACTATGGCATGTTTGGATAAACAAGTTATTTGCAGCTTATAACACAAACCCTTATCTTTACAAGTGCTTATGTATAAACTATTTTTATAGCAAAAGATAAAATAAAGTTAAATTATTTGCAGCTTAATTATAACGCAAAACCTTATGTTATGAAAATTGCCATAAATTGTTTTCATAAGTTCTCCCAAGCAGTCTCACGAAAATTGGTTTGGAAGGCTGCAAAGAATAAAAACTTATTCAAGATATTCAAATCATATTAGAATAATTCAGTAAATTTGTTTCATTTACATGTTAAGCATTGTTTGTTAATCCTTTTGAAGAAACTTTAAACACCACTTTAACTGAAATAGAGGGATTTCACCACAAAAAAAGAGGGATTTGCAAACTTAACAACATCATTCAAGACGAAAAGTCAATGTACAAAGAAAGACGTTATGACCATCAATAATTAGCAGGATGGACAAGAATTTCATCGAGGAAAAGAGATAAAAAGAAAAGTGGAAGATTCAATCAATAGAAAAAGTAGCAAGCACTTAACAATATCAATTAGTAAGAAAATAAACACTAAGCAGCAAAATGTGAGATGAGTAGAAGTCATAATTGACGATAATATAACCCACATGGGTTGGTCCGGTGATGTTGGCTTGAGCCATAAAGTGTACTCTCTCAAGATTTCAGGTTCAATTATCCTCGATACTGGTTTCGGTGAACTGGTTTGTCTTCTAACTTTTTTTTGTTGACGATAATGTAGAATCATAAAAAAGAGGAGAATATATGCCAATAATCATAATTGAATAACTACTTTTTTTTTTGGTTACAATTGAATAACTACTTTGCGTTAGAATAACGCTTCTTTGATCTACAAAACAAAAGATTCTATTGTTATCAATATATTTATTTATAAATTTTCCATATAAACACAATGCAAGCATGCAATAAAGATATAAGGAAATCGCATTCATCTACTTTTTTTTCACATTAACCTTATAATCCCTCCAAAATGTACGACCAGTCATAAATTACGTCTCCAACCTCTAATCTAGTATCGTAAAAGGTTCTTCATTAATTCAAGTTTGTGTCGAGTTGTTGTGTATTTTAAATACTAAGGTTGTTGTGAGGATACATATATATCAACATGGGAAACAACCAAGGTGTTAATCGTCTAACTAAGGGCCATTTTCCAAGCTATCACGAACAATTGGGAAGTTATGGTACCATTGATGTGACAAAAATAGAGCATGAGGCTATAAATGGTCACACCGGTGAAGTATTCGATATAGCGAAGTGGAATGCATCCTACACAATAGATAGTTCAAAATGTATACTTGATCTTCGGCGAGTTGCATGCAAAGATGGCAAAGTTAATAGCATATCCTTCCAAATCGGCGACGAAATGTATTCAGATGGAAATATTTGGTTTGCAGTAAGTAGAGACACAAGCTTTCTTGGTTCCACCACACCTCCCCTCTTATTGAATGGAGGATTTAAAAATTGTAAGCAAAGGAGTAACAGCACTACTAATCCATCAGGTTATGTTATGGAAACATGTGTTTATCTTTATGGGAGTGGAAGCAGAAGAGGTTTTCTTGTGTTGGAAGAAATGAGAAAGAGTGGAAATGCTGAAAAGCCTTGTAAGGTAACTGTAGCACACTATTATGCTGTTAGTAGTAGAAATTTGTTTAGTTATAAAATAGATATTGGTCTTTCTATGATTGCAATGATTCAACCATCAAGTGAGGTTGGTTTGGATATTACAGTGCATGGCCCTTCTCAACACCCTGCTAAAGCTTTACATTCCATGTTTCATGAAGTAATGAAAACTGGTATTTGGAAGCCCACAAAATGCTCGCATTGTGCTAGTATGATTAGGGATCATAGTGATTTAGAGAGTGAAGATTTTGATGACTTTCTACCACCACATGTTCATGGTCTTAGAAAAAATGTGCAAAGCATTATAGACAATGGAGGATTTGTTAAGGGTAACAATAATGGTAATTTGTATGTGCACAAGCTTTATCTTAGAAGATCATCTTGATTATCTTTTGTTTACTTGAGTAATAAATTTTTATCTTGGCTATTTTCCAAGAATGTAGGATAATTAGTATTATAAGCTTGTAACATATATGCTAATGTGTGTGCTTTAAGTTTAATATTATTACATACATATACTTCCTCTAGTCCTTTGATTATAATCATTGTTTTTCTTCTTCTAATTCTTAAAGCTACAATATACTTCTTCATTACTTTTTATATCAAGAAAGTAATAGAAATGAACAATTGGTACCTATTATCTGACAATAGAAATGACTAAATTGTGTCAGACAAGACTCATAAAACATCAAAATGGTAGCCATAGTGCAACCATGATTTGGTTTATAAGCATCTATACAAGCGTTATTCTAACGCAAAGTTATTCAATTAGAATTATATATGGCATCTAATTCTTGCAAATTACATCTTCCACATTTTGATGCCTAGGGTCTCTTTATCTTTCCATTTCTTCTTGATGTTGTTAACTACTTAGTCCTTTTTTTTTATGTATGATTCTTCCACTTTCCCTTTTATCTATCACTTGTCTTCAATGAAATTCTTTTCCATCCCCTTATTTGTTGATGCCTTTGTCATTTTCGTTGGGTAGTTTCGTTTCTTCACAATGATTTAAAAAATAGCGCAATGAGTTGAAATATTTTACGAATTGTGTTTATTAGCCATAAGAGTATTATTATTTTTTTTTATTTTTTTTGTTGAAAGAAGAGTATCATTCATTGTTATCAATTCATAATAAAGTATTGTTATCAATTCATAATAAAGTATACTATATTGAGAATGATGCACACACCAATAATTTTAGGTTCAAAATGGAGTATCATGATTTTGACAAAAGGATTATAGCATTTTGCCGCGTCATTTTTCGGAGATCAAGGCTATTTGATTAGCTTTTGACTCACTTTTTATTTCACGACTAAACATTTAATTTTTTAGAAAAGGGGGAAAAAGTTCGAGCTATCCCTTTGAAGAGATTTAGGGTTCGGAGGTTAGTTACATAAAGGGAAGGTGTTAGCACCCTTTATGTCCGTAGTATATATCCTAGGGGAACCTCTTGATTTTATTTAACGTTTTGTGCTATAAACTTGCTTGTTTTTTTTTTGAAGAATTTAAAGTGATTAAAAGAAAAAGAGACCTATTTTATCTACATTTTTTATTGTTTGGAAGGACGAATGTCCTTTGCTTACGTACCTGTGAGAGATCAAAACCTCGTAGTTCGGGTTAGGAATTGACGTTTGATTGGTTGTGTATTTTTTATTAGTTTTGAAAAAGGTTTTAAAATGAAAGAAAGCCAAAGCAGCAAATGAGTACTTGTTTGTGTTTTTTATATTAAAAGAAAATGACTTAAAGTATTAAAGTTGATTGCAATTTGATTTATGAAAGGCTAAAAATAAAGGATCGCTTGATTTTTGAATCAAGGTTTATTGTAAAAATGTTTTTTTGTGATTTTGTGGTCTGTTTGCATCGAATTAAAGTTACAACTATCGGAGCAAGAAAATAAAAGCGTGGCACTTTGCGGTGACGTTGGATTGCTCCAAACACCATTAACCTAGGCTACAAAGAAGATAAAAGACATACACACATGCGCACACACACATGCATGATTTACATTAAACCTAAAATACATTCTAAGGTCTGCGGAAAAATAAATATGCATAATAAATTTACATTTAAGCCTAATTTACATTCTAAGTTCTGTACCATGAACAAATAAATTACATTAAAGCCTAAATACACATTCCAATTCCATGCAAATAAGTGGATCACGTGGTTTTACGTGTCTTATATCAAATTTCCACGATTCTACTGAATTATTGTTAATTCTAATAGCCCGTGCTTTTTTCTTTATATACTTCAAAGATTCTAAAGATTCATTCTTTTCTCTTATCCCATCTTCATATTGTAGTGCTTGGTGATGATTTTTACATAATCAGCTAAATAAAGACTCAATTTGAGATTTCACATTACTGGGAAGGAGGAAAGTTGGAGAGATCAATGTTGTCATACCATGTTAGTTATACGGTTAAGGCTCTACTCATCTTAGAGAAAACATATGGAAAAGATGGTCTAATCAAGCTGTTACGTTTCAAAGTCCAAGAACCTGAGTCAGATGTTACATTTGATATAGAGAAAGCTGAAAACAATCTTCTTAATCAAATTAATATGAATGACTTTAGAAATGCCAGACGGGAAAGAAATGACTTTAGAAACACCATATGGAGTACATGGCGGGAAAGAAATGCCAGACGCTTTACTAGCAAGCATTCCTCCATGTCAGCACTGTTTCATGGCATTATTGCAGAGGTGAAGCTTAGCTACAAGCTGTCCATTGTTAAAGGTGCTTCTGAGATGTCAGACTATAAGATTTCCAGACTTTTTGGCATTCCCTTTCAAGCTAGAAGAGTGGTTCAGGTGTAAGATGTCTCTTGGATACCACCTACTGATGATATAATGAAAGTTAATTGTGATGGCTCGGTTGTAGGATCTTCATCTGGTGTAATTGGATTTGTGTTCAGAGATTCACATGCTAATTTCTTAGGTGGATTTTCCCAAAATATTGGTTATGCATCTTCCCTAGAAGCTGAGTTTAGTTCCTGCATGGGGGCCATTGAGAAGGCTAAACAACTTCATCTTACCAACATTTTACTGGAAACTGATTCCTTGGGAGTAATCAAAGCTTTCAAATCATCTACTGGTGTTCCTTGGAGGATGCTTGCCAGATGGTATAACTGTATGCAGTTTGGTGATAGCTTTAGATGCACTTGTTCGCATGTCTTAAGAGAAGGGAATATTGTTGCAGATGCTTTGGCTAAAAATGGCCAAGGTCTTTCCATACACTCCTCCCAATGGTGGACTACACCTCCCACTTTTATTTTGCACCTTTTGTATAGGGATAGTGTTGGTCTATCTTTTTCTAGACTTGTAATGGATTAATTTTGTAAGCGGTTCAGGCAGCTCCTGAAGTTTAATATCATTTAGCCTTATAAAAAAAAGTGTGGTTTTGATGATAAGAGTTCTATATCATTATTTTTTGGTATGTTTCTGTTGGATAATAAACTTGATTGGTCCATTGGACTAATCAAGTGTTAGGCCCAATTAGATAATAAATGGTGTAGCCCATAGAAAGTTCTAGAGCCATGTAGAACTAGGTTGTAACTCTCATGTATGTAGTTGAGAGAAATGTATATAACTTTCTATTGAAGTGTGTAGAGAGTTATCCTAGGATGTGTCTAGAACTCTCCCTAGGATGTGTCTAGAACTCTCCCTTAGAGACTATAAAATGGAGGGAGCTTGTCATTTGTAAATCAAGCAAGCAAACAAGAATCAAAGTATTCTATCAAGTAATAAAATAGTTCTTCTCTCAAATATTTTCTCCTCCTAAATTCCTCACAAAGTTATCACTATAACCTTATCATTTTCCAACAAAGTGGCATCAGAGCTTGGGTTCTGAGAAGAAATTATTCCATTGGAATACCATTTTTCGCCACTAAGTTGTGATTTGTTAGTAGTATTGGTATCCATGACTGGCATGATCTGTTGATTCCTTAGAAGATACTTCAGTTTGAAATGCGAGTACAAATGGTCAATTTAAATGGAAGAATGCGTTTACCACAACTAAAAAACTACAACAGATTTTTGCATTGGTAGAAGTCCAATGCGTTTTTACCTACAGATAAAGAAGTACTCCTAGTGATTTGCAAGTAGAAATCGAATTTCTTGTAGTGTTCACTTGTGGAAATTTAGCAACAACACGATACAATATGCAAATTGAAAATTTTGTAACATCCTCCATGGGAAAATAACGAACCTACCAAATGAAAATAACACGAGCTCATCAATAAATGATGAAAAATCATTTCTACAAGGAAAATTGATTGATAAAAAAGAAAGTTGGACGATGTTAATTTTAAATTTGGCACCGGCATTTAGATGGTGGGATTGGGCTACTCGAATTAGTTGGTCCATGGCCGGATTTTTGAGTTTTAAAAAAAAAAAGGAAGAATCGGACAAGAATATAAAAATACCAACATAATCAAGAAATATTGGAACGAAAAGAGACATTAGGTATCAAAAACTGAAAAAGTGGTATGTACGTAGAAGATAATGCCATATCATATTTAATTGAATAATTTTGCGTTAGAACAACGCTTCTTTGAGTTAGAATGTAAAGATTCCATTAGAAAAGTATCTAAATTTTTCATATGAACAGAAATATGTAAAGCATATATAATATAAGGGTAAAGTTAGTGGCAATGTTTTTCAATTAACTTACATATATGCAACCTTATATGAAAATTCGTCACTTCTCAATCCTACCTTTATGTTCCTATCTAAAACTAACACTCAAGGTTCCAATTAATTTCAGTTTGCAGAGTTGTTGTGTATTGCAGCAACTACTAATGTTGTTGTGAAAATAATATATATCAGCATGGGAGACAATCTTCAAGATGTTAATCGTCTCAATAATCGCGATTCACTAAGCTACCAGAAAAAGTTGGGAAGTTATGGTTCCATAGGTGTGAAAAAATATCAGCATCGTTTCAAAGATAACACTTATTTAACGACGTGGAGCGCATCCTACAGTTTCAAGGGTTCAGCATGCATGCTTATTTCTATCCATCCACTTACAGTTGTAGACATAGATGCCAAAGTCACCAGGATATCCTTCGATTTCGAACTCTTGACTTCAAAAGATAGCTTTATTCATATTGAAGAAGGTAAGGACAAAGATTTTCCTGTATTTTTATATGGAGACTTAAGAAAGTGTAAGACAAGGGAAATCGAGATACATGATTATGTGTCAGGTTATGTCACGGAAACACATGCTTACCTTTATGGAAGTGAAAGCAAAGAAGGTCTTCTTGTGTTGAAAAAGAAGAGAAAGATAGGAAAGGATGAAAAGCCTTATAAGATAACCATCGCACATTATTATGCTGTTAAAAGTGGAAATAATAAAATAGATATTGGTCTTTCTGTGATCATAAAGATTGAACAATCAAGTAAAGTTGGTTTTGATATTACGGTGGAGGGACCTGCAACACACAGTGGTACAGCATTACATAAAATGTTTGAGGAAGTAATGATAACTGGGATTTGGAAGCCTACAATATCTCCTCCTTTTGCTAGTATTGAGAGCTTACACAGTCATATGCTCCAGCAATCTGAGAGTGAAGATTATGAGAATACTCCACAACCTAAAGTTTATGGTCGTATAACAAAAAGCGGTATTGTTTCGATCAAAGATGATATGCTCCGGCAAATAGAGAGGGAACATAACGACAATTTACGACCACCACAAGTTCATGTTCGTACAAGCCTTATCGACAATAGTGGTTCGGTCCATGGCAACAAGAATGGTAGTATTTTTATCAAAGGTGATGTGCATATTAATATAAATTCGAGTCTTTTTGAAACTAGTCAAAGTATCATAAAAAAATATTGGAAAATGTTTGGTACAAAAAAGATGTAATATGTTGATGATGCGATAGAAATAAAACGATAGAGATAAAATAAGTGTATGTAATTTAGAGGTGTCCACATATAATTAGTTGTAAGAAAAAATCTTAATTAGAAGATAATCTATAATTACTTTTCATTAACTTCATAATTTATATCTTTTTGAGTCAAAAACATCTTTTTTTTAAAACAAATAGGGCCTAAGCCCAAAAGAAAAAAACTAAGCAACCATAAATCTACATGTGGCAGTTTCCAACAAATCTACCATGAAAATAGAACTCAGGCGAGCAGGAAATTGCTCATCAAATAAGAAAACAAGGTTAGGAGAACCACATTTTGCGGGGGTACACTCTTTAGGGGTGTGCATGGTCGGATATTTTAACCGACCAAACCATATCCATATATAAACCACTTATATGATTTTGGATTCCTAACCATAACCATATTTAATTGTAAACCGGTTACATAACCGGTTATGAATATGGTTATGGATATATAACCGGTTACTTTTACAAAACCGGTTTATAAACGGATATGGTTTGGTTTAAAAAAATATCCGGTTTTTTCTTAATCCGGAT